>Ga0316600_10001545_pt1 | contig 10471 bp, 9 predicted proteins | sample OWC_soil_day5_CT_FD_207652 | JGI IMG/M metagenome (GOLD analysis project Ga0316600, IMG submission 207652) | Wetland soil microbial communities from Old Woman Creek delta, Ohio, United States - OWC_soil_day5_CT | ecosystem: Environmental > Terrestrial > Soil > Wetlands | place: USA: Ohio...
CATCTCTTTTGATCTCCCCCTTAACATTGGTATACAGTAATTTCGGCTTCTCTAAAACATTACTTTTGTCTGATATTTCTGTGCTCGACAAACTGCGCTTGCTTCGTCAGGACTGGTTAGAAACTATTCTGCGTTTCATATACAACAGGTTTTTAGATCTCGCCTGAGAGGGATACTTTTGCACCTACTTTGTTATGTGCAGAATGAATCTATGCACACAAAAGAAGTATTGAACTGGCAGGATCAGGCAAATCTTACCAGATATAGTTTAATTGCTTTGCTTTTGAATCATTGGTGCTAGTATATAAATGTAGACACATAAAGTCGAACCACTTATAATTATTCTTACAAAGAAAAAGAATCGTTTAACATGGCTAAGGAACAAAGGAAATATACCTGATAATTAAAGCAACAGATGTTTGATTTATATGGCACCGAAAAAAACGAATTGTATTTCACATGCTGATTTTAAAATAAAAACTGCTTAATCAGAAGACACCATTCAAAGCGTCTCTCCAAGTATTGAATGTTTTATTTTCTGGAAAGTATTTTGCAAATTGCTGTATGGAACCCTTTGAACTTCCTCTTAAAATATCTGGTAATTTATAATTATTAAACCTTGAAAGATTATTTAAAAAAATTTCCCTTTCTCTGCCTACACATGTCAAAAAATACTCCTCAGGCGCTCTACCAAAAACCTCACAAAAGTCATATTTTCTCGATGCTGTAATCCGACCTTTAGAGAGTATCATATTAAGTCGCTTAATATTTTCATCTAAATTATATTCTGTTCTTATTGTATAAGCAGCATTATTTCCTACTTTACTCCTTAATTCTTTAGATTGCCAAAGTCTTTTCATACAACATGCATATTCATGGCAATCATTGGCCAACAGACCATTAAATTCATTTTTTACAATATAGCTTTCTGCTCCATGACTTAATACAACAACTGGAATTCCCGCCGCCATAGGTTCTAAGAGTGCATTTTCTGTAGAGCCATAATGATAAGGGTTTAATGGATACCCGAAAACATCAAATTTTTTAAGTTCAATCTCTACATTTTTTACATGACCAGTAAATTCAATACAACTTAAAAGTCCTGATTTCCTCATCTTATCCAAGTTTTCAGCATCCAGCTGATTTTCTCCCACAAAGACAAATCTAGCATTAGGAATCTCTCTCTTCACCTCTTCGCAATATAACACAATGTCAGGATGTATTTTCATTGTATTTATTGTTCCAACATACCCAATAACAAAATCCCCGTTTAAATCATAGTCCTCTTTTTTTCCTATGTCTTTTAATTGTCCCAAGCCGTACACCACAGAAGCTTTTTTTCGTGCAATCTCTTGTTCTTTTTTATTCCAATATGGATTCTGATATGTATATGGTGTGGTAAAAATAGTATGTTCCATATAATTTATTAGCGAAAACGGAAGTTTAGGATATGTACAGCCAGATACATGAATCCAAAAGACAACTCTTGTTTCAATTTGAGGAAAATTAAGCAGCAACTTTGCCATAGCTGGATGATTCCACCAGTGCAAAATTACTATATCTGCATTAGAAATGGCTTCACTTACATCCGTTATGAAGGAAGCATACTCTACAGCAATCCCACTTTCTTGACATTTCTTTACATATTGCTCATTTACCGGCCTTTCCAGACAATATATATTATGTACATCAGCACTAATTTTTCTTTCACCAATCAAAGTGTCAGATATCGCCTTGCCAACTCCGCCCCCCATATGAACAGTCAAATGCATTACATTCAAGCTAATCCCCCAATCTCTTCAACAGAATTTCTTTATATGAATCTAAATCATCAAGTGCGGCATACGCTAATTGTCCACAATTAGAACATATGGGAAATTTATCTTTCTTTCCCTGAAGATGAGCTTTCCTCATATTTCCTAAATTGCTCTGATTCCATATATCTACAATACTTTCTGTCTTACAATCTCCCAAGATGTTTTTATGATTCCAATCCATAAAACAAGAACTTACTGTTCCATCAGAATTCACACATATAGAGTAAAACAAATACGGGCATACAATCCTTTCATGAACACTCTCTCCAAATATACCTTCATGAAATTCTTTTTTAACGTGTGCCACATTAAAATCCGGCCAAACTGGGGTGATACGCTCTACACTAATTTCATCGCAATATTCTCCAAACATTTCATAAAAATCTTCTTCCGTGTTCTCCCCCAGACCTATATCCGTTGTTTTTATCATAATATGGCAATCACCTTTATTGCGATATAGATGTTCCAACGTTTTCTTATATTTAGTGAAATCAAGAGAAACACCTGCATGTGTTTTATAGCCCTCTTTATCCAACGCTTCTACTGAAATATTAATCCGGCTGATCCCCGCATCAATTAAAGCATAATTTAAGTCTTCTGTCAGTAACGAACCATTAGTAGTTAAATCAATATTATGCGCCACATTCTTTTTTCTTGCATAATAAATCATATCTGGAAGGCGTTTATTCAAAAGGGGCTCTCCTTCTTTATACAGGCGAAGCGTTTTAATTTTTTCTGGGAACTCTGCTATCTGATTTATAACATCTCTATATAAAGAGTATGGCATCACATTAACCTTTTTATCTTTATCCCAATATTCCTTATTGCCTCCTCCACAGGGGCAAAAAGTACATTTAAAGTTACAGATACTTGACGGATCTACAAATAGTAAGTATGGTGTAGATAACGGTATAACCTCTGCGAGATTAACACGATCCTTTACTTGAAAGCGGTTTCCTTTTACTGCGCTCAATTTTTTTCCTCCCTGAATTTCATATTATAGTTCTATTATAATTTTATTATTATAAGAATGATCGTATTGAATTTTTTTATATTATTTAGTCTATACACCAATCACTTTCCAATGCATTCTTTGTTCTCTGTTCCCAATCAAACTCCACTTCCTGCCCACAATAGCGGCACATGTACATTGGCGAATTCAATTGTTCAAGTACTGACTTCCCGTTTATATTGCAATCATAAATATCAATTCCTGGACTACTAAATATATTTTGTTCGAAATATTTATTAAAATACGAAAGTAAAGCAGGCATTGCGCATCCATACAATTTCCCATGATAAAGAAAATGACATCTCTTTTTCTTACACTTCATCCAACTTTCATATTCGTCTTCACTACCTTTCCTATTCATGTTTTTAGAAAATTTCAGACAGGTTTCATAGTTATTCTGTCTTTCCCCAAATTGAAAGTTAATTTTATTATCCATTAACTTTTTTTCTATCTGTAGGATATTTTTTTCAATAGGAGGGTACACGGATATTGTTATTTGTATGTTGTTTTTTTTAATACTCTGAATTAAATTGGTGCTCATATTATTTATTAAGACTCCATTAGTTACCAAAATTATCTTAGCATAAGAAAAGAAGAACCTTGTTATTTCCAACATCTTTTCTAATTCAGGATTTAACAAAGGCTCTCCACCCAATATTCGAATAAATTCAATATTATGAAACAAAACGCTCATTTGCCTCATATCCTCACTAAATTCTTTAATATCCGGGAATTTCTCTCCCTGTACAATATTAGAAAAATGCGTACAACCTTTACAATTTAAATTACAATGATCTGCAGCATGAATTTCAAGATAATATAGTTGAGGAGGTAATTGCTCATATAAAGTAATCATCGCTCGACGATCTTCCTCATTAATCGTCTTTTTATTATATAAGTAAGATGGTATCGCATATACTTCTTCAATTCCAGAGTCTTTTAAATCTTTATATTGCTGCTCTAAATATCTTCCTGTCGATGCCAATAATATAATATCCGTTAAATTTCTCTCCTTAAAATCAATAATCTCTGTCAGACTCATAGACTTTAATTTAACATCTTCATACGGATAGTTCGTTCTATCACAGCCTGACGCAACAATTTCAATATCAGTTCTATAATTTTTGAAAAGTTTAATTGCATACTCGACATTCTCATCAATTCCCCAAATAACACATTTTTTCATAACTTTGTACTCCTACCTTATTACTTTATATGTTCCGTCAATAAGATTTTTAATAAATTGGTTGGTTTGAAAATTTTGTTTCTAGTTTCTATACACCTGTTATTTTGATACAATTTACTTTTCTCTCGTTTGGTAATCCATAAAGAATAGAATCATTTCCATAATATCCATGCTGCCGATATATCCATTTATATTCCTTCAGCTCAGTCATTAAAAGCAACGGAATAGCTACAAAATCCTCTAGATAATGTCCAATGTTTACAGCAATGACAGGTCTATTCTTTTTTATAGATTTAATTCCTCCCTCTAAAATAGCCTTACAAGGAGACATGGAATAACACCGCAAAAAGGTGAATTTTTTTCCTTTCATTTGAGAATCTATAGTATCTACTTGTATTTTTACCAATCCACTTTTTGTATAAGGGCGCATAATTCCTATCCTTTCTATAGTTATTTCACCACAATGCTTACTTAATTCAATAGAACTCTCTGTGATACCATCATTTTCCTGACATTTCTCTGTTCCTCCGAACAAATAATAATGAGCAAATTTTCCAATTTTCGTTTTATATTTTTCTAAATAGACTCTATCAAGAGAAAATGTGTCAAGTATCACTTCGTTTTCAGTTAAGACTTCGCAAATCTCTGTAGGATAGTACTTCTCTTTTGGAGCATATGCCATAAATTCAGGGAAATCATATTGATTATTAAAGAAAAAATTGGCACAGTCAAATTGTGATTTCGAATAATCATCATATAAAAAGTCACGTACCACCTTTAACCCCTGTTCTATCTTCCCGACTTTATCCTTAGGAAAACCCCAAAGATTTGTTAAAACTTTATTACAATATATTTCCTGAATTAATTTATGACAGGATATAATTTTTAAAAACCCCTTACTTTTCAAAATTTTCTCAATTTCCAGATAGGAACAAACTGCTACACATATAATAATTGTATTATTTATCCGTTTTTCTTCTTCAATCATATCTGGGCTAATAACAGGTATCCCTTCTATATAAGGAGGTAATAATGAGGCATTCGTATCTATTACCTCACTAATCAAAATCCCTTTATTTTTTAGTAAATCTATGGCCGCCAATCCCATTTGACCCGCCCCGTATATTGAATACAGTTTCATTTGATTACCTCCAAACAGCATTTTAATACTTGAGGATATTTCATAATTAAATACTCGGGTCTTGTGGATAACTTATCCTGCTTTTGTATCAAAGGCTCTGCCATATTAATATCTACAATGTATGCAAGAATAATGATGTAGGAAAGGGGAGTACTAACTGTGATCTTGCTGGCGTCTATTGCAACATTGTTACCATCAATCAGCCCAAGTGAATTTGCCTTATAAATCATACTGCGGTAAATACGTTCAAAAAGTTTAGTAAGCGAAAGCTGAGTAATAGAGCGGCTGAGAGTCGCTACACTGGGGGTTTCATCAAGATAATCAAAACCACAGCTTCTTTTAAACATCGGACCAAATTTAAACTTTTGAACCAAAACTTTTAATGAAGCCAGCTGATCTGTCTGCATTTCCAGAAGAACAGAAAATAACTGTTTTTTGGAATATCCCTTTATACCTCTTTTGTGGAGTCTATTAGGATAGGAGTTTTATCATATTCAAAATCAACAAAGCTTAATAAGCTTCAAGTTTGGTAAGTGGTTTCATTTCGTAAAACTGGTCTAAAGTAATAAACGATTGTTTCTGAATACATATTTTGCAGCTTTCCTCTTCCAATGTGGATAATATTTGCAAAATATATATCGAAACGGGGTAAGCTGTTTTTTATATGTTCAGCAAACCTAATTAAATAAGGACTTAGAAATTATGAATTATCTCAATGATTAATATTTTAGGTTTAACATTATCTCAATAACAATATAAAACAATATCTGTGTCATCTGGCATATGGCTACGAATTGACATTTTGTAAGAGGAGTTCCAAGTTTTGATAATCATAGGAAGCTCATAGATATCTTCCGCCTTATGATAAATGGATATTGCCATAGTAGGTTTCTTTGTTTTTATAGTGTGTTCTGCACCGAATATTAAATTTTTCTCTCCACCTTCAATGTCCACTTTTATAAATAGAGGATTATGGTTAAAGATAGTTAGATATTCATCAAGAGAATTAATTTCAATATTTGAACCATCTTCATCTACTCTTGCTGTAATATTTCCATGCCCATCCAACTGCACACTTCCTGTTCCACAGCATCTTCCTATTGCCTTCCTCTCTATCACAATATCTGAACTCTTCAAACTCCATTCTTCAATTAAGCGCCTTCTTCTTTTTTCTAAAGCGGGCCAAACTTGTTCATTGGGTTCAAACGCTATTACTTTTCCAAAACTTCCCATTCTCGTCTTTATATATGTTTCTACTGTATCTCCCACATATGCGCCGCAATCAACAAATACCTCTTGCGACATTGGAATATTAAATTCCGGTAAGGCAAAGTATTGATTGGGGCAAAATATCTGATTGCGATACTCTTGCTCACCTGTAACTTTCGCCAAAATGAGATTTAAATATGTCCTTTTGGAATAACTATCATACAGCATTTCATATACGCATCTCATTTTATCCAAATTTTCACATAATTGATATTCAAACCACGTTATACAATCTATACCCAATGACTTTAACTGAATTCTAACAGCTCTATAATTTTTACTAGCTGTTGAAATTAAGACAATAGTATTGTTGTACTTCTTGACCTCTTCCACTGAAAAAATCATTAAACCATCCTTTTGAGTTCCCCACAATTGGGAAGAATTGTCTAAAAAGCCGCAAATCTGATAATTCTTCCTTAAACTTTCTAAGGCAAAACTACCATTCATCCCTGCTCCAAACAAAAAAACTGTCTTATTATTTAACTTAATTTTATTTAATCGTTCAGCATATTTTTCTATTTTACTCCATAAAAATTCCAATTCTAATTCCATGCGTTCTCCTTATAATAAAGCTTTTAATTTTTTAATTTCATAAACCCAATAATCTATCATTAACTGTTCTTCCACCTGATAATAATCTTTGAATGACATACTTTTTATAGTTTGATGCAACCATAGTTGACTTTGACCATCTAACTCTAAGCTTTTTTTATAACTTCCTATACATTGTATTTCACAGCCAATGCCCTTAATTGCATTCTCAAATACCTCACACGGATAGTTTAAACAATATTCTGCATCAAAAAAACCTGGAACCCCTATTATACGTAAAAAAGACACGATATCAAAAGCATTCTTTAGTGTAACAAATATTTTACCCCCGGCTTTTAATAAACTCAAGGCATCCAGAAGAACATTCAAAGGTTCATGGTAGCGATTTATATGTCTTCCAATATAAATATAGTCAAAACTTTGAGGAGTAAAATAGCCTTTCAAAAACTCTTCTCTGTCACATGCTACAGTTCCATTACAAATACTTTTTAAGTCAATTTCGTACTTTGATTCCTGGGTGAAAGCTGACATCAACGGAACTGAAGAAGAAAATTCTCTCAATTTGTTTTTGATTTCTAAAATAGGAGTTCCACACTTGACATCGATTCCTAGAATCCTGTCATACTGATTCGATGTTCCTGTTATAAATGGTAAAACCATAGGAATATAATTGTTTACATCTTCCCATGCATCAATTCCAAAATACTTGTCCTTAAAATTTTTTCTTCCAATATTAATAGAATGTTCATACTCTCCTGGTGCCTTATTTTCTCCCGCTCTAAAATCATGGTTGTGATGAATCCATGTATCACCAGCTAATATAGCTTTATAACCACTCCTTCTGACCCGAAACGTTATATCATCATCGACAAAATCATGAAAAAAGCCAACATCACCGATAGGCCAGCCTATCGCATATAAGCATTCACAAGTATACATAGTACCAAGCGTAACTAGGCGAAGTCGCTCATGCCATGCAGTTCTATCTGAAATATTCATTTTCTCAGCTATCTTTTGCATCTCCTCATAAGATTGAAACTGCAACCTTCTTTCCTGAAAATTGCTCACATTAGAACTCATAGGATTAACCATTCCAATCTTATCATCTGATTCTGCAATTTTTATCATATTGGATAACCAACGAGAAGTGACAATTATATCATTGGCAACTATAGCCAAATAACGTCCGGTAATTTGTTCATAAATGAATTTAAAAGGAGTATTTGCTCCATAATTTCTATCAATATGAAAAATCACTTTGTCCTCATATGGAACATCCTGAAAAAATCTCAAAGTTTCCCCTTCATCATTGGATCCATTATCAATTAATAATAACTTGTACTTTACATCTTGAGTATACTCTAAAATACTTCTAATACATTCTCTGGTCTTTTCTAACCGATTAAAAGCAAGCACAATAATAGTTGCTTCTATATTTCCGTTCCTCATCCCTGCTACTACATGCTTTCTTCCATCGTATAGATTTTCGGATTCTTCCGGGGCCAACCATCCATCTAAACTCACCTTTATTATCTTGCTCATTCTTTTCACTTTCTCCCATATTTAAGTCAGACTTACCTTTAAAATGGATTTTGGAATCGTTGTAGTGTGCAAAATCCCCAATCCCTATCGGAAACAACAGGATTTTTCACTCCCCATTCATATCCAAAGGAATTCCACAAAACTCCCTTATCGCTTTCAGCAGAATAAACTTCCGATACATTATAAAGCATAATAGAGTTGTCCTCAAGTGCCAAAAAACCATGGGCACATCCCTTAGGAATTAAAAGAGCCGTACAGTTATCTGATTTTAACTCAAGATTAATATATTGCAAATATGCAGGCGAATTCCTGCGTAAATCCAATACCACGTCACGAACGCTTCCATTAAGTACTGTCACCAATTTATCACAATCATGTGGTGGAATTTGGAAGTGCATCCCTCTTATTACATCTTTATTAGAAACAGATACATATTGTTCTTTCAATGCAAAGTGAATGCCTGCGTCTTTATAAATGCCTTCGTGAAAAATTTTTGTAAATTTTCCTCTGAAATCCACAGAAGGTGTAAGAATGATTTTTTTTACACCAGGTATAGCTGTATCTCCCACTTTCATTTTTTCACCTCCATTTCTCTTTTACGCATTTGACAAAAGCCCTCATAAAGACTGTACTTTGCTTTCCAGCTAGCTAATGACGGAATCCCCCTATAAGGTATAAACACTTCTCTGGGACGATAGTCGTATTTACCCCACTCCACATTTAACTTAGTGTTATAAACCACCTCAAATGTTTCTACAACTTCTTTTAGTGAATGGAGAGTATCTGATTTTAGAGCATATTCAGTTTCTTTTTCTTTTTGTGTTTCCAAATTATAAATCGACGCCAAAAACGCGTCCACGACATCTTCAATATAAAGATAATCTAACTTCTGCCCACCAGGAGAAAGATTAAGCCATTCTTTTGTTATATTACATTGTTTCATCATATTTACAATTTTGTTACGAGGATCATACTCTCCATATGTATCATATATTTCTAATGTTGTAGAATAAAAACCTTCTGCTTGTGTATAATATTTCATTATATCTTCAAAAGCTTGCTTCATCGAAGCGTATAGATTCACTGGATTAAATAATTCATCTTGATAATGTTGCCAGCTTGTCCTAGAATATATAATTTTATTAATATTTGCAATTTTCATTGCTTCCAACAAGCGAGTTCCAAAACGGATATTACTGTCAAGCATACGATCAATATCATCTACCTTATGATAAGTAATATAATGGGTCGCAAGATGTACTACACAATCTACTTCTTTCTGTAACATAAATTCTGCAAAATCCTGTATTGTAGCTTCATCATAATAGACTGAAATATTTCTCCAACTATCTAGAAGTGCACATGCATCAGTCTCTTTTCTAAGGACCACACATACCTTATAGTGACACCTCAATAATTTTTTTACCAAATTGCTGCCTATATATCCTGCAGCCCCCGTAATTAATATACTTTTCATTTTTTCTTCACCTACCATACAAATTAATTTATTAATAGTACCAACAAAAAACAATTCGCAAAAATCAATTCATTCTGATAGTAAATAGAAGCCGATCAAATTCTTTTGGTTAAAATAATCATAAGCATTAGTTAAAATTTCAGAAATTCAAATTTATCAAAATGCTATGAATACTAAATTATATCTATTTTGTATCAATATATTGTTTCTACTTAAAGTTAATCGTTATCTTAATATTTCACATCTTACTATCTCAACTCAGTCTGTAAAAAAATATAAATAAATTATATTACAATATTTAAAAATGGATCGGCTACAATTAACTAGACAGAAATCCGAGCTGATCAGGCTTCGCAAAGAAAACAAGTAGCTTAAGATGGAGAACGATATTTTAAAACAAGCAGCGCTGATCTTAGGACGATAGTAAATGTGATCAAGGCAAATGCCAACAAATACTCTGTGTCAACAATGTGTA
>Ga0316600_10001548_pt1 | contig 10455 bp, 8 predicted proteins | sample OWC_soil_day5_CT_FD_207652 | JGI IMG/M metagenome (GOLD analysis project Ga0316600, IMG submission 207652) | Wetland soil microbial communities from Old Woman Creek delta, Ohio, United States - OWC_soil_day5_CT | ecosystem: Environmental > Terrestrial > Soil > Wetlands | place: USA: Ohio...
CGTCATTTTTTCGGAGCATAGGTGCGCTTTTTCTCTGGTCATAAGCCAGAGCAGGATAAATGTCTTTTACTATGTAACCATTTTCGATCAGCCAGACAGCTAAACTTCTACCGTAGCCGTATGCATTTTCCAATCCATAAATGGGTTCAAGTCCAAGATGATTGGATTTTCTGTTCATTTTTTTCTGCCAGCTTTTTAAATTCACTGGGCTTGTTTTCTATCACAACTACCTCTAGCTTTTATTCCAACAGTTCACCATCACTGCGGTATGGGTTTCCTTATGCAGGTCGATCCCCACATAAAGCAGATTTTCTCTTCTCTGCAATTCTCTCCCTCCTGATCTTGTTTCCAACCAATCAGTTCCCGTACCGGCAACCTCAGATGACAGCGTTAACTCATATTGAGTCCGCAAGGGTTCGACAGCTTATCTACAACAAACAAATGGGTGAAAGGACAAGTTATTTCTTTTATTGGTTGTTGATGTTAACTCTGTATGGAATGGATTGCAAGTTATTTCTGGATTTATTTTCAGGAGATAGAACAACAGAAAAAAAGAATGGAAATGGGAGCTACAAAAGAAGTATTTTCACCCCCTGTAACCCCCGGCAGCCCCATTTTACCATAGAACCAATTTCCTGTAAATCCCATGGTTCACCATGAACCATGGAGGTAGGCAGTTATCTTTAAACCAATGGCAACGCAGAATGGAGGTCCCATTCCCTGTTAACCCTGTGTCGAAAAATATAGCCCCTGTATGACCTTTGAAACCGATGATGGAACACGTATGCCATTCAGGCAATAAAAAGCCTTGTTGGGCAAATTTGTAGAAAAAGGGAGGTATCATTTTCCTTGATAAATGTTTAAATTGCGGTTACCACCTGTTCATCTTTCTGCTACTTTAAAAAAAGTCGCATCTATGGCTGTTCTTTTATATGTTCTCAAGTCGCATACTTGCTGCTATTTAAAAATCTGGTTGAGGAATATTTCCGCTCATTTCCTGCACTAAAACTGGGGTGAACCATGGGGTCGAAAATGATGCAGGTTAAAGGCAGGTGCACCTTACGGCGCTCCTGCCAGTTTACAGCAGTCGGCAATGCCGGCTGCATAAGGGTTTCAATCAAAACCTTTCTTTTTTATCAGGTAGCTGTCAATAACGATAAGGTCACCTGCCAGGTGGTCGTAGCCACAATGAAACCAGCTAAATTCAACGATTTTTAAGGTATCTATGTAGGTACACCACATAATTTAATACCACGATATAATTCAACATCCTGTAGTTAAAATTAATCACGTATGGATTTTCTGGCATCCCATTAATATTTATAATGTGATTGCGAATCCTAAATTATAACCATAATCAAATTATTTACTTAGTACAATTGAGTATAAGGTCAATTTTTTCACTAAATTTTTTTGGATTATCATTTTTCACATCCTTTAATAAATTTAAAATATTATCCTTATTATGTGATTCTAAATTATTAATAACAGCAATATACTTATCAAAATATTCCTGACTATTAATTATTCTTTTATTAAGAGTCATTGCCCATTCATGTGCTTCATTCATATTTGGTGTACATTTCGCAATACAATCCAGATAATCTTCTCCACGAAGCTGTTCAATAAGATGAACCATTCCAAACATTACCTCATCATCATTTGTGCCATCATAAAAAACTTTGCAAATTTCATAAACATCATCAATCACTATATTTCCATCTAATTTTTCTAAAGCTTCATCAAATAATTCATAATCCACATTAGAACTTAACTTTCTTGAACTATATAATTGATTAATTATCTCTTTATTATCCATAATGCATTTATCCTTTCATTATTTTTCAAATAGTCCTGGCATATAATCCTTATATGTCTTAATGTAGTCTTGTAATTTAGGCCTCATTTCTGAATACAATCCTTGCTCTTTATAAATTCCCCTTAAATTCTTAATATCATAAGCCAATGCATCTCTAGGTGACAAAGAATAATAATATGCCTTCTGCTCATCTGTCATATTTCTTCCATAGGTATCAGTCATACGATGGCGTCCGCCAGTTCCCGGACTTGGCATTTCCATATTCATACAAAGGCCATCATTTTTCGCAACACCTTTAGCAGACATATATTCTGCTGATGGCATATGGTGTGGCGTTATATTATCTCCTACTTCTCCTGCATCTCTTAATTCTTTATAAGTTCCAATATCACCTTCGCTAGGTAATAGTCTATTAGAATTAGGGACGCCTTTATTATCCTGCCCCGAACCCTCAGGTGGGGTACTGACATATCCGACAAACGGTAAAAATCTCTATTCAATTAAAAAAATTATAGCACGTTTTTGTGCTGTTTTTAAACAGAAAAATTACTGTTCTTCTTTTAGAATCGGTTCCCGGTATTCTGTCTTATTTTTCATCATTCCATACACAATGTTCACCAATCGACGCATGATGCAGACCAGTGCCTGAGACTTTGTCTTTCCTTCACCGATTTTCCGCATATAATAATCATAAAATACCGGATGATTGGGCGCTCCGTTCTTTGGTTTGGACACCATGGTTACTGCCAGGAAATAAAATAGTCCATGTAACTGACGGTTTCCCTGTCTTGAACTTTGTTCCTTACCTTTTCCGGCGGAACTAAACTTTACAGGAGCTACTCCTGCAAATCTTGCCAGCTTATCCGCATTGGAAAATCTTCGGATATCTCCGATTTCTGCAATTAACTTGCTTGCGATAGATGTTCCAATTCCTGGCATACTGGTCAGTTTATAATCAAAACTAAGCAGGATTTTCTCGATTTCTTTATCAAGCCCTGCCAATTCTTCTCTCTGATGTTCCAAATCCCGTACTAGACTTGTTGTAATAAAATCTCTGGATTCCTGATATTCGCGATAAGTGTTCCCATCATTCTTTACACAATCCAGAATCAACTCCGCTTTGTCTCCTCTGATAATCGGAGATATTTCTTTAAATTCGATTGTTAAATCTTCTGCTGTTTTTTCCTGTAAATGGACAGGAGATGGGTAGGTCTTCCAGAAATACATGGCACATTTCCCGTCTATCTCGCTAAAAAACTTACTGTAGCTGGGATATGCCATGGATATCTGCTCATGGAGTCCGTTCTTAAAACGGATACCATCTTTCACCAGTAAATCTCTCCGATTCACCAGCTGCGCCAACGTCCACTCGTTATCTTTTGGCTTTGCATCTGGCAAGGTATGTAACTGGTTAATCAGAACCGTTGCCACACAATACGCATCATGCTCATCATTTTTTCGGTACATGGGTGCGCTTTTTCTCTGGTCATAAGCCAGAGCTGGATTAATGTCTTTTACTATGTAACCATTTTCAATCAGCCAGACAGCTAAACTTCTGCCGTAGCCGTATGCATTCTCCAATCCGTAAATGGGTTCAAGACCAAGATGATCGGATTTTCTGTTTACCTTTTCTGCCAGCTTTTTAAATTCACTGGGCTTGTTTTCTATTACTACTACCTCTAACTTTTCATTCCAACAGTTCACCATCACTGCGGTATGGGTTTCCTTATGCAGTTCGATTCCTACATAAAGTAGCTTTTCTCTTCTCTGCAATTCTCTCCCTCCTGATCTTGTTTCTAACCAATCAGTTCCCGTACCGGCAACCTCAGATGACAGCGTTAACTCTTATTGAGTCCGCAAGGGTTCGACAGCCTATCTACAACAAACCAATGGGTGAAAGGACAAGTTATTTCTTTTATTGGTTGTTGATGTTAACTCTGTATCGACTGGATTGCAAGTTATTTCTGGATTTATTTTCAGGAGAAAAAACGGCAGAAAAAAGAACAGAAAAGGGAGCTACAGAAAGATTATTTTTTACCCCCTGTAACCCCCGGCAGCCCCATTTTACCATAGAACCAGATTCCTGTAAATCCTATGGTTCACCATGAACCATGGGGGGAGGCAGTTGTTTTAAAACAATGAAAAAGTAGAATGGATGTCCCATTCCCTGCTAGCCCTGTATCGCAAAATATTGCCCCTGTATGACCTTTGAAACCGCTACTGGAACATGTATGACATTCAGACAATAAAAAGCCTTGTTGGGCAAATATGAAAAAGAAAGAATTTTTCCTTTTTCCTGATAAATGTTTGAATAGCTGTTGCCACCTGTTCTTCTTTCTGCTACTTAAAGAAAAAGTCGCATCCATAGCTATTTTTTATATGGCTTCAAGTCGCATACTTGCTGCTATTTAAAAATCTGGTTGAGGAATATTTGCGCTCATTTCCTGCACTAAAACAGGGGTGAACCATGGGGTCGAAAATGATGCAGGTTCTCTGCAATTCTCTCCCTCCTGATCTTGTTTCCAACCAATGAGTCCCCGTACCGGCAACCTCAGATGACAGCGTTAACTTAATTCGCATATGTTTATGCGTTAAGTCCGCAAGGGTTCGACAGCCTATTTACAACAAACCAATGGATGAAAGGACAAGTTATTTCTTTTATTGGTTGTTGATGTTAACTCTGTATCGAGTACATTGCAAGTCATTTCTGGATTTATTTTGAGGAGAAAAAACAGCAGAAAAAAGAACAGAAATGAGGGCTACAGAAATGGTATTTTTACCCCCTGTAACCCCCGGCAGCCCCATTTTACCATAGAACCAGATTCCTGTAAATTCTATGGTTCACCATGAACCATGGGAGTAGGCAGTTATTATAAATCAATTGCAACACAGAATTAATGTACCATTCTCGTTTAGCCCTGTGTCGCAAAATTTCGCCCCTGTGTGACCTTTGAAACTGCTACTGGAACATGTATGCCATTCAGGCAAAATAAAACCTTGTTGGACAAATATGAAAAAGAAAGAATTTTTTCTTTTTCCTGATAAATGTTTGAATTGCTGTTGCCACCTGTTCTTCTTTCTGCTACTTTAAGAAAAAGTCGCATCTACGGCTGTTTTTTTATATCACTTCAAGTCGCATACATGCAGTTATTTAAAAATCTGATTGAGGAATATTTGCGCTCATTTCCTGTACTAAAACAGGGGTGACCCATGGGGTCGAAAATGATGCAGGTTAAAGGCAGGTGCACCTTGCGGCGCTCCTGCCGATTTACAGCAGTCGGCAATGCCGGCTGCATAAGGGTTTCAGACATAGTCCTACATTTTATTAGGTGGCTGTCAATAAGGTGAAAGTCACCTATTAGGTGGTCGTAACCACACTGAAATCAGCTAAGTTGAAGGTTTTTAAGGTGTCTGTGTAGGTACACCTCATAGAACATCACTAACTTATTCCCACCAATATACACAGTATCAGTATGGATTCATGGTTGAATTAACGGTATCTTAATTTATGCTATTTTAACCCATATATAATTCTAAATCATCTCTTACTTCCATCAAAATAAAACCTAATAAATTTGTTCCTCTCCATACTAAGGGGTTTTTTATATCTGTGGCATTTTCATCAATTCCAATTCCCCATATCAGATCTACCGGGCTTGCTTCTACTAAAATTTTACTATTAGTTGACAATAAATAATTTTTCAAATCCTCATTTTGCCCAAATTTTTCATAGTTCCCTCTTTTTACTATTTCATAGCAATTTTCTTTCCAAACATCTTCTCTAAATCCTTTTACTTTACGTCCTAATTCTTTAGCATATTTTGAATCTGTAGATTTTAGAATTTTTTCTCTTATCTCATAATCTTTAAATAGAAAGGCTTTCTCAGCCATCATATAGTGCTCTGCACTTTGATATTTAATACCATCTACAAAAAATAAGCAAGGCCACCATTGACTTAGGCATCTTTTATCAATTATACTTTTATCTTTTGCATGATGACCCCAAAAGAATATATATTCTATATTATTAGCGCTCTCATTAAATTTATTTCTTGCCCATTCTAATGTATACTTCATAATTTAATTTCCTTATTATTAAATTTATCTTACCAAAACCCTCAAATATTTTAAATTTGAAGGTTTTGGTTTAAACTTATTTGAATTATTTATGCTTTATTTACAAAAATATCAACAACATCGTTTTTGCTTGTCTTCCTAACGCTAACGAATACGCATTACGACCACTTCCCGCTTTTAGCTGTATCGCAGATGGATATACATTTTCATTACTGCCTTTATAAAAAATTTTGAGAAATATAATATTATTTATTCACACGAAATTCAAATATTTCAGGTTGTCCAGTCTTTTCTATTAACTTAATCGCTTTAACATACTTTATATTAGTAAGCAGTTCACATGGCAATGTTTTTGACATTGTCAACAATTGTGATGTTGCAATATTTAGACTAAATATTTGTTTTATAATTGCCAAATCTTTTATTCCATTAACAGGCTTTTTAGTTAGATAAACACTTCCTATTTTACTTAATTCATTATTTTTTTCATTTTCTTCTGTATCAATATTGCAACCTCTATTAAACCACTCACTAAAATTACATATTTTTTTATAGGCTGTTTCTATTTCATAGTCTGACATATCTACTAAAAAAACCACTTCAGCATTTGCCTCTTGTTTCATCAAAAATACTAATCCCCCCCCATCATCACCAATTGCAATATAATCAGGTTGGTACTTGTGAATTTGCAAATTATCATTCATTTCTTTTAAATCGTTTAATGAGTATAATATCTTCCCTCCATTGAAACTAAATCCATCATTTACTTTCAAAAAATCTTTATATAGGTTCGGTATCCTCATTCCATAGTTGATTTCATATTCATTAATTTGTTTATTATTTACCATTAATCAAACGCTCCTAATCCATCAAAATATTTATATGCATCTTTAATAGCTTTTTGTGCATTTTTTTTGTTAACTCCTGAATCAATTAATTCACTATAACTATTGTGAAATTCGCTTTGTATGCTAGTATTATATCCTAGTTCTGACCTTCGTTCTCGTTGTGAATTTGTAATATATGTATGAGGTTTTCCAGTTCCAGTCTCTAATAATATTGCTGGAGCACTATTTCTTTGATATCCAGAAATATTTGTTTGTGCCCATTTATCCTGAATAATATGATGTGATTGTTCTCTGCCTTCATTTGCAACATTGTGATTACCATCTGCTCGGTTTTTACCAGGACTTAGAAATCCATGTTCATCTATATCGCCAGCTTTATATCCATTAGGATTTTTGCCTCCCTTTATCTCCGATCCGCCCGAACCTTCAGGTGGAGTACTGAGATATTCGACGAACAGTGAAAATAATTATTTAATTAAAAAAATTATAGCACGTCTTTGTGCTGTTTTTAAATAGAAAAATTACTGTTCTTTTTCTGGTAATGGTTCTTGGTATTCCGTCTTATTTTTCATCATTCCGTACACTATGTTCACCAATCGGCGCATGATACAGACTAATGCCTGCGATTTTGTCTTTCCTTCACCGATTTTCCGCATATAATAGTCATAAAATACCGGATGATTAGGTGCCCCGTTCTTTGGTCTGGACACCATGGTTACCGCCAGGAAATAAAATAATCCATGTAACTGACGGTTCCCTTGCCTGGAGCTTTGTTCCTTGCCTTTTCCGGCAGAACTGAACTTTACAGGAGCTACTCCTGCGAATCTTGCCAGCTTATCAGCATTGGGAAATCTTCGGATATCTCCGATTTCTGCAATTAACTTGCTTGCAATAGACGTTCCAATCCCCGGCATACTGGTCAGTTTGTAATCAAAGCTAAGCAGGATTTTCTCGATTTCTTTATCAAGCCCTGCTAATTCTTCTCTCTGATGTTCCAAATCCCGTACTAGACTTGTTGTAATAAAATCTCTGGATTCCTGATATTCGCGATAAGTATTCCCATCATTCTTTACACAATCCAGAATCAACTCCGCTTTGTCTCCTCTGATAATCGGAGATATTTCTTTAAATTCGATTGTTAAATCTTCTGCTATTTTTTCCTGTAAATGTACAGGGGACGGGTAGGTCTTCCAGAAATACATGGCACATTTCCCGTCTATTTCGCTGAAGAACTTACTATAACTGGGATATGCCATGGATATCTGCTCATGGAGTCCGTTCTTAAAACGGATACCATCTTTCACCAGTAAATCTCTCCGATTCACAAGCTGTGCCAGCGTCCATTCATTATCTTTTGGTTTTGCATCTGGCAAGGTATGTAACTGGTTAATCAGAACCGTTGCCACACAATACGCATCATGCTCATCATTTTTTCGGTACATGGGTGCGCTTTTTCTCTGGTCATAAGCCAGAGCTGGATTAATATCTTTTACTATGTAATCATTTTCAATCAGCCAGACAGCTAAACTTCTGCCGTAGCCGTATGCATTCTCCAATCCGTAAATAGGTTCAAGACCAAGATGATTGGATTTTTTGTTTACCTTTTCTGCCAGCTTTTTAAATTCACTGGGCTTGTTTTCTATTACTACTACCTCTAACTTTTCATTCCAACAGTTCACCATCACTGCGGTATGGGTTTCCTTATGCAGGTCGATCCCCACATAAAGCAGATTTTCTCTTCTCTGCAATTCTCTCCCTCCTGATCTTGTTTCCAACCAATTAGTTCCCGTACCGGCAACCTCAGATGACAGCGTTAACTCTTAATGAGTCCGCAAGGGTTCGACAGCCTATCTACAACAAACCAATGGGTGAAAGGACAAGTTATTTCTTTTATTGGTTGTTGATGTTAACTCTGTATCGAATGGATTGCAAGTTATTTCTGGATTTATTTTCAGGAGAAAAAACGGCAGAAAAAAGAACAGAAAAGGGAGTTACAGAAATGGTATTTTTACCCCCTGTAACCCCCGTCAGCCCCATTTTACCATAGAACCAGATTCCTGTAAATCCTATGGTTCACCATGAACCATGGGGAGGGAGGTATTATAAATCAATGGCAACACAGAATTGAAGTACCATTCTCGTTTAGCCCTGTGTCGCAAAATTTCGCCCCTGTATGACCTTTGAAACCGATGATGGAACACGTATGCCATTCGGGCAATAAAAAGTCTTGTTGGGCAAATTTGCAGAAAAAAGAGGGGTATCCTTTTCTCTGATAAATGTTTGAATTGCTGTTACCACCTGTTCAGCTTTCTGCCACTTTTAAAATAAGTCGCATCTATGGCTGTTCTTTTATATGTCCTCAAGTCGCATACTTGCTGCTATTTAAAAATCTGGTTGAGGAATATTTGCGCTCATTTCCGGCACTAAAACTGGGGTGAACCATGGTAATTAAAATGATGCAGGTTAAAGACCGGTGCACCTTAAGGTGCTCCTGCCAGTTTACAGCAGCCGGCAATGCCGGCTGCATAAAGATCTTGGCTAAAACTTTTCTTATTTATTAGGTGGCTGTCAAAAAAATTAAAGTCACCTATAAGGTAGTCATAATTGTACTAGAATCAGCCAAATTCAAAGCTTTTTAAGGTGTCTGTGAAGGTGCACCGGATAAAATATCACCAATGAATTCATACCAGTATACACTGCTCATATAGTGCATTTTTTGATGGTCGTAAATAAGAAAAAATCTTTGCGGTTAATACTCTATAATTTTTTAATTTTAAACTTTTGATGTGTCTTATATTCACTAAACCCATCCTTGATATTCTATAGTATTCATTCTTATTTCATAAGAATGTTCTCCTAATTCAATATCATATAATTTATGATTAGCCAAAGATACTATTGATATACTTTTTAGATATCCATTATCATAAATGAAGTTTAAAAAATCAGATTTGTTAATTAAATTAAACTTAATCCAAAATTCACTTTCAAAACAATATGGCCAAATTATTTCCTTACTACTCAAATCAAGAGATTCCACAAGTTTATTCAAGTTAAAATCATAAATTGGTAATTTTTTATATACCGGATGCTCAATTCTATATAATTCTCTTAATTTTTTTTCAATTTCATCTACCGGAACGATAATTTCAGCCTCTTCTATTGAAGATATCTCCTTAACTTGGCTTAATAATTTGACTTTTAAACTTTTTTTTAATAACTCCTGTCTTCTATTTATATCTAATATGATGATCCCCGCCCTTTCCGATTACTTTTTGATACCTATCCTTTTTAAAATCATAGTTCATATCATTAGGATTTCCTTTTGGCTTACCCGCATGCGTATGCAGTCCTTGATCTACATCATTTGTATGGTCAACGATAACACGTTTTCCAGTTGGAGTATCATATTCATAATAGCGTCCTTGATGAGATGGTTCAGTATCATATTTATAATTTTTATAACCTTTTCTAGTAACATCGTCACCTACCACCCATTGGCTATTTGGTTGTTGTGATCGAGGTACACCGGCATTATCCTTTGCTTCATTTAAAGCCTGTCGCCTATTTCTTGTAGTCTCAGCCCCCGAACCCTCATTATTAGCATTCTTCTTCGCTGGAGTCTGTTCTGTTTCCTCTGGACCTTCATCTTTACAAATATTATACCCACTAGGATCATAATACATCACCGGATTGTTTGCGCAATACGCA
>Ga0316600_10001552_pt1 | contig 10437 bp, 8 predicted proteins | sample OWC_soil_day5_CT_FD_207652 | JGI IMG/M metagenome (GOLD analysis project Ga0316600, IMG submission 207652) | Wetland soil microbial communities from Old Woman Creek delta, Ohio, United States - OWC_soil_day5_CT | ecosystem: Environmental > Terrestrial > Soil > Wetlands | place: USA: Ohio...
AACGGCTGGCAATATGTGTACAATGATGGTACGGTATTAAGAGACAACTGGTTTAATGACCCTGAGACGGGTGAAATTTATCATTTTGATTCAAATGGGTATATGCAGACTGGAATCGTTAACATAGAAGGAAAGGATCGATCACTTTAAATTCCTGTGGTTTTAATGGCGATAGAATAGCATAAGGATTTCTGCTTCGTGTAAGCAAAGCAGAAACCCTTATGCTATTTCTGCAATTTGCCAATAATTGGTGCGGGAGTGTATGAATAATATCCTATCAGAAACCCACTTCTTTCTGGGATATAGTAAGCTTCTTGCATAAGAGATTGAAAATTTATGTAATACATTTTTCTCACTCTATAAGGGAATAGACTCTTATAACGCGTTATTTTAAAATTGAGTTTTCGGTGTTAATATTAATACATCAAGTCCAGGGGGTATGGTATATGAAACTCATGATTGCAGAACTTAGAAATAATAAAGGAATAACTCAACAAGAATTAGCAACTGTTATGGGGGTGGCACACCAGACTGTGAGCAAATGGGAAACCAACGTTACATTTCCGGATATAACGCTTTTACCTCAGCTAGCTCAATACTTTGATGTTTCAGTTGATGAATTGTTGGGATTAAAACCGTTACCGTCTCAAGCTTATATTCCTTGTGAAGCGGGGACTAAGGAATACTGGAGTGGACGTCTGAAATATTTAAAAAACACACGGGACTTTCTGTGGAATAAAGACTACCTGCAATTTTTGATCGAAAGAGTTTGGAAGATTAATTGCCCAATGAATGTTTTGGACTGTGGGTGCGGTTATGGTTTTTTAGGTACTATGCTTATGCCCCTTCTGCCGAAAGGTAGTACTTATACAGGCATTGATTACAGCGAGAACCTGATCATTGAGGGGAAAAGGACTCTTAAAACCGGAGAATATGATGTTCAATTTGTATGTGATGATGTGTTAACCTATGAATCTGGAATAAAATATGATTTTGTCATTTCACAGGCAGTATTAAGACACATTGATAATTCTCTTTTATTTCTTAATAAGATGATTTCATTCACAAAAGATGGAGGTCTCGTTGTATGTGCAGAGGTTAACAGAGAATTGGAAAATGTGGGTCTCTATATCCATGGTATGAATTATGATTATTTATGTCAATATCCGGGGTTTAGAGAAATGTGGAATACACAGTTAAAACGCCAGGGGAGAGATTGTTCTGTTGCTCTAAAAATTCCTGAGATGATGAGGAATTTTGGATTAAGAGATATAGATATTCGAATGAGTGATAAGGTTAACTTTGTTTCACCTGAAGTTGCTGATTATGCTGAAGAGGTAGCGGCATTTATTGAAGCTCATGAGTTCTGTGAGCATAAGACAAGTGAACAGCAAACTCTGGTGATTGAACAGTTTATGAATCATGGCATGGATAGAAAAGACGCAGAGTATTATTGCAATAAGCAAAATAAAATTACAGAGTTCATAGGCAGGAATCAAGAATTTATGACTTTGACCCAGTTTTATGGGTTACTAATCTCGTATGGTACAAAATAATTATGAATTATGACTCTTATTATAAAAAAGAACTGTTAAAAAATTTATCCATGCAAAAGGTCTCCAGGCAATTCCCAGAATCAAGGTGGGGTACTTTAACTTTGATGAGGGGGTAGAACCGTTGGCACGTAAAATGTATGTGGATCCTGAAAAGCTTCCGCTTTTAATTGTCACGAACCTGGGGTTAAATGCAGTTTATGCATGCAGTGGCTACAATGTGGGGAGTGTGGCACTGATGGAGAAGTTTCTGTGCTTAAGTAAGTAAATACTGTTTGTAAAGAAAAGGGCTGTCCTGAAGGATGGTTCTTTTTTGTTGGAAGAAAAAGCATAGCCGGCATTAATCTGGTTAAGGCTTTACTAAAAAGTTAACACAAGCGAGGTCATAAGTTCTTTTACACTGCGGGAGTATATGTAATGGCGCTGCTTTGTCATATTGACAGGCAGCGCCTTTTTAGCTGTTCTATTCTTTATTTCTTAGCCATTTTTTGATCCACTCTTTTTAAGATAACCCGGTTTGAATGTCCAAGGAACATAGGCACTCTCTCAATATAAACATCACTGGTGTCAAGTCCGAACCAGTTTGAGGGGGAAGCTGTAAATTTCTGTATAAACAGTTTTGTATTTAATACGAAAGAGTCCCAGGCGGATAATGTTGCGTCATGAGATAAGATCTCCTGGATAAATACGAATCTGAAATCCCCCAGCTTCCTGTTTGGAAGAATGGAGTAGCTGTTTGACTGTGGATCAATCTCCCCGTTCTCCACCATTTCTGTTGATATCTGCCGCAAAAATACATTCAGGTTCTGATCGATACGAAAGCCCAGTTTTAACTGGATTTTTATAATGTTATTCGTATTGAATTTTTCAACCGTATATTCTGCCTGATAGGGTTCATCCGTTACGTTAACATCTACGAACCAGTAAATATCGGCTTTTTTGGGTCGTTTATCCAGAAGAAAATATAATATTTTGCGTTCAATTTCCTTCGGATTTGGACATTTGCTTAAGCACACCAGATTGCTGGCATACTTGGGAACGTCCGGATCCTGACTTAACTGAGTCAGTAATTTTAAATAATTGTTGAGTGGTACAAATTCCTCATAGCGAACCCGGATCACATGAGCTCTGTCCCAGAGATACATAATAAACAATATTGATACAGCAATAATGATAGCTACAAATCCGCCATGGAAAAACTTAACTATATTTGCAATAAAGAAAGAAATCTCAAAACTCATAAAGAAAACAAGCATGATGACTGCAAGCAGAATGGGTGTTTTCTTTTTAAGCATATAGTTATACAGAAGAATAGTTGTCATGAGCATGGTAACTGTTATTGCAAGACCATAGGCTGACTCCATTTTCTCAGAACTCTGGAAGTAGAATACAATTCCAATACAGACAATCCATAAAATCCGGTTAATTGCAGGAATATAAAGCTGTCCCTTGGAAGGGGAGGGGTATATGGTATGGAGTCTGGGAAACAGATTCAGCTTAATTGCTTCTGACACAAGTGTGAAGGAACCTGATATCAGGGCCTGAGATGCTATGATGGCGGCAAGGGTAGAAATTAAGATGCCGTATACAAGCATACCATGGGGAATCATCTGGTAAAATGGATTAATGTCTTCTGCCAGAGTAAATACCGGATTACTTTTTGAAGATAAAATCCATGCGCCCTGACCAAAATAGTTGAGTAATAAACATATTTTCACAAATGGCCAGGTAAAGTAAATATTTTTCCTGCCTACATGCCCCAGATCAGAGTAGAGCGCTTCTGCACCAGTAGAACACAAGAATATGCTGCCCAGAATAAAAAAACCAAGTTTATTGTCAGGGCTGAAAAGCGTCTTAATTGCATAATAGGGTGATAATGCACGCAGCAGAGAAGGATTTTGTGCGAGATTGATAACACCAAAAAAGGCCAGGCTGCAGAACCACAAAAACATGATAGGACCAAACAGTTTGCCAATGGAATCTGTACCAATGTGTTGAATAAAAAACAGAATACAGATTATGAAGATAACCAGAGCGATGATATTTCCCTGATTGTCACCAAAAAGCTCGTGAAAGACTGGAAGCAGTTTCAGACCCTCAACAGCGGAAGTTACGGTTACCGCCGGAGTGAGCATGCCGTCTGCCAATAGTGCGGAACCTCCGATCATTGCGGGGATGATCAGCCATCTGGAGCGGCTTCTGACCAGTGTAAAAAGGGAAAAGATGCCCCCTTCCCCATTATTGTCAGCTCTCAAGGTTATAAAAACGTATTTTAAGCTTGTTAAAATGGTGAGTGTCCAAAACACCAGGGACAGGGTTCCAAGAATAAAATCTTCGGAGACAGTTTGGATACCGCCGTTTCCATATAACACAGATTTCATTACGTAAAGCGGTGATGTGCCGATATCTCCATATACAACACCTAATGTTACCAGGATTCCTCCAAGTGTTAATTTAGAAATATTTGATTTCTTTGATATTAATTCCATTTCATCCTCTTTGTTAAAAAGTTTTGTTACTTCCTCACGGCGCTGATTATAGTATGCTTTAATAGCCGGAATAATAATCGTCATGACGCAGCAGCAGGCCACATTTCTGTGAACTATGGGGTATTTTACAAAAAAGAAAATAGGATGTCAATAAAGGATCCGTTAAGAAAGCTTGAATTGTATTGCGTTTCGTGGTAAGTTTGTCTCAGAAAAGGAAATATATGGAGAAAGGTGAATGATATGGAAACAGATAAGGTCGAACAGTTCATGAAGTTAAAAACAAAGGTTGTTTTTGGTAACTCATTTCTTCTGAATCGAATGACAAGAATTCTGGGAGGTGCACAAAAGCATACATATCTGGCAGAGACTGAAAATGGGTTCTGCTTTGTTATTTACATATGGGATAAAAGTACATCGTATTTTACTTATAATGAAAAAGAAGATATTTTTTCTTCCAGCAGTTCACAGTTGTTTGAATTAAACAACAATCTGATGTTACAACATAATGTGCTCACACCAAAGTTATATTTCATGGATAGAAGTAAAGGAGAGCAGGACTATGATTATGCCTTTGCAGAATACATAAATGGCGTCGATATGGATGATATTATTACCCACCACAAAGACAGGTTGCCCACAGTATTGAGTTCTTTAAGAACCAGTATTACCAACCTGCATAAAATAAAGAGTGAATTTGTGGGACAGTTAAATCGAATGCAAACGGGAGAATTTGATGTCCTGGAACATTCGCTTAAAGTCGCACAAAAAAATATAGATTATTTAAAAGCAGCTGATGGCAGCAATAAAAAGCTGTATATGGACGTATGGGATAAATTGCTGGAACTTTCAAAGAATATGGAGAAAAGGCAGGCGTATACTTTTATTCATGGCGAGCTGGGACCAAATCATGTTTTGGTTGATAAATGCGACAATGCCTATTTAATTGACATTGAAGGAGGCAAATATTGCGATTTGGAGGAGGAAGCAAGTTTTTTAAATATCCGGTTTGGCAGACTGCTGCATGATCTGGAAACGGATTTGGATTCAAACCGGATGGAATTCTACCATATTGGACATTGCCTGAACAATTTGTCAGGGGCTATTCAGCTGAAGTTGAAAGATTATTACGATATGGATGATGTAAATGGAATGATTCAGTATTTTAATGGATTGCTTGAAGAGGTAGTGGGCGGCTGATTAAGGGGAGAGGAAACTGATATGAATGTTCTGCAGATAAAAGAAAGACTGGTGTGTGAGATATCAAGATGTAAAGATGTAAAAGGTATCGCACAAACTGGCGACATAAATGCAATATTAATACCGGGGAAAAGCGATATTGATTTGTTTGTTCTTTGTACGAATATTCCGGAGAAAAAAGAACGGGAACGGATCTATGCTTCCTTTGCTGGAGAATACTCAGAGTGTACCATGAATGTATGCAATGGAGGTATGTGGGGGTATGGGGATATACTGTTAATTGATGAAATAGAAGTTATGCCTATGTATTTTACTGTAAAAGAGATGACGGAATATCTGGAAGAGACTTTACAGGGAAAACATCTTAGCATGACGGGGGGCTTTTATCCTACGGGAAGATTGTCCAGCGTGGAGACCATTCATATCTTATATGAAGAGGATTCTGTCTGGTCAGAGATGAAAGAAATGGTAAAGAAATCTCCACCAGAATTGTTTCATAAGCTGTTTCAATATCATATCTCACGTGCGCTTAATGAGGAGGACCTGGGCAGAGCGATTTTGAGAAAAGAGGTTCTTTTTTATCATCAGGTTTTGGAGAATTCACTGGACCATTTGCTTCAGGCTCTTTATGCACTGAATCATACATATTTTCCCAGCCGGAAGAGAATTGAAGGGTATATCCGGAGATTTGAAAATAAACCAGAGCATTGTTATGACAGGCTTTTAAGGATTCTTGAATTGTCGGCTTTTAGTGATACTATAGAGGAGTCAGTAAATGAGCTGGAATGCCTGGTTGGGGAAATTGAAAAGGCAGGAAACTATTATTAAACGGTAATATTATACCAGTCAATAGTCAACTGGCAATAAAAACATAATGGAAGAGCAGACAGCTTATAGCAGTCTGTTTTTCCATTATGTTTCCAGCTTAGAATGTTTTGATATGTCTATAAAAAAATCATAGGCCCTTTTCTTTTCTTCATTGTTCAACAATAAATAAATTTCAGTCATGGCAGCTATTTTAATGCTGTCGTCAGAGAGGATATTCATTTCCTATTAACGTAACTGAAGGTTGCAATAAATGTTGCAGAAGTTGCAGATTTGATGTATACTAATACAACAAACAATAAAAACAGTTGTCTGATTTTCAATGTACAGAAGATTCAGGAATAAAAGGAGGGGACTGTAATTACAATCTATGATATCGCTGCTCTGACCGGAGTATCACCAAGCACGGTTTCCCGTGCTCTGAACGATAAACCGGGAGTCAGCAGGAAAAAGCGTGAATTAATCCAGAAGGTATTGGAGGAAAACAATTATATCCCAGATGAAAATGCCCGCAGTCTTGTAACGCAGCGGACGCGCATGGTAGGTATTGTGACAGATGATCTGGATTCCCAGCATCAGAATGAGGCAATTGCCCGCTGCCAGAATGAGCTGATCGTCAATGGCTATCAGTGTATGACAAGGTATACGGGGAAAGAGCCTGATTCCATGGGAAAAGCCATAGCGGAACTGAGACTTCGAAAGGTAGAAGGCGTACTTTTAATCGGTCTCTCGTTTGTGGAGCATGAACGGCTGGAAAAACTGATTCAGAGGTGGCTGCCGGATGTACCAGTACTTCTGGTCTATCAGAATGAACGGGTTAATATGGAAAATGTATACTGTATTGGAGCTAATGAGAAACGGGGATTTCGGTGCTGCGTGGAACAGCTTGTGGAGCGTGGGCGTAGAAACCTGGCACTTATTATAGAAAAAAACCGGGCGAGCCAGCCTAAGATACAGTCGTATTTTGAGACTGCGGCAGAGGAACATGCTGATGTTCAATACAATGTTTATACCGGAGTGGATCCCTGCGTGGGCGCTAATGAAGTGGTGACCCGCATTCTGAAAGAAAGGCCGGAGACAGACGGTATTCTCTGTGTTCAGGACAGGCTGGCCATAGAGGTAATGTACGCTTTTATGGAACAGGGAAAGAGAGTTCCTGAAGATATTTCTATCATAGGAGAGGGGAATTCTGAACTTTGTGAAGTAAGCCGGCCCAGGCTGACTTCTCTGGATACAATGGTAACGGTATCTACCATGATGTCTGTCCGGATACTGGTAGATGTGATGGAAGGAAGGGCTCAAACCCATAAAATTACCCTGGATATGGAACTGGTGAAACGGCAGAGCCTGTAGATCTGGAATTTAGGGGTTATTTAGAGATGGAAATTCGTGAGAAAAGGTCTGTTGACAAGCTGTGGAATCAGTTTGCCAACAGACCTTTTTGCCGTATAAAGCTTAGTGACAAATGTATGAATGAGATAGTTACAGTTTTTAACAGACTGGGATTATTCAAATAGAATCAGTGCAATCATTTCGATTGGTTCATCTCCGATGCAGGCGATTCCGTGCCCTTCTCCGGGAGCGCAGTACGCTACATCTCCTGCGTTTAAAGTGGTAAACGTACCGTTGTCGTTATATCGCCCGGACCCGCTTATAATATAATAAGTTTCACTATCACCATTGTGCAGGTGATAGCCGATTTCTGAGCCTGGCCAGACGGTGGTATGACCGAAAACCCGTCCCTTTCGGCTCATTTCTTCTGGCCCGTTTAACAGGCTGCGCACCGTGATTTCTCCTGTTCCGTCAAACGGTGCGGGCTTGCGTATGGATTCTTTTTCTTCACTTCTTCGTATCATTTTAATATCTCCTTTCATAAAACGCAACAAAAAATTTAATAAAACTGTATAATGGTTCTAAATTATTGAAACCGATTGCATACATGCAAAAAGAGTTTATCATAAACAAATAACAAATTCATTAGATATAATGCATAAAAAACAAATAAGATAATTGTAAAAATAGTCAAAAAGTATGATAGAATAACATAAGATATTGACGTTTATGATAAAAAATGCTATTCTGTAATTGCAACAAACATGAAATAAACTGCAACTTTGGTTTCTGAGTTGCAACAAGCGGAGCAAACCGCTGAAAAATAAGCAAGCAACAGAGAAAAAGAGGAGATAGCAAGATGGCAAGTAAAAAAAACTTACGTCAGATTTTGGATGAAAGCAAAGAGTGTTTCTTAGTGCCCTGCGTATATGACTGCGCTTCCAATCATGCAGTGGAGATGTGCGGATTCCCGGTAAGCCTTCTGTCGGGTGGAGAGGTTTCCATTTCATTGAACGGTGTAATTGACTACGGATTTACTAATTTAAGCGATCTGGAGAGGGTAGTAAGCAGAGTGGCCCAGACTTCTTCCATTCCGCTGATTGCTGACATTGAAGATGGTTTTGGCGGACCTCTGGCAGTGTACCGTTCAGCTAGGATTCTTTCAGCAGCAGGTGCGGCAGCAATTCAGCTGGAAGATTCCGCTGATATGGAAGAAACAACAAAGATCCTGCCCCGGGATAAATATATTGCCAAGGTACGGGCGGCGCTGGCAGGTCTTAAAGGAACTGATTGTCTGCTGATTGCCCGCAGCAATGCGGATCCGGCAGATCCTGTTCAGATGAAGGAGGGATGTGAGCGTTTGCAGGAAGCCATCAATATCGGCAAAGAAATGGGACAGTATGTAATTGCGATGATGGTGCTGGTTGGAGACCTTAAGCAGGCAGCTCAGATGGCAGAAATCGTCACCGGACCCAAGATTTTCGCAGATGTGCGGGCTTATAAAGGAGAGGATGGACATTATCACCCGTCAGTCACTATGGAAGAGCTGACTCCCCTTGGTTTTAAGATGTGCAGCAGCCATTATACCATGAAGGCGGCCATGGAGGGTATGCTTGAGCATGGACTGGTAAACTATAAGAATCAGAGTGTAACCTATTCCTTCGAGACTGCGCCGGCTTCCGGAATTGAAAGCTTCTCCTGTTCCGGCATGTATGATCCTCAGGCCTATCTTGCATTGGAAAATAGTTTTACGAAGGGAAATAAAGAATATACCATAGTAGGACATCAGGTTGAGGATTATCCGGAAGGGTTTGTAAGACCAGATATTAAAGACCGCCTGTAAAGACAGAAAGGAGATTGCAGTAATGAGTATACCTTACATTCTGACACCGGAGCCAAAAGAAACTGCGTCAGACCGGCTTAGGGAACTGATAGTTAAAGACCAGGTTCTGATTGTTCCTGAACTGCATGACTGTATGTCTGCGAGAGCTGCAGAGATGAACGGCTTTGAGGTAATTATGGTTTCCAGCGGTGATTTAGCCTGTGCACTGACCGGAATCCCTGATTTGCAGCTTTTGTCCATAGATGATTTTGTCCGGGTGACAGAGCAGATTACCCGTATGACTCCCATGCCGTTAATCATTGATGCAGATGATGGATTTGGACTAGGACGGGCACTGAATGCCCAGTATGGCTGTATGCGTATTATGCAGGCGGGAGCAGCAGGCGTTTTGGTAACGGATACCTCTGAACTGGCCCGGAAAGGACAGCTTTCCGTATCGGATGCTGTACTGCGGTTCAAGGCAGCCAGAGCCGGACTTAATGCAAACGGGCATCATGGTTTTTTGATTGCCCGCTGTGACAGTGATCTGGTTCACGATTTTGAAGCTGCTGCAGAAAGGTGTGCGGCTTACATAGATGCGGGTGCGGATATGTTATGCATTCTGTGGATGCATAAGATTCCTGACAGAAAGATGAAGCTTGAGATGTGCCGGAGGCTGCGGGATGCATTAAATGCAAAAGGAACCAGGTATGAGAATTTTCCTATGTGGTATCCGGATCTGTGCGGGAAAGCCCATGATCCACAAGAGGTATCCATGGAGGATTTAAAAGAATTAGGCGTATACAAACTGGCAGGCGTTCATTTCAGCGCTCATGCAGCCATGCTGGCCATGCTTGATGTGGGACGCCATGTAATGAAGGATCAGAATAATGATTATGTAGATTATCATTTTGATGAAACTGGCTATAAGACATTTACTACAATGAGTATGTTCGGACTTACTGACGGCAGCTGGGTAGAGGCAGAGAATGCTTATGTACGGGAACCCCAGGATTCTGTGGCGCAGCGCAATGCGGATTACTTTGTACGTGAGGATGATGTTCATAATCCGGATGAACGGTAATCAGGTTCTTTCTTTGGGAAATTGATGAAATGGTAGAAGTATAAGGAAATGTATTGGAGGAAAAGCATATGAAAAAAATTATATCCTTGGCGTTGGCAGCCTCAATGATGGCTTCTATGACTGCATGTACCGGTA
>Ga0316600_10001553_pt1 | contig 10437 bp, 9 predicted proteins | sample OWC_soil_day5_CT_FD_207652 | JGI IMG/M metagenome (GOLD analysis project Ga0316600, IMG submission 207652) | Wetland soil microbial communities from Old Woman Creek delta, Ohio, United States - OWC_soil_day5_CT | ecosystem: Environmental > Terrestrial > Soil > Wetlands | place: USA: Ohio...
TGCGCCCGCTGCTCGACGACGATTCGGGTGACCCGTCGGCCGTGACGCGCGACTACGAGCTCGAACTCGACAGTGGCAGTGGCGCAGGCTCGGCCGCGCCATTGCTGTCGGTGTGGGGCGGCAAGATCACCACCTTTCGCAAGCTCGCAGAAGAAGCGGCCGACCTGCTGTGCGCGACTCTGGCTTCGACACCGTTGGCGGCGTCCGCGACGGAACATGCCAACGCGCAGGGCGCAACGCAGGCCAACACACTTGCCCCTGCGCGCGGCGCCTGGACACGCGGTGCGTTCCTGCCTGGCGGCGACTTGAGCGACTGGATCGGCAAGGCGCAGCGTCCGGACACCGACTTTCTGCGCTTCGTGCAGGCACTTGCGCTGCGCCACCCCCTCTTGCCCGCTCCGCTGTGCCAGCGCCTGGCGCGCGGCTACGGCTCGCGCGTGGGCAAGCTGCTCGGCGACGGCGCGCTCGGTGCCGAGGTGGCGCCCGGCCTGTTCGAGGCCGAATTGAACTACCTGCACACGCACGAGTGGGCGCGCACCGTCGAAGACGTGCTGTGGCGGCGCACCAAGCTCGGCCTGCACTTCAGCGCGGCCGAGCGCGCCGCGGTGGCCCAATGGTGTGCGGCACACTGGCCCCCCGTCGCGGCGCAGGCCGATGCCGGGCCGTTGCCAGTCGAGGAGAAAGCATGGAGCTGAGGCTCAGGAGCATCGAACAGCGGGTCGGGCCGAAGGTGCACTTGTACCCGCTGGACCTGACGCTGGTGCCGCTGGCCGTCACCGTGCTGCTGGGCGCCACGCAGGCTGGCAAGACCACGCTGATGCGCGTGATGGCCGGCCTGGACAAGCCCAGCGCCGGCCAGGTGATGGCCGACGGCCAGGACGTGACGGGCGTGCCGGTGCGTGAACGCAACGTGGCGATGGTCTACCAGCAGTTCATCAACTACCCCTCGATGACGGTGGCCGACAACATCGCCTCGCCGCTGCGGCTGCGCGGCGCGCACAGCACGGCGCAGATCGAGGCGCGTGTCGCTGAGCTGGCGGCCAAGCTGCACATCGAGCCCTTCCTGAAGCGCCTGCCAGCCGAACTGTCGGGCGGTCAGCAGCAGCGCGTCGCGCTGGCACGTGCGCTGGCGAAGAAGGCGCCGCTGATGTTGCTCGACGAGCCGCTGGTGAACCTGGACTACAAGCTGCGCGAGGAACTGCGCGAGGAGCTTTCGGCGCTCTTCGCCAGCGGCGAATCGACCGTGGTCTATGCCACCACCGAGCCGACCGAAGCGCTGCTGCTCGGCGGCTACACCGCGGTGCTGGACGCCGGCGAACTGCTGCAATACGGGGCGACCGCCGAGGTCTTCCACCGGCCGCAGTCGATCCGGGTCGCGCGTGCCTTCAGCGACCCGCCGATGAATCTGGTCGAGGGCCGGGCGGCGCCGGAAGGCGTCACCTTGCCGTCGGGGCTGAGCCTGGCGGTGCGGCTGCCGGCGGCTGGCACGGGCTCCGCCGCGCCAGCGCGCACCGTCGGCATGCGAGCCAGCTCACTGCGCGTGCAGCGTCGCGACGGCGACCTGAGCCTGCCAGGAACCGTCGAGTTGGCCGAGATCTCGGGCTCGGACACCTTCGTGCACGTCGACACCGCCATTGGCGAAGTCGTCGCGCAATTGCCCGGCGTGCATGTGTTCACGCTCGGCGCGCCGATCACGCTGCACCTGAGCCCATCGCAGGTCTTCGTCTTCGACGAGCGCGGCCAGTTGCTGGTGGCGCCGCCGGAAGCCCATTCGACGGTTGAGCACTGACATGGCGCGCATCGAACTCGACCTGGCCCACGCCTACCGGCCCAATCCGCAGCGTGACGAGGACTACGCGCTGCTGCCGCTGAAGATGAGCTTCGAAGACGGTGGCGCCTATGCGCTGCTCGGCCCTTCGGGCTGCGGCAAGACGACGCTGCTCAACATAGTCTCCGGCCTGGTCACACCGTCGCAGGGTGGCCTGAGCTTTGACGGCCGCGACGTCACCCGGCTCAGCCCGCAGCAGCGCAACATCGCGCAGGTATTCCAGTTCCCTGTCATCTACGACACGATGACGGTGGCCGAAAACCTGGCCTTCCCGCTGCGTAACCGCGGTGTGCCGGCCGATCGCATCAAGCAGCGCGTGGCCCAGGTGGCCGAGATGCTGGACATGAGCGGGCAGCTCGGCATGCGCGCCGCCGGGCTGGCAGCCGATGCCAAGCAGAAGATCTCGCTCGGCCGCGGCCTGGTGCGAGAGGACGTGAGCGCGGTGCTGTTCGACGAGCCGTTGACCGTGATCGATCCGCACCTGAAATGGCAGTTGCGGCGCAAGCTGAAGCAGATCCACCACGAGCTGAAGCTGACCTTGATCTACGTCACGCACGACCAGGTCGAGGCGCTGACCTTCGCCCAGCAGGTGGTGGTGATGACGCGTGGCCGGGCGGTGCAGATCGGCACCGCGTCAGAGCTGTTCGAACGCCCCAGCCACACCTTCGTCGGCAATTTCATCGGCTCGCCGGGCATGAACTTCCTTGCGGCGCGCGGTGCTGCCGAGGGCATCGAGGTCGCGGGTCGGATGCTGGCGGCGCCGAAAGCGGCGTTGTCGAGCCTCGGCGCATTCACGCTGGGCGTTCGGCCGGAGTACGTACGGATCGCGCCGCCGAACGAGGCCGGCGCAGTGCCCGGTGTGGTGACGCAGGCACAGGACATCGGCACCTATTGGCTGGTCACCGCGCGGGTCGGCTCAGGCGCCAACGAATCGTTGCTGCGTGCGCGGCTGAGCCCCGAGCAGTCGATCCCCCAGGTCGGAGAGACGGTGTGGCTGTCGGTGGTCGGCGAGCACACGTGCTATTACGTGAACGAGGAGTTGATTGCATGAGTCCTGCAGGGCCGCCAACGGCCGGAAGCCGTCGTCCTTCGGCAGGCGGCAGACAGTCCGCAGGGACTGTCTGCGTCCGGCCTCAGCCCGAAGGGCGAATTCCCCCTCGGGGGGTCGGCGCTGAAAGCGCCAAGGGGGCAACATGAAGCCGGTGAACCAGAAAGCCTGGCTGCTGATCCTGCCCGTCGTGCTGTGCGTGGCCTTCTCGGCCATCCTGCCGCTGATGACGGTGGTCAACTATTCGGTGCAGGACATCATCTCGCCCGAGCGCCGTGTCTTCGTCGGCACCGAATGGTTCAAGGCGGTGATGCGCGACGACGACCTGATCGGTGCGCTCGGCCGCCAGATACTGTTCTCTCTGGCGGTGCTGGCGGTGGAGATTCCGCTCGGCATCGCGCTGGCGCTGGCGATGCCGGCCAAGGGCTGGAAGTCCTCGGCGGTGCTGGTGCTGGTCGCCATCTCTCTGCTGATCCCGTGGAACGTGGTCGGCACCATCTGGCAGATCTACGGCCGTACCGATATCGGCCTGATGGGCGCGACGCTATCCAGACTGGGCATTGACTACAGCTACACCGGCAACGCCACGCACGCCTGGCTGACGGTGCTGCTGATGGACGTGTGGCACTGGACCCCGCTGGTCGCGCTGCTGTGTTACGCCGGGCTGCGCGCCATTCCCGATGCGTACTACCAGGCGGCGAGCATCGACGGTGCGTCGAAGTTCGCGGTGTTCCGCTACATCCAATTGCCCAAGCTGCGCGGCGTGCTGATGATCGCGGTACTGCTGCGCTTCATGGACAGTTTCATGATCTACACCGAGCCCTTCGTGCTCACCGGCGGCGGGCCGGGCAATGCGACCACGTTCCTGAGCCAGTACCTGACGCAGAAGGCCGTGGGCCAGTTCGACCTCGGCCCGGCGGCGGCGTTCTCGCTGATCTACTTCCTCATCATCCTGCTGCTGTGTTTCATCCTCTACAACTGGATGCAGCGCGTCGGCACGGCCGACAAGGCGGAGGCCGGCCATGGATGAAAGACGCTTCAAGAAGCGCACGATCTTCCTGATCGTGTATCTCGTGTTCGCCATCCTGCCGGTGTACTGGATGGTCAACATGTCTTTCAAGACGAACGAAGAGATCCTGTCGACCTTCAGCCTGTGGCCGCAGCACTTCACCACCGACCACTACCGCACCATCTTCACCGACGAGTCCTGGTACTCGGGCTACATCAACTCGCTGATCTACGTGGCCATCAACACGGTGATCTCGTTGTTGGTGGCGCTGCCGGCCGCCTATGCCTTCTCGCGCTACAGCTTCCTCGGCGACAAGCATGTGTTCTTCTGGCTGCTGACCAACCGCATGACGCCGCCTGCGGTGTTCCTGCTGCCCTTCTTCCAGCTCTACACCACGCTGGGCTTGATGGATACGCACATCGCGGTGGCGCTGGCGCACCTGCTGTTCAACGTGCCGCTGGCGGTGTGGATCCTGGAAGGCTTCATGAGCGGCGTGCCGCGCGAGATCGACGAGACGGCCTACATCGACGGCTACTCGTTCCCGCGTTTCTTCCTGACCATCTACATCCCGCTGATCAAGGCCGGCGTCGGCGTGGCGGCGTTCTTCTGCTTCATGTTCTCTTGGGTCGAACTGTTGATGGCGCGCACGCTGACGAGCGTGAACGCCAAGCCGATCGTCGCGGTGATGACCCGTACCGTGTCGGCGTCGGGCATGGACTGGGGCGTGCTGGCCGCGGCCGGTGTGCTGACCATCGTGCCGGGCGCGATCGTCATCTATTTTGTGCGCAACTACATCGCCAAGGGCTTCGCGATGGGCCGCGTCTAAGGGAGGCAACGATGTTCGATTGGATGGCCTGGACCTTGCCGGTGGCGGTGTTCTTCACCTGCATCGTTTTGATGTTGGTCGGCATGACGGTGTGGGAGCTCAAGTCTCCGACCGTGATGCGCAAGGGCTTCCTGCCGATCGCCACGACACGCGGCGACAGGCTGTTCATCGGCTTGCTCTCGGCGGCCTATTTGAACCTGGCCTTCGTCGCGGTGAGCGAAAAGATGATCGACTGGTTCGGCCTCGAGCAGGAGCCGTCGATATGGATCAGCTTCGTTGTCTCAATGCTGCTGCTGGCATTGGTCATGAAAGAGGGATGAAGCACTGAAGGCAAAGGACGCAGGCCCTTACTTCCCAGCCGGCGTTTCGTGGAGTGACCGGGAAGCAATCGAGGAGACAGAAATGAAATTGCGCTTGAATGCCGTGGCCTTTGCGGCCGCCGCCCTGGCACTCGGCCAGGGCGCATGGGCTGGTGAGGCCGAAGCCAAGAAGTGGATCGACAGCGAGTTCCAGCCTTCCACGCTGAGCAAGGACCAGCAGATGGCCGAGATGAAATGGTTCATCGAAGCCGCCAAGAAGCTGCAGGCCAAGGGCGTGAAGGAGATCTCGGTGGTCTCCGAGACCATCACCACGCACGAGTACGAGAGCAAGACGCTGGCCAAGGCCTTCGAGGAGATCACCGGCATCAAGGTCAAGCACGACCTGATCCAGGAAGGCGACGTGGTCGAGAAGCTGCAGACCTCGATGCAGTCGGGCAAGTCGATCTACGACGGCTGGATCAGCGACTCCGACCTGATCGGCACGCACTACCGCTACGGCAAGATTCTCGACCTGACCGGCTACATGGCCGGCAAGGGCAAGGAGTTCACCAACCCCGGGCTGGACATCAAGGACTTCATCGGCACCAGCTTCACCACCGCCCCCAACGGCAACCTGTACCAGTTGCCCGATCAGCAGTTCGCCAACCTGTACTGGTTCCGCGCCGACCTGTTCGCGCGCCAGGATCTGAAGGACAAGTTCAAGGCCAAGTACGGCTACGACCTGGGCGTGCCGCTGAACTGGAGCGCCTACGAAGACATCGCCGCCTTCTTCAGCGAGGACGTGAAGACCATCGATGGCAAGCCGATCTACGGCCACATGGACTACGGCAAGAAGGACCCGAGCCTGGGCTGGCGCTTCACCGACGCCTGGCTGTCGATGGCCGGCACGGCCGACATCGGCATCCCGAACGGCATGCCGGTCGACGAATGGGGCATCCGCGTCGCAGCCGACAAGTGCACGCCGGTGGGTGCGTCGGTGTCGCGCGGCGGCGCCACCAATTCGCCGGCGGCCGTCTACGCGTTGACCAAGTACGTGGACTGGATGAAGAAGTACTCGCCGAAGGAAGCCATCGGCATGACCTTCGGCGAAGCCGGTCCGGTGCCGGCGCAGGGCCAGATCGCGCAGCAGATCTTCTGGTACACGGCCTTCACGGCCGACATGGTCAAGCCGGGCTTGCCGGTGGTCAATGCCGACGGCACGCCGAAGTGGCGCATGGCGCCGGGCCCCAACGGCCCGTATTGGAAGCAGGGCATGCAGAACGGCTACCAGGACGTCGGCTCATGGACCTTTTTCGCGGCGCACGACGCCGACAAGACGGCCGCGGCCTGGCTGTACGCGCAGTTCATCACCGCCAAGACCACGTCGCTGAAGAAGACCATCGTCGGCCTGACGCCGATCCGCGAGAGCGACATCCAGAGCAAGGCCATGACCGATCTGGCGCCCAAGCTGGGCGGTTTGGTCGAGTTCTATCGCAGCCCGGCGCGCGTGGCCTGGACACCGACCGGTACCAACGTGCCCGACTATCCGAAGCTGGCGCAGCTTTGGTGGAAGAACGTGGCCGTGGCGGTGACCGGCGAGAAGACGCCGCAGGCGGCGATGGACACGCTGGCCGAGGAGATGGACCAGGTGATGGCACGGCTGGAGCGTGCGGGCATGGCCAAGTGCACGCCCAAGCTCAACCCGAAGAGCTCACCCGACAAGTGGCTGAGCGACAAGGGTGCGCCGTGGAAGAAGCTGGCCAACGAGAAGCCGAAGGGCGAGACCATTGCCTATGAAACCCTGCTGAACGCCTGGAAGGCGGGCAAGGTGCGCTGAGCCGGGACACAAGGAGTCCGGTGGACTCTTTGTGCCTGGCGAAGGGCCGGGCCACTGGCCCGGCGCGGCCTGCAAGGCTGAGCCCGTACACGAGCGGTTCGTAGCCAGGCCCCGCGGCATTCATCCGGCCGCGGGGCTTTTGCATGGCGGCATGAAATCATCGCCGCAGATGTTGGCCGGAACCCTCGTCGCCCTTCCTGCCGGACTGATGTGGGGCCTGGTGTTCATCGCCCCACTGCTGCTGCCAGAGTACCCGGCGGCGCTGCAGTCGTTTGCGGTCCAGAGATCGGCTTGCGCGCCAGTTGATGTTCTCGATGAAGCCGCGCCGACCTTGAGCTCGCCCGCCGCTTGATCCTGCCGCAACATGACGATTGGAGCCATCTCATGACCAAGCGTTCTTTTCCATTGTCCAAGGTCTACGGCTTGCTGGAACCCGGACCAGTGGTCCTGCTCACAACGACGCACAAGCGCACTGCCAACGTGATGACGCTGTCATGGCACACGATGATGGAGTTCGAGCCGCCGCTCGTGGGATGCATCGTCAGCCAAAACGACCTCAGCTTCACCGCGCTGAAGGCGACGCGGCAATGCGTTCTCAACATCCCCACGACCGATCTCGGGCCGAAGGTCGTGGGATGCGGCAACACCACTGGCCGACGTGTGGACAAGTTCATGGCCTTCGGCTTGACGCCGGTGCCGGCCGAGTTGGTGGCTGCGCCGCTGATTTCGGAGTGCTACGCAAACCTCGAATGCCGCGTCGTCGATACACGGTTGGTGAACCGCTACAACTTCTTCGTTCTCGAAGTGCTCAAGGCCTGGATCGACCCGGCGTGCAAGGATCCGCGAACCCTTCACCACAGAGGGCGCGGCGCTTTCATGGTGGCCGGCGAAACGATCGTGCTGCGATCGAAGATGAGGTAGCCATGGACGAGAGCCTCCTGGCCGGCCAATCGCCTTCCACGACTCACACTTGCCCGCAATAGGGCCAGCACAATGCTTGGCCTGCTCGCCGCGTGGTCGGGATCACTTCTTCTGCAGCATGGGCTTGCCCCCATTCGGAGTGGCTGCCGCTCCGGTACCGGTCGTTGGTGACTTCACCACCGGCACGACCCGTTTGGGCTTCTTGGCTTCCTTGTTGCCTCGGTTCCCTTTGCTCATCTTGATCTCCTGGAAAGTCTTGCCGGCAGCGGGCCGTGCGGGCTGACCAGCATCCTGCAAGTCGCCCACCCCACGTCGGTGCGCTGCCACACACTCGACCTGGGCATTTCACCCGGTCCCTATGCTGACCGCGTGCGCGCGACGTCGCCCGATCGGTCATTCTGCGACTGCCAGTTGCGGCATCGCATGATCCGCGTGTGAGCTCGAACCTGCCAGCGCTTCACTTGTTGGGTTCAGCCGGGCTCAGCACCAACTGCCCGTCGCGCACGGGAATCTGCTTTCCGGGATTGAACGACATGCGTACCGTGCCTTCCTTGTCCTCGAGTCGGTAGGTCACGTCGTAGCCCACGAGCTTCTCGGAGCGCACGTTGACCGTCTTGCAACGGGCCTCGGTCGAGGTCACGACGTCCTTCTCTTGCAGATTCTTCTGCACTTGGTTGCCGCCATAGGCGCCCGCCGCTGCTCCGGCCACGGTAGCGACTGTCTTGCCCTTGCCGCCGCCGATCGTGCTGCCCAGCAAACCGCCGGCCACACCGCCGATGATGGTGCCAGTGGCACGGTGCTCGTCCTTTACGGGCGCCTGCTTCTGCACCTGCACCTGCTCGCACTTCTCCTGAGGCGTTGTGATCGTCTGCTTGGCTTCCTTGACCGCCACGACCTCGGCAAACGTCGGCTTGGTCATGGTTCGATAGCCCGTGACACCCCCCGCCGCCAGCACCACCATGGCGATGCCGCCGATCACGACACCCTTCACCATCGACTGATCCATCACCGAAACCTTTCTCGTTACAACTGTTGGCCGCCGAATGCAGCGACCCGGATGCAAAGCTCAGATCACGTTGGACTGTGGCACCTGTGGCAGTCAGTGCCGACCCGGTCGTCCCCGTCAAAGCGTTGCCCATGCCTGTCAGCGCTCTAAAGTCGAAGTCGATGACTGCGCGGCCAACAAGCTCTTGAGGTGAACCGAGTATCGGTAGCACCATGGACGGCGAACAGCCGACCGCACCCCGAGTTGCTGTAGTAGTTTTCCTACGCCGCCAGTTCGCATTGCGAGTCCTTGTCCCGACGTGGCCATACGGAAACGGCCGGCTGCGGGACCAAACAACAGGCCAGAATCGCCCAGTCGGCACGCTCCCGGGCTTCATACTGATCGCCTTCACTGTGTACTGAGGCGGCTCAACGCGGCCAGGACCCAGATGGTGACCAATGACGCTCTCGCGCTTGTGCGGGTTGCCTTGAGGTCAATGACCGTCGATGGCTGGCCAAGCGATTGAATCGAGGTTGAAGGGAGCCATCAAAATGGAAGCATTCTGGTTGAAGCATTACCCGCTCGGCGTTCCAGCCGAGGTGGATGTGCATGAGTTCGCTTCGCTCAGGGACATGCTGCTGCGCAGCTGTCAGCGCTTTGGCGAATTGCCCGCGTACAGCAATATGGGCACGTCGATGACCTATGCCGAGCTCGACCGATCGAGCCACGACTTCGCCGCCTACCTGCAAAGGACGCTGGGCCTGCGCAAAGGCGACCGGGTGGCCATCATGATGCCCAACCTGCTGCAGTATCCGGTGGTGCTGTTCGGCGTGCTGCGCGCGGGTCTGGTGGTGGTCAACATCAATCCGCAGTACACCGTGCCCGAACTGGAGCATCAGCTCAAGGACTCGGGCGCAGCGGCCATCGTGGTACTGGAGAACTTTGCCCACACGCTGCAGGAGGTGCTGGAAAAGAACCCGACGCTGAACTTGGCCGTGATCACGACTGAGGTCGGCGACATGTTTCGGGTGGTCAAGGAGCTGGTCACCAACGTGATGGTGAAGTACGTGAAGCACATGGTGCCCGCTTGGAAGATTGCCGGCGCAACCGAACTCAACGCGGGGTTGCGTGCGGGCCGCGGGCAGGAGGTGGAGGAAGTGCCGCTGAGCCACGATGACGTGGCCTTCCTCCAGTACACAGGAGGTACGACCGGCGTGGCCAAGGGCGCAGTGCTGACGCACGGCAACCTGATCGCGAACGTGCAGCAGATGGCGGCCTGGATGGCGCGTGACCTGGTGGACGGCAAGGAGGTGTTCGTCTGCCCGCTGCCGCTATATCACGTCTACGCGCTGACCTCCTGTCTCGTGTTCATGAAGATGGGCGCACATACCGTGCTGGTGAGCAACCCTAGAGACATGAAGTCCTACATCCACGACCTCAAGACGTATCCCTTCACGATCATCATCGGCGTCAACACGCTGTACCGGGCGCTGCTCGATGCGCCGGAGTTCGCCGAGGTCGACACGCACGCCCTCAAGCTCACCAGCGCCGGGGGCATGGCGGTGCAGCGTGTGGTGGCCGAACGTTGGAAGCAGCGCACCGGCGTGACCATCATCGAAGGCTATGGTCTGACGGAAACCTCGCCGGTCGTGATGGCCAGTCCACTCGACATCGCGGAGTGGAC
>Ga0316600_10001554_pt1 | contig 10435 bp, 10 predicted proteins | sample OWC_soil_day5_CT_FD_207652 | JGI IMG/M metagenome (GOLD analysis project Ga0316600, IMG submission 207652) | Wetland soil microbial communities from Old Woman Creek delta, Ohio, United States - OWC_soil_day5_CT | ecosystem: Environmental > Terrestrial > Soil > Wetlands | place: USA: Ohio...
TGACCGCCGGGACTGCCAGCAGGCCGCCGCCATGTGGATTCCGCGCCCGCTCTACGAGGTTCTTCCCTACGTCTACATGGGAACCGGCGCTGCGCTGCTTGGCGCGGCGTACTTCATCCGGCAAGGTCCCCGCGGATATCTGCTGGCGCTCGGGGCGGTCGGGCTGACCGTTGGCCTGGTGGTGTGGATGCGCCGGCGCGACTACCGCGCGAGCCACCGCGAGTACGACGACCACTCGCTCGACCGGTGACGCCGCTCAAGCGTCGTGTCTATCCTCGGTCTCGGCGTTCTCGGCTTCGTCGTAGTCGTCGGCCGGCTCGCCTGACTCCTCATCATCGTCGACGTGCAGGCTGCCGGTCGCGACAGTGTCGTGGACGTCCCGGTGAAACGTTATCTCGTGCAGACCGAGCTTGACGGAATCGCCGTCCTCCAGGCGCCGGCGGCGGATGCGCCTGCCACCCGCATAGATTCCGTTCGTGCTGTTGAGATCCTCGATCCAGATGCCGTCGGCCGTGCACACGACCTGGGCGTGGTGGCGGCTGATGTAGGTACTGTCGATCTGCAGGTCGTTGTCCGACGTCCGGCCGATGATGCAGCGGCCCATGCCGATCGGGCACTCGGACACCTTCTTGCCCCTGAACGACAGCACGAGCCGGCCCGGTGTCAGCTGCACTTGCGGCGAGGTGTCCTCAATCGCGGCCCGCAATTGGGTGTGGGTGCGGGACGAGTATTCGATCCACTGCAGCTCGTCGATCGCGGCGCGGAGTTCCTCCGTCGACACCGTCGGGCGATCCTTCGCGAAGGCAACGAGCATCGCGGTGTCGCAGAGCGTATTCACGAGGCGGGGAATCCCGCCGGTGTAGCGGTAGATGACGGGAAACGTCTCGGGCTCGAAGATGTCGCGATCCGCCGCGCCCGCCACCCGCAGTCGATGGCGGATGTACTCGGTGGTGTCCGACTCGCTCAGCGCGGTCAGGTGGAAGCGCAGCCGGACGCGCTGCATGAGCTGCACCAGCTCGGGCGAGTCCAGCTTGTCGGAGAGTTCGGGCTGGCCGGCCAGGATGATGTGCAGCACCTTCTGCTTCGTCGTCTCCACCCCGGACAGCAGGCGCACCTCCTCGAGCACCTTGAGGCTGAGGTTCTGCGCTTCGTCGATGATCAGCAGGATCTTGCGACCCTTCGCGTACTGCTCAACCAGGAACTCGTTGATGGTGGCGAGCAGTTCCGCCTTGCGCATCTTGAACGGGCTGAACCCGAACTGCACGAGGATTGCCTGCAGGAACTCGACGGGCGAAACCTGGGTCTGGTTGATCTGGGCGACCACCACGTCCTGGTCGAGTTCGCGCAGGAAGCTCTCGATGAGCGTGGTCTTGCCCGAGCCGATCTCGCCGGTGATCACCACGAAGCCGTCGGTGAACCAGATCGTCGACTCCATGTAGGCTTTGGCCCGGGAGTGTATCTGGCTGAGGTACAGGAATGCCGGGTCCGGGCTCAGGCGGAACGGGAGGTCCTGCAGTTTGAAGTGTTCGAGGTACATGGCTGGTCCCGGGGCGGTAATATACGTCAGAAGCTGCCGGGTCAGAGGTGGGGGTCCGTCACAGTCTCCGCAGCTGCCGTTGACGGCCCGCCCGAATTCAGCGTGGCACCCGGCGCAGCAGCTGGCGCAGCACGGCGTCACGCTGCGCTGCCGTCGCGGCCACCACCGTACAGTGACCCAGCTTGCGGCCGGCCCGCGGCGCCTTGCCGTAATCGTGGTGGTGCGCGCCGGGCAGGTCCAGGATCCGCGCGCGGTCGGGCATGGTGCCGATGTAGTTGACCATCGCGGCGTGCCCAACCGCGCGCGTGTCGCCCAGCGGCAGACCGAGGATGGCGCGCAGATGGTTCTCGAACTGGGAAGTGACGGCGCCTTCGATGGTCCAGTGCCCCGAGTTGTGTACCCGCGGGGCCATCTCGTTCGCCACCAGCCGGCCCTGCGCGACGAAGAATTCGATCGTGAGCACGCCGGCATAGTCGAAGTGGTCGAGCACCCGGTGCAAATGCGCTTCGGCGGCACGCTGCAGGCGTGCGTCGCGGGTTGGCGCCACCGTCAGCCGCAGGATGCCCTCGCGGTGCGTGTTGGTGACGATCGGGTAGGCGCGGGTCTCGCCGCGCGTGCTGCGCGCGCCGACGATTGACACCTCGCGCTGGAACTTCACGAAGCCCTCCAGGATCAGCGGCACGCCGCCGATGGCCTGCCATGCCGGCCCGATGTCCGCGCGCTTCTTCAGTACGCGCTGTCCCCGGCCGTCGTAGCCAAGGCGGCGCGTCTTGAGCACGCACGGCAGGCCCAGTGCCGCAACACCGGCCTCCAGCTCAGCGAGCGAATCCACGGCCCGATAGGGTGGCGTCGGGATGCCGAGGCGGCTGAACAGCTCCTTCTCGAGGATGCGGTCCTGCGACACGCGCAGCGCATCGACCGGCGGGAAGCACGGCCGCGTCGCGGCCATTTCGTGCAGTGCGGCCACGGGGACGTTCTCGAACTCGTAGGTGACGAGGTCCACCTCGCCCGCGAGCCTGCGCAGTGCGGAGATGTCGTCGAACGCGCCCACGACGATCGGCGCCACCTGCGCGCCCGGTGCGTCGGCGCCCAGGTCGAGGAACCGGAACTTGAGCGCGAACGGATAGCCGGCCAACGCCAGCATCTGTCCGAGCTGGCCCGCGCCGATGATGCCGATCTTCATGCGGGGGAGGACGGCTGTCGGGGGTCGGGCTGCGCCAGCACCCTGTCGGTCTGCGCCGCGCGGAACGCCTCGAGCGCAGCGCGGATCTGCGGCTGCGTGTTGCCGAGGATCGAGGCGGCGAGCAGGGCGGCGTTGGTTGCGCCCGCCACGCCGATCGCGAGCGTGCCGACCGGGATGCCGGCAGGCATCTGCACGATCGACAGCAGCGAATCGAGCCCGTTCAGCGTCTTGGACTGCACCGGCACACCGAGCACCGGCAGCGAGGTCTTGGCGGCGGTCATGCCCGGCAAGTGCGCCGCGCCGCCGGCACCGGCGATCAGCACCTGCAGGCCGCGGTCGCGGGCCGAGGCGGCGTACTCAAACAGCAGGTCGGGCGTGCGGTGCGCCGAGACTACGCGAACCTCGTGCGGGACGCCGAGCTTCTCGAGCGTCTCGGCCGCGTGCCGCAGGGTCTCCCAGTCGGAGGTCGACCCCATGATGATGCCGACGAGTGGTTTCATCCGGAAATTGTAGCACCGGCCGCCCGCGGCCCTAGAGTTCCTGACGGGCAAGCAGCTCGCGCAGTCGGCGGAACAGCTGGCGCGACGCCGCCGGCGGGCGGGCCGCGTCGCGCTCCGCCCGCGCCTGACGCGTCAGCGAGCGCAGCTGCACCAGGTCAGCGGGCGGGATCCGCTCGCCGAGTTCGGTCCAAGCGCCGGACTCGTCGGCGAGCAGGCGCTCACGCCACTGCTCGATGACGTGCTCGCGCCGGACGCGTTGCCGATCCACGTCGGCACGACGGGCCATGGCTGCACGGATTGGCTCGACGTCGATGCGGCGCAGCAGCTTGCCGATGTACAGACGCTGGCGCACCCGCGCGCCGTGGGCGGTGATGCGCCTGCCCTCGATGACGGCGTCGCGCAGGTCGTCGGGCAGCTCGAGCGCGTCGAGCTCGACGGGTGGCAGGGCGACCAGCTCGTCACCGAGATCCTGCAGTTCGCGGACCTGGCGCTTGAGCGCGCTCTTGCTCGGGCCCTCGTCCTCGAAGTCATCCCGCTCGTCCATGGGCCGCGATGCTAGCACGTGACGCGTCACCGCCCGCTTCTGGAGGCGCTGCTAGAATGACGCGCTTACAGCCGGGGACGCCTGCCTACATGGCCAACGATCCATCCACTGCCGTCGCTGCCGACGGCGCCGACCTGCTCGCCCTCGTCGAACTGGCCCTCGGGGAAGCGAGATCGTTGGGCGCCTCGCAGGCCGAAGCGGCCATCAGTATGGACGTCGGCCTGTCGGTGTCCGTGCGCCTCGGCGAGGTCGAGACCATCGAATACCAGCGCGACCGCGGCATGGCGGTCACCGTCTACTTTGGCACGCGCAAGGGCTCGGCCAGCACGGCTGACCTGAGCGCCGGCGCCCTGCGCGAGACCGTGGCCAAGGCATGCAGCATCGCGCGGTTCACCGCCGAGGATCCCTGCGCCGGCCTTGCCGACCCGGACACGCTTGCCATCAGGATCCCCGACCTCGATCTTGCGCACCCGTGGGACGTCACTCCGGAACGCGCGTGCGAGATCGCACTGGAGTGCGAGTCGGCGGCGCTCGCTGTCGATTCCCGGATCACCAACTCCGAGGGCGCGGGCGTCAGCACGCATCGCGGCGTGCGTGCCTACGGTAACTCCCACGGCTTTCTTGCCGCCTACCCGGGCACGGTGCACAGCCTCAGCTGTGCGGTGCTGGGCGTCGAAGGCGAGGGTATGGAGCGCGACTACTGGTACTCCACCGCACGCGACTGGCGCGAACTCGAGGTGGCGGCGGCCGTCGGGCGCACAGCCGGTGAGCGCGCGGTGCGGCGGCTCGGGGCGCGCCAGCTCGGGACGATGCGTGTGCCGGTGCTGTACGCGCCGGACGTCGCACGCGGATTCATGAGCCACTTCATTGGCGCCGTGCGCGGCGGCAGCCAATACCGGCGCGCATCGTTCCTGCTCGATGCAGCCGGCCAGCAGGTGTTTCCCGACTGGTTTGCGCTCTCGGAGCGGCCGCACCTGCCGCGCGCGCTCGCGAGCGCGCCGTTCGACCACGAAGGCGTGGCAACCCAGGACCGCGAGCTTGTCACGGGCGGCGTGCTGCTCGGTTACGTGCTCAGCACCTATTCAGCGCGCAAGCTCGGGCTGCGCACGACGGGCAACGCGGGCGGCACGCACAACCTCATCGTGCACGGGCGTGGCCGGGACCTCGACGGCATGCTCGCGCTGCTGGGTCGAGGCCTGCTGGTCACGGAACTGATGGGCCAGGGGGTCAATGGCGTGACCGGCGACTACTCGCGCGGCGCGGTGGGCTTCTGGGTCGAGGACGGCCGCATCGCCTACCCGGTGCACGAGGTCACCATCGCGGGCAACCTGCGCGACATGTATCGCGGCATCGTGGAGGTGGGCTCGGACGTGGACGCCCGTGGCGGAATCCGCACGGGTTCGATCCTCGTCGAGCAGATGACGGTCGCTGGCGCCTGAGGCGGCGTCAACCCTGGGGGGTGACCAGATCGCGCAGGTTGCGGCCGCGCATGCTCGCCCGCAGGGCGTCGTCCGCGATGCGTGCCACCGCATCCGCGCCGGGCACTGGCCGCGGTGTCGGTCGCCGCGGATCGGGTGTCTCGTGCCGGACCGCGTCGAGGATCGCGTCGAGCGATATCGACCCCAGGTCGCGCGCCGGTGCCACAGTGTCGTCCTCGACGTCGAGCACCAGTCCATGCGCCTGCAATGCCGACACGATCTCGTCGAGCAGTGTGCCCGGCACGTCCAGCCGCTCGGCCAGGTCGTTGATGGTCCAGCGCGCGCCACCCGCCACGAATCTCTCGCCCACCAGGTACATCACCGCCAGCGCCACCCGCTCGCGCAATGCGCTGGTGAGCGCAACTTCGGCGTGCCCGCTGCGCAGGTGCTCGGGGTGCTGGACGTAGAACGACAGCTGCGCGCCGAGCAGCAGGATCAGCCAGCTGATGTACACCCAGACGAGGAACAGCAGCACCACGGCGAAGCCGGCGTACACCGCGGCAGTTTTCGCGGAGTAGACCACGATACGCGTGAAGACGGCCCCCACCGCCGCCCAGAGCACGCCGCCGAACACGGCACCCACGAGCGCCGGGCCGATGCGTACCCGCGTGTTCGGCATGTAGACGTACACGAACGCGAACAGGGCCACCACCATCACGTACGGCGTTAGGTGCGCGTTGCCGGCGTTGCCGCTGGCGAGGCCGGAGAGGCGTGCCAGCACATCGCTGGCTTCCACCCGCGCGAGCAGCACCATCGCGAACACGGCGATCGCTGGCCCGATGAGCATGACGACGAGGTACTCGCTCACGCGGCGCGCCAGGCTGCGGGGGCGCTCGACGTGCCACACGAAATTGAGCGATGCCTCGATCTTCTGGATCATCGACACCACGGTGAAGAGCAGGAACGCGAAGCCCACCGTGCCGAGGATCGTGCCCTGCACGTTCTCGACGAAGCCCATGATGTTCTTGGTGAGCGTGTAGCCCTGCTCGCCGAGCGGCCGCAGGAACTCGAACAGCACGGGTTCGAGCTCGCGGTGGTAGCCGAAGGCCTTCAGCACTGCGAACGCGACGGCGATCACGGGCACGACCGCGAACAGCGTCGAGTACACGAGGCTCATGGCGCGCAGCCCGAGCTCGCCGCGGCCGAGGTCGCGCAGCAGGGCGTACAGGTACCGGAGCGGCAGCGCCACCCAGCGCATCGCGCGCCCGCCCAGTGCCTCGGGCAGGTCGAACAGCCAGTGCTCGAACTGGCGCCGCAGGGTGGGAAACAGGGCGGGTGACTGTGACAAGCAAGGTCAAGCCTTGCACGGCCCGGGGTGACGGGCAAGTGCTAGATTAACCCCATGCAAACGGCTGCTCGCTTTCCCTCCCGCATCGTCTGCCTCACGGAGGAGACCACCGAGGCCCTGTACCTGCTCGGCGAGGACTGGCGCATCGTCGGCATCTCGGGCTTCACCGTGCGCCCGCCGCGCGCGCGCAGGGAGAAGCCGCGAGTCTCGGCGTTCACTTCCGCCAAGCTCGACCGCATCGTCGCACTCGAGCCGGACCTGGTGCTCGGCTTCTCCGACCTGCAGGCGGACATCGGGGCCGAGCTGGTGCGCCGCGGCCTCGAGGTGCACGTGTTCAACCAGCGCAGCGTCACCGACATTCTGCGCATGCTCCGCACGCTCGGCGGCATGATCGGCTGCGAGACGACGACGGCCGCGCTGGTCGCGGAACTCGAGGCCGGGCTCGAGTCGGTGCGCGCCGCCGCTGCGGCGCTGCCGCGCCGTCCGCGTGTCTACTTCGAGGAGTGGCACGAGCCGCAGATCTCCGCCATCCGCTGGGTGTCGGAGCTGATCGGCATCGCCGGCGGCGACGACGTGTTCCCGGAACTCGCCACGCAGGCGCTCGGCCGCAACCGGATCATCGCCGACCCGCTCGAGGCGCCGCGCCGGCGGCCTGAGATCATCTTCGGCTCATGGTGTGGCAGGAAATTCAACCCGCGTTCCGTCGCGGCGCGCCCGGGCTGGCAGGACGTGCCCGCGGTGCGCGACGGCGAGTTGCACGAGGTGAAGTCGTCGATCATTCTGCAGCCGGGACCCGCGGCGCTCACCGACGGCGTGCGCGAGTTGCATCGCGTGATCGCGCGCTGGGCCGCGCGGTTCGCGTGATGCGCTTCGTTGCTGGCGCTGTCGCGGCCTTGTCGCCGCGACGCTGATCGAGTCGAGTGCGCCAGGGAACGGCGCAGCGCCAACGCGCTAAGCAGTCAGACGCCGCAGCGCCTCGCGGTACTTCTCGGACGTCCTGCGGATCACGTCGGCCGGCAGGTGCGGCGCCGGCGGCGTCTTGTTCCAGTCCAGCGTCTCGAGGTAGTCACGCACGAACTGCTTGTCGAACGACGGCGGGCTCGAGCCGGGCGAGTAGGTGTCCACCGGCCAGAAGCGCGACGAGTCCGGCGTCAGCGCCTCGTCGATCAGCACCAGCGAGCCCGACTCGTCCACGCCGAACTCGAACTTGGTGTCGGCGATGATGATGCCGCGCGCGAGGGCGTGCGCTGCTGCGAACTGGTACAGGGCGATCGCCGTGTCGCGCACCTTTGCGGCCAGCGGTGCGCCGATCGTCGCAGCGATCACGTCGAACGCGACGTTCTCGTCGTGCTGGCCCTGCGCGGCCTTGGTGGCGGGTGTGAAGATCGGCCGCGGCAGCCGGTCGGCCAGCGTCAGACCGCGCGGCAGTTCGATGCCGCAGATGCTGCCAGTGGCCTGGTAATCCTTCCAGCCCGAGCCGATCAGGTAGCCGCGCACCACGGCCTCGACGGGCAGCGCCGTGAGGCGGCGTACGACGATCGCACGGTCGGCGATCAATGCACGGTCGGTCGCGTCCGGCACCGCTCGCTCGAGGGGGTAGTCCGCGAGATGGTTCGGCACGATCTGGCGCGTCTTTCCGAACCAGAAATTCGAGATGCTGGTGAGCACCTGGCCCTTGCCCGGAATCGGGTCGGGCAGAACGACGTCGAAAGCGCTCAGGCGGTCGGTGGTCACGATCAGCATGTGCCGCTCGTCCACGGCGTAGATGTCGCGGACCTTGCCCTGGTGGATGCGCTGGAGCCCCTTCAGGTGCGATTCGTGCATCGGCGGGGACGGGTTGCTGAGTGCGCTGGCGGTCATGCTCGTGGTTCCACGATTCGGCAGGAGCGGCGGCCCGGACTGGTAACATAGCGCGCTGCCGCGGGCAGGCAGTGTTGCAGGCAGATTCCCCGACGGTCAAGGAAGCGATGGGCTGGTACGGCAAGCTGATCGGGGCGGTGCTCGGCGCCATCATCGGGCGCGGCCTGTTCGGTGCAATTGTGGGTTTCCTCATCGGCCACCAGTTCGACCGGAAGGCCGACGGTGCGCGCCGTACCGGGACCATCCCGACGCGCGAACTGCAGGCTGTCTTCTTCCGCGCCACCTTCCAGGTGATGGGGCACGTCGCGAAGGCCGACGGGCGCGTGACGGAGCAGGAAATCGACGCGGCGCGCGCAACGATGCGCCGCTTTTCGCTGAGCGAGGCCGACGTCCGCCGCGCCATCGACCTGTTCACCGAGGGCAAGTCGGCCGATTTCCCGCTCGAGGACGTGCTCGGCGAGTTCCGGTCCGCCTCGACGGGGCGCGAAGACCTGCGCCGCATGTTCGTGCAGATCCAGCTCGAGGCGGCTCTGCAGGGCGGCGGCCCCAGTCCGCCGGCGCGGACCGTGTTCGCACGCATGTGCAGCGCGCTCGGCATATCGGCGATGGAGTTCGCCGCGCTCGAAGCCATGCTGCGCATGCGCGGGCAGGCGGGCGCGGCCGGCGCTTCCCGGTCTGCCGCCGACCAGCTGGCCGACGCGTACCAGGCGCTGGGCGTGCGTCCGGCGACGCCGGACGCCGAGGTGACGCTGGCCTACCGGCGCCTGATGAGCCAGAACCACCCCGACAAGCTGGTGGCCAACGGTTTGCCGCAGTCCATGATCGAGGCGGCCCACCAGCGCACACGCCAGGTCCTCGAAGCTTACGAGGTCATCCGGAAACACCGGGGGATGAAGTAGTTCGCGAGCCTGCTACAGTGGACCATCCCCCGCTGGAGCCGCGTCATGCAGTCCCCCTGGATCGCACCCTCGATTCTCTCCGCTGATTTCGCGCGTCTGGGCGAAGAGGTTCGCCACGTGCTCGATGCCGGTGCCGACATCGTGCACTTCGACGTGATGGACAACCATTACGTCCCGAACCTGACCATCGGCCCGCTGGTGTGCGAGGCGCTGCGCAAGGCGGGCATCGCGGCGCCGATCGACGTGCACCTGATGGTCAAGCCCGTGGACCGCATCGTGCCCGACTTCGCCAAGGCCGGCGCCACGTGGATCACGTTCCACCCGGAGGCGAGCGAGCACGTCGATCGGACCATCGGCCTGATCCGCGAGCACGGCTGCCGGCCCGGCCTGGTGCTCAACCCGGCGACGCCGGTGAACTGGCTCGATCACGTACTCGACAAGATCGACATGGTGCTGCTGATGTCGGTGAACCCGGGCTTCGGCGGCCAGTCGTTCATTCCGTCGGCGCTGCCCAAGATCGCGCAGGTGCGCGCGATGATCGACCGCAGTGGCCGGGAGATCCGGCTCGAGGTGGACGGCGGCGTGAAGGTGGACAACATCGAAGCCGTCGCGGCCGCGGGCGCGGACACGTTCGTTGCGGGCTCGGCCATTTTCGGTGCACAGGACTACCGCGCGACCATCGCTGCGATGCGCGAGAAGATCGCGCAAGCGCGGCGATAGGGCGCAGGGAGCCTCACCCGGGCGGCGGACCGCTCCCGTCGGCGGGAGAGGTGGAGGACCTACTCCTCGTCGTCCTCGTCCTCGTCGTCTTCATCGACCGTCGTCGCCTTGCGCGCGCGCAGGGCGAGCGGCGAGGGCGCGCTCGGCTGGGCCGACATCTGCGCCGCCTTGCCCTTGAGGCGCGGACGCACGCCGTAGACCACCATGGTCTTGCCGCGCGCGGTCAGCAGGCCCTGCTCCTCGAGCACCTTGAGCACGCGGCCGGCCATTTCACGCGAGCAGCCGACGAGGCGCGACAGCTCCTGGCGGCTCACCTTGATCTGCGTGCCCTCCGGATGCGTCATCGCGTCCGGCTCGTTGCAGAGGTCCATGATCGCGTGCGCGACGCGGCCGGTGACGTCCACGAAGGCGAGGTCGCCGAGCTTG
>Ga0316600_10001555_pt1 | contig 10433 bp, 10 predicted proteins | sample OWC_soil_day5_CT_FD_207652 | JGI IMG/M metagenome (GOLD analysis project Ga0316600, IMG submission 207652) | Wetland soil microbial communities from Old Woman Creek delta, Ohio, United States - OWC_soil_day5_CT | ecosystem: Environmental > Terrestrial > Soil > Wetlands | place: USA: Ohio...
TCGGGCAGGGGGCGGGCGAGCGACTGCGCCAAACAGACCGCGCTGACCATCGCGGCAGAGCGAGCCAATGAGCGGCACCGGTGATTTCAAGCTCAGTGTGTTGGACGAACTGACACCCGGCGAGGCGGCGTTGCTGGAGCATTTCCGGGCCTTGCCGCTCGACGAACGTCGGGTGTTGCTGAACCTGCTCGACCGGGCGGTGATCCAGGCCGCCGTCGGAGCGCGTCCGCTCGCTTTCCTCTGGCGGGATCCGTCACGGCCCGACGCGCAACATTAGGCGGGCCGACAGCGGTTTCAATTTCGCCACGCCGGCACCGCCGAGCAGGGCTATCGTGCCCCGGACTCTGGCCTTCGGGCGCATGACCGTCAAAGGAGCCGGTGTTCCTGACGGCGTTGGCGCGAGGCAGGCCATGCGGCTATCCGAGCGATCGCCAGCCGGCGGCGCGGAGCTGCGATTGCGTCCGCTGGATGCTTCCCGTCCGGTGCGGTTATCGCGCACCGCCGGACGGGCGACGACCGGCCGGCGTGGTGCGTGCTTCTTCAGGGTCGTGCCGCGTCCCCGCGACACGGCCCGGTGGTTCAGGGGTCAAAACCACTTCGCCGTCATCGGCGAGGCGGTGGGCGAAGACCGTCGAGGCCAGTGCCAGGCCGACCAGAAACCCTAACGCGGCGGCGGCTGCCAAGTTGCTTAGGGTGAAGCACGGCGGGCAGCGTCGCCAGCGGCCAGCCTTGCCGGCTTGGTAGCTCACCACCTTGATTTCTTCCGTCTGCCGCAACTGACGCGCCGCTGTCAGGTCGCGATGATCATTAGGACCACCACCGCGAAAGTCGCGATCTCGATAACGAGCAGCATGCCGTCGCCCACGCCGCCAGTCTTGGCGAGCCAGCCGACGGTGTCTCTAGGGATAACCTTTAGTTCCGTGACGGTATTTCGTGGAATTTGAATTTCGTCACGGATGGACCGTGCAGGGCTTGCGAAGAGGGCTTCATCGTCGCCAGCACCGCCCCCGTCATCGCCGGGTCTTCAGGGTTGCCGGTTCACGGCCCGAAGTTAGCCGGCGCCCCTCGGGCGACCGAGGCGGCCCGTAGGCGGCGAAGGCGAAAAACGACCCAAAACGGACGGTCGACCACCGATGGGGCCCAACTGCTATACGGCGCGAACCGGACACTCGCATGTGAAAGTGTCTGAGAAAGCCTCATCACCGGGAATACAAGCCGACAGCAGACAGTGACAATATCTGCGCGAGTGTCGGCAAGTGAGCGGTGCCGACTGCGGGATCCGAGGACAAACCGCTTCATTGAAGGAATGTTGTCTTTACCCGATTCCCCGGGACGTACGCTTCAGCGGGGGGTCCGGGGATCCGGGGGCAAGACAGCCCCATCGCACGACAAGACACGGGCGCACTCCCGGGCCCGGGAGTCAGCCCGGAATCGGCGCTCAGCCGCAGGCTGAACCGGTCTGTTTGGTCCCCACCCGCAAACCAGGCTCAGCCTTCGTCTCGTCCAAAAGCGCGCCAATCGGGAACCCCGCCTTGGTGAGTCCGTCGGCAAAGATGGCCGCCAGGCCCTCGTAGGGAAACCAGAACTCCAGGATCTCGCGCATCTCCTCGCGCGCTTCCGGCCAGAGCGCGAACATGTGCCGCAGCGCCTCCCGGGCCTCTGCTCGGTGGCCGAGGTGGCCGTGGATCACCGCGAGGTTGACCTGGAACGGGAAGAAGTCGAGGCGCGCAAACCGGCCGATCACCCCCAGGGCCTCCCGATGGCGGCCGAAGCGCAGGTGATGCAGCGAGAACACGAGGTGGTACCAGGAGGGATGAAAGGGATTCAGGTCCATCGCCTCCTGCACCAGGGCCAGGCCCCGGTCCCATTGACCGGCGAGGGCCAGGTGCATTCCGACGACGGCGAGGTTGTCCGGGCTGTGGGGGGCCAACGCCAGGGGCAGGTCCGCCGCAGCCTCGAAGCGGGACCTGTCCCTGCGATAGAAGAGGATCATGGCGAGGATGTAATGCGCCATGACGCCGCGTGGGTCCAGCGCCACCGCTTGGTGTGCCAGGTCGAGGCACTTCTCGATCAAGGCGGGGCGGGGGAGGGTCCGGTTGAAGCCGAACAGGGCCTCGCCCAGGTAGACGTTGGCGAGCACGGCCCAGGCCTCGGCATAGCCGGGTTCTTCCCGGACGGCCCGCTCCAGTTCCTCGCGTGCCCGCAGGTGGGTTTCGGGCGTGAAGCGCTCCTCGTATTCGTGATAGCGAAACAGCGCGAGATAGGTACCCAAGAGCGCGGCTGGCTGGCGCTTGAGCGACCGGTAGACGACACCGTGGGGATCGAGCACCCGGGCGGCGGTCTTGCGCGCCACCTGCTCCTGGATCTCAAACAGACTCGCTGAGGACAACTCATGGGCGAAGGTCTCGCTCCAGACCACCGAGTCGCTCACCGTCTCGACCAGGGTGAAGCCGATGCGGATCTGATCAGCGTCCCGGCGCAGGCTACCGCGCAGCCGATAGGCGACATCCTGGGCCTGGGGCGCCGCCCCGATCCCAAGATCGTCGCCGGGGGCGGCGGATGAGCGCACCACGATCAGGTTGTCGCCATAGCGGCTGAGGCTGGCGACCAGTTCCTCGGTAAGGCCAGCGGCCAGGTAGTCCTGGTCGGGCGGGCCGCCCATCAGCACCAGCCGCTCGACAGTCAAGAGGACGCGGGCGGGACCCGCGGCCACTCCGGGCCCCGGGGCCCGGGGCTCGGCGAACTGCGGCACATAGCTGCCCTTGGCCAACAGGAACCGTACGGGGTCCTCCCGGCCCTCCCCGGCGTAGTAGGCATCGAGCAGGCCGCGCAGGCGGATGGCGTTGACGCGCACGACGGAATCCGCGCCGGGATCGAACCCGGGCGGCCGGTCGAAGACCTCGACGCCGATGCTATAGGCCTTGACCCGGCCGGCCTGGCCGGCGAGCTTGGCCTCGACGACGAACCTCAGGAAGCGCCCAATCTTGGGACTCGCCGCGAACACCTTGCTGGCCAACACCCGCCCGAGGCAGGACTGGACCAGGCCCGGGTCTAGGTCGGGATGCCGGTCGCGTGTCATGCCTGTCCTGTCCCCATGTCACCAAGCCCCGTGCAGTATCTTGAAACCATAGCCAGCGCAGGGCCTTGGCTCGTGTAACAGCAGTTAACCGTTAAGTCCTGGCGCCTGTCCGCCCGCCTGGGCATAGTCCCGCCCAGGCTGTGCCAGCCGGCCTCGACCGGGCCGCCCATAGGCCCGCCGAGGGCACTTGCCCGGCCTGACCGAAGCCACGCCACTCACACCAATGCCTCAGGCCACCACCCACGCGCCTGGGGCCAAGCCGTATTCCCGGAGCACCTCCATGCGAGCCCTGACCCTGTGCCTCCTGATCGGCCTGGCCTGCGCCACCCCGACCCTGGCCACCGCGGACATCCGCGAGGAGCGGGTCCACTTCAAGGCCGGGACCTCGCAGGCGACCCTCAAGGGGCACCTGCGCGGCGACAGCGACGTGGATTACCTGCTCGGGGCCAAGGCCGGCCAGCGCATGACCGTCGAGCTGCATTCGGACAACCCCCAGAACTACTTCAATGTCCTGCCCCCGGGGAACGACGAGGCGATCTTCGTCGGCAGCAGTTCGGGCAACCGCTTCGAGGGGACCCTCCCGGACAGCGGCGACTACCGGGTCCGCGTCTACCTGATGCGCCCCGCCGCCCGCCGTGGCGAGCAGGCCCATTACAGCCTCAAGCTCCACATCGGCGGTGCCCAGGTCAGCCACTCGTCCAGCCAGCCGCAAGGCCACAACCCGGACTTCGCCGACGGTCTGGCCGGCGGGCCGGATTTCTGGGAGGTAGCGGGGGTGGCCGCTGGCGATACGCTCAACCTGCGCGCCGGCCCATCGGCCCATGAGCGCGTGCTCGGTGAGCTTGGCAACGGATCCATCCTGCGCAACCTCGGCTGCAAGATGACCGACGGCCAGCGCTGGTGCCGCGTGGCGCGGCCAGAGGATACCCGATCCGAGGGCTGGGTCGCCGGGCGCTATCTGCGCGAGTCGTCCTATCAGCCCTAGCCGAGCCCCGAGACTCACACTCAGAACCCTTCCCGGGCCGACCCGCGCAAACGGGGCGGCCTTTCCAATCCGATACATCAATCTTTCAGGAAGCAACCTATGCGTGCAATCAAGTCCACCCTCATCCTCGCCGCCGCCCTGGGCCTCACCTCCGGATGCACCGAGCGCCAGGACGTGCGCGAATCCACGACCAAGCCCCACACCAGTTCTTCCGACTACGGCAGCGGCACCGGTGCGGCTGAGCGGGCCTGCGTCGCGGCGGTGGCCAAGCGGGTGGGCATGAGCCCCGGCCGCCTCTCCGTGCTGGAGGTCAAGGGGGCCCAGGCCGGTATCGGGGTCACGGTGAAGGTCCCCGGCGCCACCGCGCCCTATAGCTGTCTGTCCGACGCAAAGGGCAATGTGCAGGGCGTCGCCTTTACGGGCGACGAGGGGCGGCTGTAAGACCCCGGCGCAAACCTCAGGCTCCGCGGCGCGCTAAGTCCGGCCACTTTTCGCCTTAGCCATTCGATCACATTGGAGCAGAACACCCATGATCCCGATCAGACTCACCCATGCCTCCTTCGCCACCCTGCTGACCCTGGCCCCGGCGCTCCCCGGGACCGCCCTGGCCTACGGCGACGAGCACGCCATCAACGACATGTCCAACGGCCAGTTCGAGGTCCTCTGGCCCAACCGGGGCTGCATTGCCACCTTCAACCAAAAGGCCGAGGCCATGCGCTTCAGCCCTGGCTGCAATGACGACCTGATCTCCCGCTCCCACGACATCGCCCGGCACCACGTCGGCAGCGGCCACAGCCAGGCCAGCCACTCCCAGGGGACCAGCAAGGAGTACAAGCGCGGCTACAACGACGCACTGAAGGGCCATCCCTTCGATCAGAACCGCCACCCCCAGGACTACAAGGACGGTTTCCGCGCCGGCGAGGAGGCGCGCTAGGGGGCGATCCTCATCGGCATGGCCTTGATCTGGTCACGAAGCTCCAGCTTCGTGACCTCTGAGCTTGGAAGCTCTGCTTCCCGAGACCCGCGAGGCCACCACGATTCATCTCCTACGCATCGTTGAGCCACGACCTCAATCGCCAACATGAAACGCTTGTCCCATGCCTGCTGCATCCTGCTCGCCGCCACAAACGCCGGGGCCGCACAGCCGAGCTTCGACTGCGGCAGGGCGGCGGCCGGCGTCGAGGCCATGTTGTGCCAGGACGAGCAGCTTGCGAGCCTCGACCGGGAGCTTGATCGACTCTACCGGTTGGCGCGGGATGGAAGCCATGCCACGGCGGATGGACGCGACGAACTGAAGGCGACCCAAAGCCGCTGGATGGAGCGGCGTGACGCCTGTGGGGAGAGCCCCGCCCAGCGCTGGTGCCTGCGGGACCTGTACGCCAGCCGTATCGCCGAATTGCGGGTCTATTACGCGGACGCCCGCAGCGAGGATGCCTTGGGGATCAGTCGTGGGCCCCTGGTGCTCGCCTGCCAGGGCTTCGACTCCCTGATCGGCCTGACTTTCGTTGGCCAGAGCCAGGACTTGGCCCTGATCGAGTGGCGCAATACCCACGCCTATGTCCTCGGACGGGAACGCGGGGGCCCGGGCATTACCTATACGGGGGGCTCCGGGGACGGGTACGCCGCCCTGTGGGTCAATGGCGATGACGCCCGACTCCTGCTTGCCGACCGACCTGCCATGGATTGCAAGATCGAGCCGCCGGGTTGAGGGCGGGAGCGTCCGAGCCCTGGACCCGAACCGCCCGACCCGCCCGTCTCAACGACGGTCTGCCTTGAACAAACGATGTTCCCCGACCTGGAGACGTGAGATGCGTTTGACCGCCATCCCCGTCCTGTTTGCCGCCCTGGCGGTGAGCCTCCCCGCCGCCGCGGCGAAACCGAGCTTCAACTGCGCCAAGGCCACCCACGAGGCCGAGCAGTTGGTCTGCAAGGATCCGGAGCTGGCGCAACTCGACCGCAACCTCGCCGAGATCTACTCCGGTCTGCTCAAGCGCAAGTCCGGTGCGGAGCGCAAGCACCTCAAGGCCGGGCAGAACAGTTGGGTCAAGACCCGCAACGAGTGTTGGAAGGCCAAGGACCCCCACGCCTGCGTCCAGCGGGAGTATCAGACCCGCCTGGAGGCCCCATGACCAAGCCCCTGCCCTCAGCCCTGCTCCTGATCTGTACCCTCGGCGCCAGCGCCGGCCCAGGGGCCGCGGGGCTTGACCTCCCCGGGACCTTGGACGAGGCCATGGACCTGGCCAAGCCCGAGTCCATCGGCACGCCGGTGCTGGCCGCCTGGTGGTCGGTGGACGGCCGGGACCTCTACTATCGCCACAAGCCGCCGGGGGCCAAGGAGGTCGCGACCTTTGGGGTCAACCCCCGGGACGGCTCGGTGCGCGAGATCGATGCCAAGGACCTTGAGCGCGTCGATGAGGACGGCGGGCGCTACAACACCGCCCGGACCCAGGCGGTGTATGAGCGCGACGGGGACATCTGGATGCGCGACCTAGACCAGGACGCGCCCATCCGGGTGACCCGCACGTCGGAGGCAGAGGCCGAGCCCCGCTTCAGCGCCGACGGCCGGCAGGTCTACTTCCGGCGCGGGACCGACTGGTTTGCCTGGACCCCCGAGGGGGGCCTGGAGACCCCCTGGCTTGCCCTGCGGGGCGATAACCCGCCGCCCGCGCCTCCGGCGCTGGCTTCGGCACAGGCCCCGGCGACGGTCCCGGCCCCGGAGGCCGGGGTCATGGTCTACCTCGGGCCCCAGGCGGAGATCCAGACGAGCTGGCTCTCGCCGAGCGGGCGCCACGCCCTGGTGACGACCACCCCCAAGGGCTATGACGCCGGTCGCGTGGCGCAGATGCCGGTCTACGTCACCGCCAGCGGTTACCCGGAGATGCAGGCCGAGAGCCCGCGCATCGGCCGCAACCCCAAGCCGCCGACGACCCTGTGGCTGGTGGACACCCAGGCGCGGCGCGCCCGGGTCCTCGACCTCGCGGGGCTTTCGGGGATCAGCGAGGACCCGCTCTCGGACCTGCGCAGCGCCCAGGGGCTACCACCGCTCGCCGGTCCGCGACCGGTCGCGATCCACGGTGTGGAATGGTCCGCGGACGGCGGTCAGGTGGCGGTCCAAGTCGGCAGCCGGGACGGCCGCGATGTCTGGCTGGCAGGGGTGGACCTGGCGACCGGGGCGATCCACCAGCGCCATCGCTTGGCCGGGCTGTCGGTGATGATCCTGCCCTTCGGGTTCCTGCCGGACGGCCGCCTCTGGTTCCAGTCCGAGTCCGGCGGCTATTCCGGGCTCTACCTCCAGGACGGCGACCGCACCCAGACCCTGGCGGCCGGCCCCTTCGAGGTCGGCTTTGTGCAATGGTCCCCGGATGGCCAGCGCGCCTACTTCACCTGCAACCGGCGCCAGCCGGGGGACTGGGAGGTATGTCGGGTCGAGGCCGACGGCAGCGGCCTCACCGAGGTGACCGCCCTGGACGGTGTCGGGGCCCAGGTGGTCCTCGACGCCTTCCGCCTGTCCCCGGACGGCCGGCAACTGGCGGTGCGCCACTCCGGGCCCTACCTGCCCCTTCAACTGTCGTTGGTGGATGCGGACAGCGGGGCCACCCGGCGCATCACCGACACCCAAGGCGAGGGCATCAAGGCCAGGGCCCCCGGGCTGGTCCAGCCGCGCATCCTGCCCATCCCCTCCAGCCACTTCCCCGGTCAGATCTGGGGGCGGCTGCTGCGCCCCGAGACCCTGGAGCCCGGGCGCCGCTATCCGGTGGTCCTGATCCTGCACGGGGGCAACGTGGTCCAGGCCGCAAGCCCGCGCCTGGCCGGCGCCCGCGAGGCAATGTTCGCCAACTTCCTGGTGGGACAGGGCTACCTGGTGCTGGAGCCCGACTACCGCGGTTCCATCGGCTACGGCCGGGACTTCCGCGAGTCGGTCTACGGCCGCCTGGGCTTCGCCGAGGTCGAGGACCTGCGCGACGCCGTCGCCTACCTGGTTGCCGAGCACCAGGGTGCGGGCGATGAGGTCGGGGCCTACGGGTGCAGCTACGGCGGCTACCTCGGCTACATGGCCGCCTTCCTCGCCCCCGACTTGTTCAAGGCGGTCACCGCCGCCAATGGCTTTGCCGACTGGCACCTGTCCTACGCCGACAACTCAGGAAAGCTGCTGGACTCGCCCGAGCTCAACCCCGCGGCCTTCCTCGCCTCGTCGGCCACCACCCAGGCGCACCAGTTGGCTGGCCAGTTGCTCATCGTCCACAACATCGACGACGCGGTGATCCCCTACCAGAACGCCCTGGCGGTGGTGGACCGGCTGCTCGATTCCGGCAAGCAGACCTGGGATCTGGTGAGCTACCCGACCGGGGGCCACTGCTCCGGGGCCAGGCCGCAAGCCCAGATCGACGCCTTCCGGCGCACCTTCGCGATGTTCGAGAAACACCTGAAGCCGGCCGCTGGCCAGCACCACAAGGACTAACGCCATGACCACAGCCACACCCGACGCTACTCCCGCCCCCGCCCCCGCCTGGCCCCAGCGGGCCGCCATCGGCCTGCGCTGGATCGCCGGCTTCATCGTCGCCGTCCTCGCCTGGATCGGGCTCCAGGTCCTGAATGTCTGGCCGGCCTGGGTCCTGGCGGCCGTGGTCGGCCTGGCCCTGGTCCTGGCCCTGCCGATCTGGCTGATCCGCCGCGCCCGGGCCCGCGGCCGACCCGGGTGGTCCGCCTGGCGGGCCTACGGCTCCACCGCCCTGGTGGTCCTGGTGCTGCTGGTCCTGGTCTTGGCGACCCCGATCTACTACCTGGCCCTGCGCGGCGAGCTGCGCCCCGCGGCCGTACCCCAGGCAGTCCTGTCCAATGGCCCCAAGACGGTGGTCTTCCAGGGTATGGTCCACATCGGCAGCGAACCCTATTACAAGGGCATGGTCTACGAGGTCGGCAAGGCCCTCACCGAGGGCTCGGCCCTGTTCTACGAGGGGGTCATCGAGTCCCCGGAGTCCCCGGAGGCGACCCAGTGGTTCAAGGACACCCTGGCCGGCGGGGGCGACCTGTCCGCCAAGTACAAGGCCCTCGGCGATCTGTGCGGCCTGTCCTTCCAGCTCGACTACTTTGCCCCGGTCGAGGCCCACAAGAAGCTCCACCCGGAGCAGCACGTCAACGCCGACCTGAGCTATCTGGAGATGTACCGGGAGTACCAACGCCTGGCCGCCGCCGACCCCGGGTTCGCCGCCCGGGCCGCGGCCAAACGGGCCAAGGGCGCGGACCCGACGGATGCGGCCCTGACCTGGGTGGTGGGCGCCGCCAAGGGGGCCAGTCAGGAGCAGAAGGACCTGGCGGGGGCCCTGTGCCGGGGCCTGTTCAGCCACGTCTTCGAGCGGATGGGCCCCAAGGGCGAGGTCATGGACCCGGTGATCCTGGACCTGCGCAACCGCGCCCTGGCCAAGCGTATCCAGGACTGGCCCGGGGAGCGCATCTTCATCACCTACGGCGCTGCCCACCTCCCCGGCATGCTGGCCGAGCTGCGCAAGCTCGACCCTGCCTGGGACCTCAAGTCCCTCAAATGGACCCGCGCCATCGCCGCCCCGGAGCACGTACAGGGCGAGCTGATCGGCAGCGAGGCGCCGGCGGCGGGCCAGGCGCACCCCCCGGCGGGGGGCTGAGGAGATCGGCGGGTCGGCGTCCGACAAGACCTACATCACCTACGGCGCGGCGCACCTGCGGGGTGGTGGCGGAGCTGGGCAAGCTGAACCCGGACTGGCGGGTGGCATCCATGAAGTGGATGCGCGCCGTCGAGGCCCCCGAGCAGGTCGAGGGAACCGTGATCCCCCCGTCGCGCGCGGGGGGGCAGTGTCCGCATCGCCGCCTGGGGCCCTTCATCCCGCGTACAGGCACCCGGTCTATACCTGCTCGCCAACCGGAATCGCTTGGGTCCGCCGTTATGGGGTCCCGGCGCCTGACGAGTTCGCAGGCAAGCTGGCTGCGGCACCCGAATTGCTAACGCGTCCGCTCGCCAGGGGCTGCTGTGCAGCCTGAACTCAGGTTCCGCGGCTGGCCTGGGTGTGACAGCGAACACTGGGGGACTGGGTTTGCAACCCCGTCCCGAACCTTTGGGGCTTGCACAAGACGCCACCGGCATGGCTCTCGCCGAAGGACGCAAGACACTCCGGCTTGAGGGCCGTAGGGCGCAATAGCGATAGCGCATTGCTCCGCATGCGGGCGGGTCCAGAGTCGTGCCTTGCCTGACAAGCCGCCCCCAAGCGGGACGGGGTATGGGTTCCGGAAATTCCGAGGACAGTGTATGTAACTCGCGGACGCGGCGAATGTCGGCTGTCCATGCGGCTGCGGACCTCGGTCGGCGACGCACCAAAGTCGGTTTTTTGTTAAGGGTTG
>Ga0316600_10001556_pt1 | contig 10433 bp, 8 predicted proteins | sample OWC_soil_day5_CT_FD_207652 | JGI IMG/M metagenome (GOLD analysis project Ga0316600, IMG submission 207652) | Wetland soil microbial communities from Old Woman Creek delta, Ohio, United States - OWC_soil_day5_CT | ecosystem: Environmental > Terrestrial > Soil > Wetlands | place: USA: Ohio...
CCTACCGCGCAGGGTTCATGCCCGAGGAAAGAAGGGAGATCGAGAAAAGGCTCGCCAGCGGGGATCTCCTCGGTGTGGTGTCCACGAGCGCCCTGGAGATGGGGATTGACATCGGCTATCTCGACATTTGCCTTCTCGTGGGTTACCCGGGCACCATGATCAACACCTGGCAAAGAGGCGGCAGGGTGGGCCGATCCGGAAGAGAATCCATGATCATCCTGGTGGCAAAGCCGGATGCTCTGGATCAGTATTTCATGAAGCACACAGACGATTTCTTCGAAAGGCCCTTTGAAGCCGCGATCCTGGATCCTCACAATCCTTACGTGGTCAGGGCGCATCTTCCCTGTGCCGCGGCAGAAAGCCCGCTTTCTCTGGAGGATTCGAAATACTGGACTCAGGACCTCCCCAAACATCTTGAAACCCTTGAACAGGAAGGCGCCTTGACCCGGTCTGCCGAAGGCCGGGCCCTCTGGTACTCCGCCAAGCGCAACCCCCACCAGGGGGTGAACATCCGCTCTGTCGGCGAGACCTTCACGATTTTCGAAAAGGAAACGGGACAGGCCATCGGAACCGTGGATGGAATCCGGGCCCTGAAAGAGTGCCACCCCGGAGCGGTCTATCTTCACCGGGCCAGGCCGTACCTGGTGCATCACCTGGATCTTGAGAAAAAGGACATCATCGCCCATCCGACCGAGCTCAAGTATTTTACGCGGGCCCTTTCAGAAAAAGAAACGGAGATCATGGAGATCACCCGGAGCAGACCCAAGGGTCAATTCATTGTGAGAGAGGGCAGGGTCAAAGTCACGGAACGGATCACCGGCTACGAGAAACGGGCCTTGCCCGGGCAGGAACTTCTCGGCGTCCACCCCCTGGAACTCCCTCCGCAGACCTTCGAGACCGTCAGCTTCTGGATAGAAATCGAGGATGCCATTTACAGCAGGATCGAAGCGGAGAACCTTCACTTCATGGGAGGCATCCACGCCGTGGAGCATGCGGCCATCGGCATCTTTCCTCTCTTTGCCCTTTGCGACCGCAACGACATCGGCGGCATCTCCCACACCCACCATCCCCAGGTCGGGAAAAGCGCGATCTTCATTTACGACGGTTATCCCGGCGGCGTCGGGCTCGCTCAGCACGGCTTCGAAGTGGTCCTTGAACTCCTCCAAAAAACCCTGGAGCACCTCAAGGCCTGTGAGTGTGAGGACGGTTGCCCCTCCTGCATCCACTCTCCCAAGTGCGGCTCGGGTAACAAACCTCTGGACAAGAAAGCGGCGATCATGACCCTGGAATTCCTTCTGGGCCACGCTCCCCTCAAGTCCATCGAAGAAAGAGAAGGGGACAGCGAGCCGGGACCGATTCTGGAAATCAGCGAGACGCCGGAGCGGCCCCCCGCCGGACCCAGGGTCCTTTACTTTGACCTGGAAACGCAGAAGTCCGCATCAGACGTGGGCGGATGGCAGAACACCCATCTCATGCGGATCTCCGTTGCGGTGGTCTTCGACAGCCTTGAAAACCGGTTCTTTTCGTACACGGAAGATCAGGCGGATGCGCTTCTCAAGCACCTCGAAAAGGCGGATCTCGTGGTCGGATTCAACATCAAGCGCTTCGATTACTCCGTGCTCAGAGCCTACACGGGAAAAGATTTGAAGACCCTCGCCACCTTCGACATTCTGGAGGATCTCTTTCGGCGTCTCGGTTTTCGGCTCGGCCTGGATCACCTTGCCGCAGAAACGCTGGACCAAAAGAAATCCGGCGACGGGCTCCAAGCGCTGGAATGGTTCAAGAAAGGGGAAATGGAAAAATTGACCGACTACTGCCGACACGATGTCGAAATCACGAGGGATCTCTTTGAGTACGGTCTCAAGAACGGGCACCTGATTTACAGGGCCAAGCCGGCCGACCAGCGTGTCCGCCTCCGCGTCGACTGGAACCTGGACAAGTTGATTTCCAAGTAGTTGCCCATTCAACTTTAGGCACTTGAGGATGAAAGCTTTTGAGTGCAAGAAATGCGGAGAGTGCTGCTACGGCGAAGGGGGCATTCCTCTTCGGCCGGAGGAAATCGGGAAGATTGCCGATTTCCTCGGCCTGAGCGTCGAGTCCTTTATTGCTCTTCACTGTGAAGAAAGGCACGGCCGGCCCTATATCCGGAGCTCTTCGAACGGATACTGCACCTTTTTCGATCAAGAACAGCAGTGTCTCATCCACCCGGTCAAACCGAAACCGTGCTCGCTGTGGCCCTTTTACCCTGCCCTCGTGAAAGACAGTGCGACCTGGAATCATGTCAAAGAGGCTTGTCCCGGCATCAACCCTGATGCTTCTTTCGAAGATTTTGTAAAGGCATCCAAAGAATGAACGTCCTGAAGAGTCTGATCGATTTGATCTACCCGCCTCGATGTCCCATCTGCCAGGCGTTTCTGCAGGACCAGAATACCCTGAAGGACGGTCAGGACCTTCCCTTTTGCCAGGACTGTTTTAGAGACTTCACCGAGATCAAGTCACCCATTTGTTCCCTGTGCGGAAGGCCGTTCTCTGACGGGGTCGAGCAGGATCGCGTCTGTGAAGACTGCCTCAGGAAGAGGCCCTCCTATGACATCGCCCGAGCCCCTTACCTCTACGACGGAACGTTGATGACGGCGATCCACGAGCTGAAGTACGCTCAGAGAAGTCACCTTGCCGATTCTTTGGGATCCCTTCTTGCCTCGTTTGCACAAACCTGGATCGGGGAACTGAAGGGATTCCTGATCATGCCCGTACCCCTGCATCCAAGACGCTTGAGGGCCAGGGGCTTCAACCAGAGCCTCCTTCTCGCAAAGTGCGTGGCAAGGGAAATCAACGCCGAATTGGACTTCCTGTCCCTAAGAAGAACGCGATTCACAAAGCCTCAGACCGAGCTGAGCAGTGAAGAGCGAAAGCAGAACGTTCGAAAAGCCTTTGAAGTGTTGAAACCGGAGGTAGTGAAAGGGAGAACGATTGTGCTGGTGGATGATGTGGCGACCACAGGCAGCACTCTGAATGAGTGTGCGAAAGCGCTGAAGCGGGTCGGCGCCGACGGAGTGCTCTGCCTGGTCCTAGCTAGAACATCCACGGCCTGATCCCCTCAACAAGAACTGAGAGGATTAGCCAAAGCGCCCAACGCCTAGCCTCGAACTTCCGCTTGGCTCGCAAGATGCTCGGGACTAAAGAGGGATACGCCATTGTGTGTCAAGGGTAAAGAGGACGCTGGGTAGGTGTCCCTTCAGTGAAGGATGGAGTCGGATTTTTGGAAATCGTTACTCGAAATTTTTCTGATAGAGAGAGGCGTTCGCAAGCGAAAGTGTGAACCCGGTTTTTCGCAGCATCGACTTGAGGTCCCAATCGCTTGTCAGATCCTGCTTCCTCCGCTTTCCGGCTGTTGTAGATTAGATGATTTCATGCACACCCCACCCGCCGCAATCCCTGGCGCTCAACATGCTGCGTCTAGCTTTGTATTGACAACCAAGGGTGGATTTCTCTAAGCTCCTGTGCATCGGAAGCAGGTTTTTTATCACGTAAAGGAGTGTGGCTCACGGGAAAGGTAAGAGGAGCTGGGAAATGTTTTTGACGAGAAGGCAGGCACTGTGGTTGGGGGGTATCCTTGTTGCCTCGTCATGGAGGGGGTTGAGCCTTGCCTGGGGCCAGGGGAGCTCCCGCAGCGTTCAGGGGAGCATAGTCGCTCTTGAAGGAGAAGCCTGGGTGGACGGAAGAAAAGCTGAACTAGGCGGAAGTGTCTCCGAGGGGGAGCTGATCAAAGGAGCCCCGGAGGCTTCTCTGGTTTTGCGATTTCCGGACAACAGCGTCTTGAAGCTCAAAGGGGAGTTTGAATTCCGGGTGGACAGGGGAAAGGGTTCTTCGCGTTTTTGGTCTTTGATCAAAGGCGGCTTGCTCGCTATTATGACAAGGGGGAGCGGGTATTCCTTGGCCACGCCCTCGGTGGTGCTCGGAATCCGGGGAACGGTTTTTTATTATGAAGTGATCAGGCGCAAGAGCGTGTCGGGCACATCGGGCGCAGTGATTCCCGCCATGGGAAAGGTGCCTGCGCTGCCCCCTGACGCTGAGGAGTATCTTTGCATCTGCAACGGACAGGTGACGTCCTCCGTTCCGGGAAAAAACGAGGATAAGGAGATCGTTTCTCAGTACCATTCGAGCTTCTTTGTTTACCCTGAGAGGGAAGGAGCCAGATTAGGATCCGCATTCCTCTGGAACCACACAGACAGTGAGATTCTTGACCTAGCCAAACATCAAGAGCACCCTCGCCATGACATGGAGTGGATCCATCGGGCCTGGAGAGAAAGAAGTGGAACGCCTAGCAGCTATTAGGGAATGCGAGATGTAATCTCCGCATCCCCTGCAGGACACCATGAATTTGAAATCGAAAGCAGCTGGTGGTCCTTCTGGGCAAGCGATGGACTCCGTATTGTTGACTTCTGAACTGAGGTCATGGGCGCATGATTAACAACACGAGTCATAATGCGGCTTGGTTCTCCAGAGCGGCGAGGGCAGGCATGGGGCTTGTGCCCCACGCCTGCCCTACGCATAGGGTTGTTCTCATGGATAGAAGTTGATGGGCTTCATGTCATCAGGAACAACGGTGTTGAGCTGCTGCCAGCCGTTGATCTCGTCGAAGTAGTAGAGTCCATAACCGCTGAAAGAGACCACCAGTTCCCCCACGCTGTCATTATCAATGTCCACCACTGTCATCTGTCCAGGATCAACCGTGTTCCGCTGCACCCAGCCGCCACTCTGGGTCCAGATCCAAAGCCCATAGGCAGCCCCGTAATCACAGACAATACCGTTGTTTAGGCGGATCATGTTTTCTGGAATGACGGCGCTAAGTTGCGTCCAAAAAAAGGTTTCGTCACGCCAGTAAAGTCCGTAACCATTAAAAGAAACTACAAGCTCTTCATCCCCATCATTGTCAACGTCCACCGCCAGGAGCTTATCGGGGTTCACGCTGCTCCACTGCTGCCATCCCGCGGCCGGGGTCCAATACCCAAGACCATTGGCTCCGTAATCACCGACAATACCGTTGTTTAGGCGGATCATGTTTTCTGGAATGACGGCACTAAGTTGCGTCCAAAAAAAGGTCTCGTCACGCCCGTAGAGCCCGTAGCCATTAAGAGAAACTACAAGCTCTTCATCCCCATCATTGTCAACATCCACCGCCAGCAGCCTATCGGGGTTCACGCTGCTCCACTGCTGCCATCCGCTGTGCCATCCTCCAGACTGCGTCCAATGCCAGAGACCATAAGCGACTCCGTAATCAATGGCAATCCCGTTCCCCAGTCTGACTATCGCATCCGGAATCACCGTGTTGATCAGCTGCCAGCCATTGGTCGAGTCATAGGTGTAGAGGCCGTAGTCCGGGAAGGCCGCGACCAATTCATCCGCGCCGTCGCCGTTGAGGTCGACCGTCACCATTTGTGAGGGATTGACCGTGTTCCATTGCTTATACCCTCCTATCTGGTCGTACTGATATAGACCATAGGTGGGGCCGAAGTTCAGAACTAACTCATTCCTGAAGGAAAACCTCTGGCCATAAACGCCAAAGCCACTGCCATCCTGTCCATCTGACTCCCAAGCCACCACAAATCCGCCTCCCGACAAGCCCGCTACTGATGAGTTACCTTGGTTATTGGTTGTGTAGCTGTTCACCCCGAATTCACTGCCCACCTTAGTTCCGGAGCTGTCAAAGAGTTGGCCATAAACGCCATAGTTACTGCCATCCTGGCCATATGAATGCCAAGTCACCACGAATCCGCCCCCTGACAAGCCCGCTACTGACGGATACACTTGGTTATAAGTTGTGTAGCTGTTCACCCTGAATTCACTGCCCACCTTGGTTCCGGAGCAGTCAAAGACTTGGCCATAAATGCCCTCGGCGCTTCCATCCTGACCATATGAAATCCAGGTCACCACGAATCTACACCCTGCCAAGCCGGCCACTAAGGGGTTACTTTGGATACTCGTTGTGTAGCTGTTCACCCTGAATTCACTGCCCACCTTGGTTCCGGAGCTTTCAAAGAGTTGGCCATAAACGCCCTCGGCGCTTCCATCCTGACCATATGAAATCCAAGTCACCACGAATCTACACCCTGCCAAGCCGGCTACTGAGGGGGAAACTTGGTTATCAGTTGTATAGCTGTTCACCCCGAATTCACTGCCCACCTTGGTTCCGGAGCTTTCAAAGAGTTGGCCATAAACGTCAAAGTTACTGACATCCTGCCCATTTGAATGCCAAGTCACCACGAATCCACCCCCTGACAAGCCGGCTACTGAGGGGTAAACTTGGTTATTGGTTGTGTAGCTGTTCACCCTGAATTCACTGCCCACCTTGGTTCCGGAGCTGTCAAAGAGTTGGCCATAAATGCCATAGTTACTGACATCCTGCCCATTTGAATGCCAAGTCACCACGAATCCACCCCCTGACAAGCCGGCTACTGAGGGGTATCCTTGAGCATTTTGTATGTATGTATTGACTTGAAATTCTGAACCTGCTGGGTAGCATTGAGCAAACACAGGTCTTGCAAATGCAAACAGGAGAACACAGCAGAACACTGATAGTCCGATCAGTCGCCGAGTGATATTTCGTGACGTACCCATCTCAATCTCCTTTCATGTCTATAGCAAGAACACACCTGCAATGGGGCGGAGTATACGGAATTCCGTTCTTGTGCGTCAATGACATATTCTGTCCATATTGGTGGGCATGTTTAGTTGGTACCTAAGTAGGTCGGTGATAGCAGGATGAGTGACGGGTATGATTAACGCCAGAAGCGGACAATCCCACTGTTCTCAAAAGAATCGCGTCACTAATCTTGCATCTTCCATCGAAGCTTGAACGCCGAATTCCAGAAATGTCCTCAACAGAAACTCATGCATCTATCCCTGCTGTTTGCGGTTTTCTCCCCGTAGGCCAGAAGAAGTTCCCCGATCTCCCTCCCTCTCTTAAAATCACCCTGGATCCATCGGAGGTATCCCAACCCGCCCAAGGACTTGAAATAGAGATATTGATCGGAAGGAAACAGTCTTGCAATTTCCTGCGCCTTCATCAAGCAGGGAGAGCCTTTTCTTCAAATCCGCTACGGTCTTCCTCAACCAGGTATTGGATTTTCCTATCCCCGGAGTAGCACTCCTTGCTTCCCTTTTGCTGGTCCTAGCAATTTCGGCTTTCAGAACCTTCGCGACATTCGACATGGTCTTTACTCCCTTCGTTCTTAGGTTTTCCCAGTCAAAGAAGATCTTAGCTTTTTGTAAGCCAGGGGCCCAGAATAATTCTCTTGACTGTAGAGATACAGGTGGTATCCCAAGTGTGACTAAATTACTAGCCGAGGGTCACCGTAGACACGAGCGTTTTTTTGCCTAATAACTATATCCCCGTTGTCGGGTACCCGTAAGGACCGGGGGTTCGCATGAACCCAGACGCGCCACCTGTTTTTTGTTTGCTTGTTAGAAGCGAAGTTGCATCCAAAAACACCTAAACCGTCACACCAAAGAAAGGAGTGCCTAAATGGACAAGAAAAGCATGACAAGAGCGTCCGTGGTGCTTTCTGGTTTGCTGTGTTTTCTGTTTGTTCTAGCTCAGGCCGCGATCGCGCAGCAGAAACTTGTCACCTCGGATAAACTCTCCATTGAAGATGTGAAACCGCATCTTGAAAAGATACTCAAGAGTCGTAATGCTACGCTGCAACAGGTTTTTGGAATACACCAAGAAGGAAACCAAGCGACAATTTATTACGTGGCCGAAGGTCCTTCGATGTTTGGAGGCCCAGGGTCTGGGGGTTTCGGATCTAAAGGCCCGGGAGTTGGAGGTTCAGGAGTTGAGAAGAGAGGACCCGTAAGAGAACAGTTGAAGTTGGTGAGGTTTAATTCTGGTGAATGGTTCGACCCACAGCACCAGTCTCTTGTTACTAAATGAATCCTATCCCCTCCCTGAAAACTTTTTCGTCTGAAGATCGAGCTAGTTCTTTCATGCTATTAATTTTGGCTTCTTTTTCATCGATCCAATCCGACTTAATCGATTTCATTTTACCAATTCGGAGAGGCGATCACCAGAATAAGGAGATCTTTTTCCGTTGAGTTCGTGAGGCTGTGAGACGAGCCTGCGGGAATCCAGGTTGCGTCGCCAGCGCGTACGTGCTTTGTCTCTTCATCCACGAAGATATCTCCTTCCCCGCTCAATACGAAGTAGATTTCCTCCATTGGATCTCTATGGCTTTCTATGGTCTTTCCTCTTGCCAGGTTTGCGATAGCCAGAAAGCCTATTTCCTTCAGAATCCTGCGATCCAGTATCATCTGAGCGATAGCCCCACCGTGGGCAAGATACGTGGTTTCCAGGACCTCTCGGTCATTGACATTTCTCACAATCATGAAAATACCTTCCCTTGCGTTTTTCCAGCTTCTTCTGCTCACTCCGATCTCTTGCCATTTGAGATTACCAAACCAGTTGGCAGAAAGAAAGCGGAATTCCGTGGTCCCCATCACCCCTTCGAGGAGTCTGTTTTGGCGAAATCGTTACTCAACATTTTCATGATATCTGCATGGTTGGGTATCGTTATGTTGCGAGTTTGTTTATGTTGCGTCTTTATCTTCCTTATGATTCTTCTTATTTCCTCATTCCTGGGATTGAAACCAGGACCTCAACCGCTTAACCATTGCGCTTTCTGCGGGCTCTGCGGTATGATGCCTTTGAAACAGGTTGTGACCCATGGAAAGATACAGAAAGAAGATCAAAGAACTTCCCGACCTCCAGAGGGAGATCGATGCGCTTAAGGCTCAGGCGAAACGGATTGTTTTCACGAACGGCTGCTTTGATCTGCTGCATCCCGGGCACATGCGATACCTTTATGCCGCCCGGCAGCTGGGCGACTACCTTGTCGTTGCGGTGAACACGGACCGCTCCGTGAAAATTATCAAGGGCGCCGGCAGACCTGTCCAGTCTCAGGATGAAAGGGCAGAACTCCTTGCCGCTTTGAGTTTTGTCGATGCGGTTGTTCTCTTTGACGAGGACAATCCCCTGAACCTCATCCAGCACTTGGTCCCGGATGTTCTGGTCAAAGGAGGAGATTGGACCGAAGACAAGATCATCGGAGCGGATGTGGTCAGGAAGGCGGGTGGAGTGGTCAAGAGCCTCTCCTTCGTAACCGGCTACTCGACAAGCGGACTTATCAAGAAAATAAGGGAAAAGTGAAACCCACGCTTGATGTTCAATCTGTGCGGAAAAATTTCCCCTCCCTGAAGCAGCTCCTGGACGGCCGGCCGGTCGTTTACTTTGACAACCCGGGCGGCACACAGGTGCCTCAAGCCGTCATTGACGCCATGGTCCATTACCTCATGCGCGACAACGCGAACCACGGCGGAGCCTTTCCCACAAGCCGCCGCAGCGATGCCATGCTGGGAGAGGCTCATCAGGCCATGGCCGACATGCTTGGAGCCGCTTCGCCCGATGAGATCGTCTTCGGCCCCAACATGACGACCCTGACCATGGGCCTCAGCCGTGCCCTGGCGCAGTGGGTGAAGCCGGGGGATGATGTGATTGTCACTCGCCTTGATCATGATGCCAACATCAGTCCATGGATGCTTCTCGCCCGGGATACAGGCGCATCTTTGCGCTGGGTGGATTTTCATCCCGAGGACTGTTCGCTCGACCTGGACGGATTGGAACGGCAGCTTTCCAAAAAGACAAAGATCGTCGCCTGCGGCCTGGCCTCCAATGCCGTGGGGACCATTAACGACGTGGAGATGATTTCAAGAATGGCCCATGCCTTCGGCGCTCTTGTCTTTGTGGACGCTGTTCAGTATGCGCCCCATGGCCCCACAGATGTGCAAACCCTGGATTGTGACTTTCTGGTCTGTTCCGCTTACAAGTTCTTCGGTCCTCACGAGGGTGTGCTCTACGGCAAAGTCGACCTTCTGGATCGTCTGCCGGCTTACAAAGTGCGCCCTGCCGACAACCGCCCGCCCCACAAATTCGAGACAGGCACCCAGAACCACGAGGGCATTGCCGGAACGCTTGCAGCCGTGGAATACCTCGCATCCCTGTCCGGAGACGCTGAACCCCGGCGCCGGCGCATCGTCTCGAGCATGAAACTGATCCAGAACTATGAACGCGGTCTTTTGTCGCACCTGATCGACGGGCTCCGGCGGATCAAGGGGCTCCGGATTTACGGCATCACCGAGCCGGGCCGCCGAGATCAGCGCGTGCCCACTGTGGCTTTTCGTTTTGAGGGCTTTTCCCCGCGCCGGATCGCCGAGACTCTGGGCGAGCGCGGCATCTTTGTCTGGCACGGCAATTACTATGCGCTTGCGGTGACGGAACGGCTAGATGTGGAGGACAAGGGCGGCATGGTCCGCGTGGGCTTGGTGCATTACAACACGGCAGAGGAAGTGGATCGACTCCTCGAAGAGCTGCATCGTCA
>Ga0316600_10001557_pt1 | contig 10429 bp, 7 predicted proteins | sample OWC_soil_day5_CT_FD_207652 | JGI IMG/M metagenome (GOLD analysis project Ga0316600, IMG submission 207652) | Wetland soil microbial communities from Old Woman Creek delta, Ohio, United States - OWC_soil_day5_CT | ecosystem: Environmental > Terrestrial > Soil > Wetlands | place: USA: Ohio...
ATCTCCTTGCCTCCTCGGCTGTGGAGAAGAGCTTGATTCCTCCCTGGCCAATCCTTGCTGGAATTGTTTTGGGGGTGGTGGTCCTCGTTGGCTTTGGGTTTTGGTGGTTTCGGCGGCCCAAACCGAAAAGACTCTAACCGATTTACTCAAGAATCCTTTTCGTCACCCTGAACTTGGTTCAGGGTCTCCGCTTTTGGTATACGCGACTCCCCCTAAAGCGGGTTCCTATCGAAACTTATTTAGGTGCTAGAATAGTCCGCGTCAATCAATGAATGTCGAGGTAAAAGACGGCAGGGTGGTTGAAAGAGACAGAATCATAACCATCGTGCTTACTGTCGTGTGCCAGAGTTTTCAAGCTCTTTCCATGGGAGGCATCGCCCTCCTTCTCCCCGTCATCCGTAAAGACCTGGGCTTATCCTTCACGCAGGGGGGGAGTCTGGCGGCGGCAACCACCTTGGTCTATGCCTTCATGCAGATGCCCGCGGGTTATCTGTCCGATCGCTTCAGCCCAAAAAAATTGTTTTCCATCGGCATTCTCGGGTCAACCGTCCTGGCTTTGACCTTTGGGCTTGTCGCCAATTACTGGCAGGCTCTGGTCAACCAGATGTTGTCTGGATTCTTCCGCTCCCTTCTCTTTACACCTGGGATGGCATTATTGACAGGGTGGTTTCCTCCAAACCGACGCGCCACTGCCACAGGATTGTATTTGATTGGCGGATATTCGGGCAGTGTGATCTTCAATCTTGTCGGTCCCTTGTTGGTGGCCAGGTTCGATTGGCGTTTTTCCTTCATCAGTATCGCCTCCGTGGGAATCATTGCAGTCCTGTTCCTCATCCGATTTGGCAAAGATGCCCCTCCAACGGGTGAACGACCCAAGGGGAATCTGCTTGAGGCATTTCATCTATTCCGCTACAAGGTGATGTGGGTTTGCGGTGGCATTCAATACATCCGATTTGGCGTAGTACAGGGAATCACCTACTGGCTCCCCAGTCTTTTGATTGACGAGAGGGGACTCTCTTTGCAGTCAGCCGGGCTCATTATCGCCATTCAAGTTGTCCTGATGTCGCCATCAAACATCATAGGTGGTTACATTTCCGATCGGCTGAAAAATCCCATCCTCGTGATCGCTGTCTCGCTGAGCGTTTTAGGAATCACCACGGGGCTATTGATCACTGCGAATAACATAATCTTGCTCGTTACCCTGATCTTCATCAATGCGATTTTTTTACAGATGTATTTTGGACCGCTCTTCTCGATTCCGGTCGAGATATTAGGAGTGTCTAAAGCAGGGATCTCGATTGGCTTCAGCAATCTCTTTGCAAATGTCGGGGGGTTCAGTGCCGCCTACCTCTTGGGGGCGCTCAAGGACCGGTCCGGGGCGTTTAAGCCCGGCTTTTTCGCAATCTGTGGAGCTTGTTTCTTAGGCTTCGCGTTGACCTTGATGCTTGCACGCATGAGGCGCAAAGCGATGGGTCCAATCGCGCTCTCTTAAGCCTTGTGCCCACTTTTGGGAAATCGGTCCCCTTCTTCGTCTAAGGGAAAAGGCATGAACGTCTCAAAACGGCCACCTCTAAAAGTTGGCCTCTTTTATGGGTGGTATATCCTGGCTGCTTCCTTTATCATCCTCTTCTTCACCTCAGGGGCGCGATATTCCTTTGGGGTGGCGTTTAAGCCGATGATCGAAGAATTGGGCTGGAGCCGGGGCGCTATTTCCTTCGCGTTCTTTCTTAATATGACCCTCTTCGCCTTCTCCCTCATCGCCGCGGGGAAGCTTTACGATCGTTACGGTGCCAGGTGGGTCATCGTCATTGCAACGGTTTTTCTCTCGGCAGGATTTGCACTCATCTCCCTCATCAATTCCCTCTGGCAGTTTTATATCGTTTATGGAGTTTTTGCAGCCCTTGGGTTGGGCGGAACATCGATTCCCCTCCTGGCGGCACTGACCAGCAAGTGGTTCACAAAATGGCGTGGCCTGGCCATCAGTTTAGCTCTTGCTGGGAATTGCATGGGACAATTCGTGCTCATTCCGGTTTTTACATTTTCGACGTTGGGATATGGTTGGAGAATCTCCTATCTTTTCATTGGACTCATGATGTTGTTCGTCAATATGGCGTTGGTGTTGTTTGTCATTAAAGAAAGCTCGAATCATCCCAACCCAAGCCCCGCCCATGGAAAAGAGGATAAGGAAAAAGAGAGAAGCGGAGAGATGACTTCGAGCGATCGTCGTGAAGATCTGAGTTTGCGAGAGGCCATGAAAACCTCTCCGTTCTGGTTTTTCCTCGTCGTGATGTTCGTCTGCGGTAGCGGGGATTTCTTGGTGACGACTCATCTCATCCCTTTCGTGACGGATCATGGTATTCACCCAGCTCAAGCGGGAAGCATGCTGGCTTGGATTGGATTGATGAGTTTGTTTGGAGTCCTCATTGCGGGATCGGCCTCGGACCTCATCGGGAACAAGATTCCGATGGCGATCGCCTTTCTGCTACGACTCGGTGCATTTGTATTGATATTAACCTATCAGAATTCAGCCTCATTCTACGTATTTAGTATTGTCTTTGGCTTGACCTATCTCGTCATGGGTCCTATTACCACCACCCTATTGGGGAGACTCTATGGATTTTCCCATATCGGACTTCTTTCCGGTTTCGTAACAACGGTTCACCATATTGGCGGAGGTTTTTGGGCATATCTCGGAGGCGTCATCTTCGATCACACCGGTAGTTATCGGTTCGCCTTCATCTGTTCTGCGATCATGGCATGCATTGCTTTTTTGTGTTGCATTCTCATCCGCGAGAAAAGGCATATCCACGTTGGAAAATCTTGACCTCAGCAGGTTTTCGCCTTAAACGGTCATCTTCACCCATTCAGCCCCGTTCGCGTTAACCCAGGATAGTCCTGTTAGCCAGAACAAGATCGCTCCTTGATTCTTCGGGACAGTTTTAGTATAGTTTCTGAAATATTCGGTTAGAGGTCGCAAACGCAGGGATCTGAATGATTCGAAGAGGTAAGCCCCGCAAGAAGAAGGAACTTGAAGAACTATTGGTTCAGAAGTTTCCTCATTGTTGTCCTTATTGTAATCAGCCCGTTTCTTATGATCAATTCGATTTGAAGGCAGGAGAGAATGAAATCCGGTGTCTCTCATGCAAAAAGATTTATATCAAGGTGGTTTCAGATTACACAAGAAGTAACCTTGCCCGGAAAACTCCCCTCCCTCGGCGGCGGGAGGGGAGAAAGGGAAGGGAGAAATAGAGTTCTTCACTCCCGTCTTCAGCCTCCGCCGTCAGGTGGGAGGATAAGAAAACGGGGAAGATATAAGGGATATGACTCGAACACAACCCCCGCATTTTCGAAATCGTCTTCTCACCCCCATTCAGTATGTAAAGGGGGTAGGACCCAAATTGGCTAAGCTGTTTCAGAAAAAGGGGATTCTCACTGTGGAGGATGGACTCTACTTTCTGCCGCGATGCTACGAGGACCGGAGGAGCATAAGAAAGATCTCGGAACTCAAGGCCGGGAGAAAGGAGACGGGGTTTGGTGAAATTCTGCTCTCGGGAATTGCATTCTATCGGAATAGGAAGAAAAGGGTCTTTGAGGTAGTGGTTGGAGATGGAAGCGGGACGATCACGTTGAAGTGGTTTCACGGTAACGAGGGATACCTCAGGGGACGGTTTAAAAAAGGGCATCAGCTGATCTTCTCCGGAGACGTGAGGTGGTTCAACGATCAGCGGGAAATTCATCATCCGGATGTGGAGGTTGTGGAGGGAGATAGTGAGAAGGATTATCTCAACTTTAAACGGATCGTTCCCATCTATTCCGAAACCGAGGGGCTTTATCAGAGGACTTTGAGAAGGCTGATGAAGACCATTTTGGAGGGATATGGTGACGAACTTTCGAGTCCCATGCCCCCGGAGATTACGGAGCGGCGAGGCCTGATTGATTTTTCAGAGGCCTTCCAGAGGGTTCATTTTCCTCCCGAGGGAGAATCCGTCGATGCTCTTAATCTGCAACGGTCGGACGGCCACCGGAGGATTATCTTCGATGAGTTCTTTTTCTTGGAACTTGGAATGGCGTTGAAAAAGAGGGGGGTGGCACTGGAGACGGGGATCTCTTTTAAAACCGAAGGCTTTCTTTCACAGAAACTGCTGAATCAACTCGACTTCAAGTTGACCCGCGCCCAGGAGAGGGTTTGGGCGGAGATCAAGGAGGATTTGGAAAAACCACATCCCATGAACCGGTTGATCCAGGGGGATGTGGGGAGTGGAAAGACCGTCGTAGCCGTCTTAACTTGCCTGTATGTGATAGAATGTGGCTATCAGGCTGTCATCATGGCGCCGACGGAGGTTTTGGCAGAGCAACACTTCCTCAATCTCCACCAGTGGCTGGAGCCGTTGGGGGTGAAGGTGGGTCTACTCACAAGCAGTGTCAAGGGCTCGGAGAGGGAAGATCTTCATCAAGGAGTTCGGACCGGGAACTTCCAACTGGTGGTCGGAACCCATGCTGTGATTCAGGAAGCGGTTGAATTCAACCGCTTGGGCCTCGCCATCATCGATGAGCAGCATAAGTTCGGTGTCGTTCAAAGAGGGCTTTTGAAGAAAAAGGGGGGAAGCCCTGATGTTCTGGTGATGACAGCCACTCCCATCCCAAGGACCCTGGCCATGACCATTTATGGCGATCTTGACGTTTCACTCATTGATGAGATGCCCCCCGGAAGAGTCCCCGTGGAGACCCGGGTTTTTCCCGAGCCCGCCAGGGCCAAGGTCTATCGTATCGTTGAGGAAGAGGTGAGGAAAGGTCGCCAGGCCTTCATCGTCTATCCCCTGGTGGAGGAGTCTGAAAAACTGGATCTCATGGATGCCACACGAATGGCGGAACACCTGCAGAAGGAGATCTTTCCGGAGTTTCGGGTTGGCTTGCTCCATGGCAGGATGAGAAGTGATGAAAAAGAGGCCATCATGATGGAGGTAAAGGAGGGCAGGATTCACATCCTCGTCGCCACGACCGTCATTGAAGTAGGGGTCGACATTCCAAACGCATCGGTGATGGTGGTCGAGCATGCTGAACGATTCGGCCTCTCTCAGCTCCATCAGCTGAGGGGCAGGATCGGCCGGGGGCGTTATCCCTCAAAATGTATTTTGCTGGCCCAGTACCGGTCTTCTGAGGAGGCAAGAGTTCGGCTTCGAGCCATGGAGAAAACAACCGACGGGTTCAAGATTGCCGAGGAGGATTTGGCCATCAGAGGCCCCGGAGAATTCTTTGGCATCCGACAATCAGGACTACCAGATTTGAGGGTGGCCCACCTCATCCGGGATACTCCAATTTTGGTTGAGGCAAGAAAGGAAGCCTTTCGACTTGTTGAAGATGACCCCGAGCTGTCGAAGCCTGGACATCGAGGGCTGAAAGATCTGTTCAGCAAACGGTGGGAAGGCAGGATGGAGTTGGCCGCCATTGGGTGAGAACCCTTGAGCCGGCGAGGTTCAGGCGTAGAAGCAATTGAAAAGGTAAGAAAATTATGTTAACCGTTTAAAATATTCCCTTTGCCCCCCTTCTGATAGGGGGTCATTCCTTTATTCCATTTCAGCGGAAGGAACTCATGCTATGGAAATGTTTCGTCCTGAAGGCTCCGGATTTCATCGAATGGAGAGGCTTCCCCCTTATATCTTCGGAATTGTCAATCAACTGAAAATGGAGGCGAGACGAAGGGGAGAGGACATCATTGACTTGGGTATGGGAAACCCTGATTTGCCCACGCCCACTCATATCGTGAATAAGTTAATCGATGCCGTAAAGAATCCGAGGAATCACCGATACTCTGCGTCGAAAGGGATTTATAAATTAAGGTGTGCGATCGCGGACTGGTACCGGAGACGTTATGATGTCGATCTCGATCCGGAGACGGAGAGCGTGGTGACCATCGGCGCCAAGGAAGGACTCGGACATCTGGCATTGGCGACCCTTGGCCCTGGAGATGTTGTCCTCGTCCCCGATCCGACCTATCCCATCCATGCCTATTCAGTCGTGATTGCGGGAGGAGATTTGCGTTCGGTTCCTTTGGTGGGCGGAGGGGACTTCTTTCAGAAGCTACTCACGGCAACCAAACAGACCTGGCCTCACCCAAAGATGATTATCGTGAGTTTCCCTCATAATCCGACGACCATTGTGGTGGACCTGAATTTCTTTGAAGATCTGGTTGCATTTGCAAAAGAGCATCATCTGATGATCGTCCACGATTTGGCCTACGGGGATATCGTCTTCGATGGATACAAGGCGCCCAGCCTCCTGCAGGTCAAAGGGGCAAAGGATGTGGGGGTCGAATTCTATTCTCTTTCCAAAAGTTACAATATGCCCGGTTGGCGGGTAGGATTTGCAGTCGGGAATGCTGAGATGCTGGCTGCCTTGGCAAGGCTGAAGAGTTATTTGGATTACGGAGTCTTTCAACCCATTCAGATTGCCAGCATCATTGCCCTCAATAAAGATCAGGACTGCGTTCGTCAAACCGTAGAGGAATATCGGAAGAGAAGAGATGCCCTTGTCAATGGGCTGAAGCGAGTGGGTTGGGAGATTGAAAAACCGAAAGGGACGATGTTTGTGTGGGCGGAGATTCCAAAACCCTTCAAGAAAATGGGGTCGATTGACTTTTCAAAGCACTTATTAACGGAAGGAAAGGTGGCCGTTTCCCCGGGGATCGGTTTTGGCCAGTATGGAGAGGGTTTCGTAAGGTTTGCGTTGGTAGAGAATGAGGCCCGGATCAAACAGGCGGTCAAGGGGATTCAGAAAGTTCTGAAGAAAGGGATATAAGGATAAATCCCAAATTCCAAATGTCAAATCCCAAACAAATTTCAAATTCTAATACCGAATGACCAAGACCAGGTCTTTCTGAAAATTGGGATTTTGGTGATTGGAGCTTATTTGGTATTTGGTGTTTGGAAATTGGTGCTTATCGCCACCCATTTCACGCGAGGGGCACCAATTGATTCTCAGATTGATTGAGGGAAGGGGACGATGAAAGAGATCAAGGTGGGTCTGATCGGTTTTGGCACCGTGGGTTCAGGTGTTGCAAGAATCTTGCAGAAAAACTCCAGGCTGATCGAAAAGCGAATGGGCGCCAGGCTCGTCTTGAAACGAATTGCCGACGTCGATTTGCAAACCGACCGTGGAGTGAAGTTAAAGCCAAGCGTCCTTACTCCCAGAGCCGAAGAAGTGATCGGGGATCCTGAAATCGATATCGTCATGGAATTGATCGGGGGCATTGAGCCTGCAAAAACTTTCATCCTGAACGCCATCCGAAAGGGGAAGCACATCGTTACAGCCAACAAAGCTCTCCTCGCTCTTCATGGAGATGAGATCTTCGGGGAAGCGCACCGCTTTGGCGTGGACGTCAACTTTGAAGCCTCTGTCGGGGGAGGCATTCCTCTCATCCAGTCGATCAAAGAAGGTTTGGTTGCGAATCGAATCCAATCGATCTTCGGGATTCTGAACGGGACCTCTAACTATATCCTCTCCAAGATGACGGATGAAGGAGGAAACTTTAAAGAAGTCCTAAAGGAGGCCCAACAGAAAGGATATGCGGAGGCGGACCCAACCTATGACATTGAAGGGATCGATGCAGCTCATAAGCTTGCCATTCTGATCCGCCTTGCCTTTGGAACCGCTCTACGGTTCAATGAAATCTTCATCGGAGGAATCTCCGAGATCACACCTGTGGATATACAGTTCGGTCGAGAATTTGGATATCGTATTAAGCTCTTGGCAATCGCCAAGATGGAGAAGGGGAAGATAGAAGCTCGCGTTCATCCGACCATGATTCCCGAGGGACATTTGCTTTCAACGGTGGGGGGAGTTTTTAATGCCATCTACATTAAAGGGGACGCTGTTGGCCCCGTTCTCTTTTACGGCCAGGGGGCAGGGCAGATGGCCACCGGCAGTGCAGTTCTGAGCGATCTCGTGGAGCTGGGGAGAAATCTCCTCGTGCAAGCCCAAGGGCCTCGAGTTCCTTCGCTCTCTTATCAGGAGTTTGCCATTGAAAAAAATCCTCTTAAGAGAATCGAGGAGATAGTCATGCCTTACTATATGAGGTTCTCAGCATTGGACCAACCCGGTGTGCTTTCGAAGATTTCGGGAATCTTAGGAAAGAATGGCATCAGCATCATTTCAGTGATCCAGAAAGGGAGGCGGATCAAAGGTTCTGTCCCTATTGTGATGATGACCCATGAAGCCAAAGAAAAGAATGTTCATCGGGCACTGAAAGAGATTAACCGGCTGGGTGTGATTTTGGGAAAAACAATGTTTATTCGTGTGGAAAATGAATTGGAGTAATGATTCGAATAGTCTTTTAGTCTGTTAGTCGGATAGTCGAAAACTATGAGACCACGAGACTGCTTCTATACGAGTCTCTCAGAAACCTGTCTTACTCCCTCCCCAGAAAGAGAAAGTTTTGGAGTACCTCTCTCTCTGATAGCCTCCTGAGGTTTTTCCAGAAAAACAATAAATACAGGATATCTTATCACAGAATATAAGGTTTATAGTATTATCATTGTCCTTTTCTTTTAGTAGTTTAGGATGAACAGGCATTCGTACGGCCTGTCTCGGTCCCACAAGACGGGGCGACTCGCAGGTAGGTGTAACTTTTGGGATATATCCGGTCACCCTCCGGGCTTCAGGACAATTTTTCACACCTTATCAGCGATGAGGAGTCACGCTTGAGCCTGGTGAACATGGAGACGATTTAAGTTCTTGGCGGGTTCGTCTAAATCCATGAGTGAGGCAGAAGGATGAAGCAGGCGGCTTTTTTCATGATTCTTTTATTATTGTCGGCGCCTTTGGGGGGGGGTGGGCCGAGGAAAAGAAGTCCTCATCTTTGGGTACAGTGAGCCTCTACTTTGAGAATGATTTCCTCGCCGGAACAGATCGCGATTACACGAGCGGCATGAAGCTTATCTGGACCAGCCCATGGGCGACCCGGCATGGGAAGAGATCAGAGGATCGAGAGAAGAAGGGGTCCTTCTCTTTCTATGATATTCTGCCCTTTTTCAACAGGCCCGGTGATGAAAGGGCGGTTTCTGTATTGATCGGTCAGAGTATTTATACGCCGGAAGACCTTGATCGCACTGGCTTGATTCCGGATGATCGTCCCTATGCGGGATACACATACTTAGGTTTTGCAATACATCGAAAAACCCAAAAGATCATGGATAGCTTAGAAGTGGATTTCGGAATTGTGGGACGCCACTCTTATGCCGAAGATGTTCAGGAAAAAGTTCACGAATGGATTGGATCAGACGAGGCCAAGGGCTGGAAGAATCAGTTGAAGGATGAGCCTGCGCTGGAGTTGATTTATGAGCGCAAGTGGAGGTTCTCCCCATCAAACCTTGGAAGAGGATTTGGCTGGGATTTTATTCCCCATCTGGGGGGGAGAATCGGAAATGTCTTCATCTACGGAAACGCCGGAGCTGAGTTTCGATTCGGCTGGAACCCACCGGTAGATTTTGGCACCTGCCCGATTCGTCCTGGTTGCGAAAGCAGCCCTGCAACCGCCCCGGGAGACGATCGCCGCCGTCCCTTCGGGGTTCATGTCTTTTTAAACATCGACGGACGTGCGGTCTTGCGGGATATCTTTCTGGACGGCAATACCTGGAGGGACAGTCACAGCGTGAACAGAGAATATTTTGTGGCCGACATTGGCGCAGGCGTCGGGATTTCAGCGAATCGATTCAAGGTAACGTATGGCCTTATTTATCGAACGAAGGAATTCGACAAGCAGAAGTCAAATGGCCATATCTTCGGGACTCTGCTCATCACTTTCTTTTTGTAGTCGTAGCAAATGGCTGAATTCTCAGGGTGACGCACAAAGGCCAAGGCGCTGGGGAGGGGTGATTTCCATCACAACCAATACTGCAATAATCGCGCTAACCATTCCTTCGCCCGATCGCTAAAAGGTCTTGTTTTCCACTAATAAATTTTGAAGGAACCTTGAAAAATAGCCGATGTCGAGATAAAGTTGAGTGGTCGTTCTTGAGGCTCGGGTCGAAAACTGGTTGAGAAAGTGTAAACGGTCATTTTGAAAACCGCCTTTGTCTATACGGATGCTTATCTCGATTATGATTACGGGCCCACCCATCCCCTCCGGCTCATCCGGCTCAAATTGACTTACGATCTCATCAAAGCCTATGGCCTTCTTGTTCCTCCTTCCGTTCAATCCATCTCCACGATTCAAGCTGAAGAGAAAGATTTGGCCGCTTTTCACAGCGAGGAATACTTGAACATATTAAAACACGCAAATGGTGGACGTTTAACGGGGAATGCTTATTGCCTTGGACTTGGACCAGGAGACAATCCCATTTTCCCGGGTCTCTATGATCTTTCACTGCTGGTGACTGGAGCAACGGTCCAGGCAGTTGATTTTGTGGCTGATGGGAAAGGCGAGATTGCCTTC
>Ga0316600_10001559_pt1 | contig 10418 bp, 8 predicted proteins | sample OWC_soil_day5_CT_FD_207652 | JGI IMG/M metagenome (GOLD analysis project Ga0316600, IMG submission 207652) | Wetland soil microbial communities from Old Woman Creek delta, Ohio, United States - OWC_soil_day5_CT | ecosystem: Environmental > Terrestrial > Soil > Wetlands | place: USA: Ohio...
CGCTGCGACGTGGTCAGCCTTGCTCGCGGCGCGCAGCGGCGTCGCCCCCATCACGAACTTCGATGCCAGCGGGTTCCCGGTGCGCATTGCCGCCGAAGTGAAGAATCTGTCGTCGGAGCTCGTCGAACAGGCTGCCGGCGACCGCAAGCTGCTGAAGCTCGCCAACCGATCCCACCGCTTCGCGCTGGTGGCCGCGTCGCAGGCGTTCGCTGATGCCGGAATCCGTCCGACGGCAGACACTGCCACGCGCTGGGGCTGCGTTGTCGGCACCGGCATGATGGGCGTCACCTACGACGAACTGGCTGAGGTACAGCAGGAAGCCGCCAGCAATGGGGAACTCGAACCCGGGCGGCTGCCCGCCGCGCACGGCTCGGCCGCCGATCCACTCACGTTCTGCCGCAGCCAGTCTTCGGCAGGCGCCGCACTGCTGATGCGCGTCTTCGGCATGCGCGGTTACGCGAGCTCGGTCCACACCGCCTGCGCGTCCGGTGGCCAGGCTGTTGGCACCGCGATGAAGCTGATACGCCGTGGTGTCGCCGATCGCGTGTTGGCCGGCGGTTTCGATTCGATGATCAATCCGGTTGGCCTCGCCGGCTTCTGCCTGCTCAACGCGGTGTCGCCGGACAACGACATCCCGGAGCACGCGAGCCGCCCGTTCGATGCGTCACGCAACGGCTTTGTGCTTGGCGAGGGCGCGGGCTTTCTGGTGCTCGAGGAATGGGAAGCGGCGCGGCGGCGCGGTGCGCGCATCTATGCCGAGCTGGCCGGTGACGGCAATTCGCTGTCGAGCTATCGCATCACCGACTCGCATCCGTCCGGCGACGGCCCGATCCAGGCGATGCGCGCGGCGATCGCCGACGCCGGCGCCACGCTCGACGACATCAATTACCTGAATGCACACGGGACCTCGACCCCAATGAACGACCGCAGCGAATGCGCGGCCGTCCGGGCGGTGTTCGGTGCGGACTGGCGCAAGGTTGCGGTGAGCTCGACCAAGAGCGTCATGGGCCATCTGATTGCAGCCGCGGGTGCCGTCGAGGCGGCCGTCTGCGCGCTCGCGATCCACAACAGCACGCTGCCGGTCAACGCCAATCTGCGCGAGCTCGATCCGGACTGCGACGTCGACGTGGTGCGTGGCGCGCCGCGGGAGCGGCGTATCCGAATTGCGCTCTCGAATTCACTGGGCTTCGGCGGATCCAACAGCTGCCTGGCGTTCCGCCACCCGGAAGATGCGGACGCACTCGTCGCGACCGGCCGCTGACGCGCAACTGGCGAACATGAAACCGGAACGCATACTCATAACCGGCGCCGGCGTGATCTGTGGTTCCGGTCGCTCGCCGGACGAGGTGCTCGAAGCGATCCTCGCGGGCCGCACGTCGATCCGCCCGATCGAACAGTGGGATGCCAGCCAATGGCCGGTGACGATCGCCGCCGAAGTCGGTGATTACAACGCCGGGGCGCTAACCGGCGACCGCAAGTTGCTGAAGTTCATTCGGCGTACGGATGTGTTCGGACTCTTTGCCGCCGACCGGGCGATCGAGCAGTCAGGCTTCGCCGCATGGCGTGCTTCGCTCGACGAGGCGGCTGCCACGCTGTTTGCCGACGCGACCGGTGTCTTTGTCGGCTCCGGCGGAGGTGCGTTTGCCAATCAGTACGATTACCTGCCATTGATTGCCACGTCGGCCGGCAGCCTCGAAACCTTTGGCCGGGAACTTTCGGCGACGGTGAATCCGATGTGGCTGCTGCGCTCGCTGCCGAACAACGTGCTCGGCCACGTCGGCATCCGTCACGGCCTTAAGGGGCCCAACGCTTGCATCACGAACCACAGCATCAGCGGGACGCTGGCGATCGCAGAGGCTGCCGAATCCTTGCGTGCCGGAGAATGCACACGCGCAGTCGCCGCTGCGCACGATGCCGAGATCGAGCCCCAGACGATTCTGTACTACGACCAGATCGGCCTGCTCTCGCATGAAGCGCTGCGGCCATTCGATGCGCGCCACGATGGCAGCGTGATGGGGGAAGGCGCCGCCGCGCTGGTGCTGGAGACCGAGACTGCAGCGCACGAGCGCGGCGCAACCGTACTCGGCGAGTTCCTCGGCGCCGGCAACGGCAGCGACGGACTGGGCCTGCTGCCGGTCAGCGAAAATGGTGATGGCCTGGTGCGCGCGATCCAGGCGGCACTCGAAGCGGCGAACCTGGCTCCGGTCGACGTCGGCATGATCATCGCGCACGGCAATGGCACCGCGAACTCGGACGTATCGGAAGCCCGCGCGCTGGCTCGCGTATTCGGCGCCGACATGCCCCCGGTCACCGCATTCAAGTGGTCCTTCGGACACCTGCTGGCGGCTTCCGGGCTGGCCGAGGCCACCGTCGGGCTGGCGGCACTGCGCGCCCGGGTCGTGCCCGGCATCGCCGCGCTGAGTGCTCCCGATCCGGCCTGCAGTGCACTCAACGCCGCGTGCGAACATCGCGTCCCGCGCAGCGATATCGCGCTGCTGCTGTCGCGCGGTTTCGGCGGCACGAACGCCGCCTGCCTGTTGCGCGCGACGGCGTCGTGACCGCCCTGCCGGACGCGCCGGCAGCACAGCAAGGTTCGACCCGCTGCGGTGTCGATTCCGTCGACGTCGCACGCGTCGAGCGGCTGCTGGCCGAAACGCCAGCAAGCGATCTGCTGAAGCTCTTCTCCCCGCAGGAACTGGCTGACGCCGGCGAAGGCGCGGGGCGGGCCGCCAGCCTGGCGGCGCGCTTTGCCGCGAAGGAAGCCTGCGTCAAGCTCTTCCCGCGCGAAGCGGCGCTAGGCGCGCTCGGGCCAACCGATTTCTCAGTGCGACGCGACCCCTACGGCGCGCCCGCCATCGAGCTGAGCGAGGACGCCCAGGTTGCACTCGGACGCAATCGCCTGCGTTCAATCAGCATCTCGCTGACCCACGACCGCACACAGGCGTCGGCAGTCGCACTGGCCCAGGCCGATCTTGCCGCACCGTCGCGTGCCGCGCGACTGATGTATCGGCTGCTGCCGTTCCGCCGCAAGGTCGTGCTCGACAATCTCCGCCGTGTCTACGGCGAGGTCGTCGACGACAGCGAAATCGAACGGCTGGCGCAAGCACACTACGGACATCTCGGCCGGCTGCTCTGGGAGTTCGTGTGGTTTCCGTGGCTGCCTCAGGCACGACGCCTGGCGATGGTGCGGGTCGAGAACCTCGAGGCACTGTTGACCGCCCACGAACTCGGCAAAGGTGTTCTGGTGCTGACGGGACACTTCGGCAATTTCGAAGTCGCCACGGCCGCAGGCCTGGCGCAGTTCCCCCAGGCTCACGGGCGCTTCCACTTCGTTCGTCGTCCGATCCGGCCCGAGTGGCTCGATCGACTCGTGACCCGCCGCTTCCGCAAGGCCGGTTTCGGGGTGCTACCCAAGCGCGGCGGTCTCGACGCCATTCTTGATCGGCTGGCGGCGGGCGACCTGGTCGTCTTCCCGTTCGACCAGCACGCCAATCGCAAGGACGGTGTGCTGGCGGAGTTCTTTGGCCACCCTGCTGGAACGTTTCGCAGCCTGGCTGTCATCGCTCTGACGACCGGCGCGCCCGTCGTCCCGGCGTCGAGCTGGCGCGAACCCAATGGACAGCACGTGTTGCGCTTTGAGGCACAAATCCTGCCTACCGAGCATTCCGATACGAACGAAGCGATCCGGCTCAATACGCGGTCGTATAACCGGGCGCTGGAGCGCATGATCGTGCGCCGGCCCGAACAATGGTGGTGGGTTCATCGCCGCTGGAAGCCCTGGCCGGAACGAACCCACCGCGGCGGGTCTTGAACATCACGAAATCTGCCGGCGGCGGCGGTAAAATCTCCACACTCGCCGGGCTGCGAGGCAGCCCATGGCGTGCGGAACAGCGAAAGTGATGCAGCGGAATTCCTCCCCGGTTGTCTTCTTGCGCGGAACTGCGGTCTCGCGTCGCTCCGAACATCGCCGAGCCGGCGTACTGGCGGCACTGCTGGCGACCTGCGGTTTGGTTCTGACACCGGCGCCGCCAGCGCAGGCGCACGAGTCAGAGCAGTACACCTTGCCCGTCGGGCGAAACTTCGCCGACCTTGGCCCATATTTCTCGCGGATCTTCTACAACGCCATCGTCGGGGCAGTTGCCGAGACGAATGAGGCCATCAGCGCGACGCTCGAAGGCCAGCCGACAACGACTCCCCTGGCGGAACTGCAGTCATCGGAATTCATCGCCGGGAAAGTCTGGGAACACGTCTTCGCCGCGATACCGGCGAACGAACTCCTCGATGCCCAACTGATCTCGGAACCCGTGCAGTCGCAGTTTCCCGGACTGGTGACGATGTACCGGCCGATGCAATCGATCTATGACGATCCGCTGCTGGTCATCGATCTGACCAAGGCGGTACGGACCTTCTTCCGGGCCGGGACTGTCAGCGCCGGCGGCGAGGTATTCGGTACCGACAAGCTGGTCCACTTCATCAATGTCGGCCGTATTTATCACTCGAAGTACGAACGGCGCATCAAGCGCGGCCTGCCGGAACAGGAGGCGATCAAGTCGGCGATCGCATCGACGTCCCGCAACCTGCTGACGTCCGAAGATGGCGTGCTGGGCATCATGACCACCGGCATTCACTCCAATGGCGACCTGGCCGCTGATTTCGCCGGCATGCAGTTCTATCGCAACCTGACGGAAACGATCCGTGTCGGGTCGAGGACGATGCCGCCGATGCTGGTTCGCAATGGCCAGTTCTGGCGCGTGCAGGCTCAACCGGACTCGGACTTTCTTACCGCATTCATCACGCCGCACTGGAACGAAGTCCTGAATCCCAACAAGTTCGTGCGCTACACCAGCGGCCGCATCAGGACGCTGATGCGCGAGCGCTGCGCCGACGCGATCGACTGGTACCGGGACGGGCGCGGCCAGCCCCGCGGGCGGGCACAGTTCGAGGCGATCGAACGCGAACTGGCAACTTACTACGGAGTCGACTACGGCCACGAATCCAACGAAAAGGGTGCCGTCACGATGGCCGCCGTGTGCTTCACGGAACCGGACACGATGGCCCGGCCGGGCCGCTCAGAGAGCCCCGACGCGCTCGGCCGCAGCACTGTCTGGTGGGCCGCCCGGTCCGGCGACGCGGCCGCGGTAAAGCAGTTGACCCTTGCACCGGGCGAGGTCAACGCGGCAGATATCGATGGCGAGACGCCCCTGCATGCAGCCACACGCGCGGGCAGCAGCACAACGGTGCAGGAACTGATTGCTCGCGGCGCGGATCCGAACCGCGCCGCGAACTACGGCGTGACTCCGCTGATGCTCGCCGCGTCGAGCGGCAAGACCGACATCGCCTCCATGCTGCTGAAAGCGGGCGCCAACCCGAACACGCACGACCTGTTCGGCAGAACGCCGCTGCATGAGGCGGCGCTGCGCGCCAACGCTCCGTTGATGCAACTGCTGTTGGCTGTCGGCGCGGATCCGCGGGCCGCCAGCGATGGCGGCAATACGCCGCTGCATCTGGCAGCGCGCGGTGGCCAGGCGGCGCTTGCCGTCATGCTCGTACGAGCGGGTGCGGATCTGCAGGCGCGCAACGCCGCGGGTGCAACGCCGTACGACCTGGCGCGAAGCCAGTGGCAATGGAGCACCGCGGAGCACTTGAGCCGACTGGCCCGTGGCGAATCGACTCCCATAGAGACATCGCCCGATGGCACGTTGGCATATCGAACGACTGCGCTCCAGGGGCCGGACACGGCGCAAACCGCTTCCGAGGCCGACGCCCGGCCGCAGAAGGAATAGCGCGATGCTGCAAGCCACCCCTCGCCTGCTCGCGGCCATGCTGCTCGCAATGTTGTTGAACGGCTGCGCAACGTACGCTCCCCGCCCGGCGACCCCGGCGTCCGGCGGCGACATGCCGGACGCCACCGCCATGACCGTGATCACCGAGTGGCAGCGTCGGCTCGGGCAGCACGTGGCGCAAGCGGGAAGCGGTGATCCGTCCGTGCTCTCGCAGATGCCGGGCCTGCGCTCGTCTGCAGTACTGCGGCCGGGGCAGATCGTCTTCGCGGCGACCGATGTCGAGTCCTTCGTTGCCGAGCGCGATGGCTACGATGTGTTCGGGCTGTTGCTCGGCAAGCACGACAGCGCCGCCGGGCCGCGCTATGTCTTCGTCGTCGGTACCGTCGAGCGACGCAACTACCGGTCCCTCGCTGTCGCCGACCTGCGCGTGACCGCCATGTCGGTACGCAATGGCGTGGCGACCTGGCAGACCGGATCATCCGACGACGCTTCGCTGACGCGTTACCGCAAGGGCGCTGACCCCTCGGCGGCCGTGCGGTTTCCTGCCGACCAGGATCAGTTCCGTATGAGTGCTTGCCCGCAGGGCATTTGCGTAGAGGAACGAGTTTCCGGAGCGGGCTGGACGCTCTACCTCGGCGACTCGGTCGCCACTGTGCCCTCCTCGCGCTGACGCGCACGCTCCGGCCACCCCACATCAACGCCCTGTATCGCCGGGCGGCCGGTCTCTCGACCGTGCCCGTTGATCGGCGTCAGCCTGTGTCGCGGTCGCACTCGGACAATGGCCGTTCCTCTTGCTCCCGCCCTGACGCCCATGAGTCCCTTCGGAATCACGCTGCTGATGCTGGCCGGTTTTGCCGCCTTCGGCGCACTCGCGTGGCGCAAGCTGTCGATCGTCGCGGCACTCGCCGCTGACAACCGATTCGATGATCCGGCGACGCGGCTTGGCCGCGTGATGCGCCTGGGCTTCGGCCAGTCTCGACTGCTGTCGGGGGACTTCAGATCGGGGCTGATGCACGCGGTCATCTTCTTCGGCTTCCTGACTCTGCTGGTTCGCAAGCTGCACCTGATCGTCATTGGCTATGACGAACTCGCGACGATCCCGGGCGTGTTCGGTGCCGGCTACACCGCATTCAAGGATCTGATCGAGCTCGCCGTACTGATCGCCATCGGTTACGGATTCTGGCGACGGTTCGTGATTCACCCGCGCCGGCTCGAACCCAACCGCGAAGCGCTGCTCGTGCTGACGCTGATCCTCGCTATCATGGTGACCGACTTCGGCTTTGACGCGTTTCGCTTTGCCAAGTACGCCGCCACGGTTCCTGCGATTGCGCACGAACAGGCCTGGGCGTGGATCGGTGGCCCGCTCTCGTCGCTGGTGTCGGCGCTGCCCGCAGGAGTCATCGACTTCGGGTACCAGGCGCTCTACTGGGTCCAGATGGCGACCGTGTTCACTTTCCTGTCGATCCTGCCGATCGGCGAACACTTCCATATCGTTACCTCGCTGCCGACGGTGTACTTCGGGCGCGATGTGCCTGCCAATCGGGTCCCAAGCGTCGACCTCGAGCCATTAAGCGCAGACGATGTCGATCCGGACACCTTGAAGATCGGCGCGAAGACCGCACTCGACCTGACATGGAAGGAGGGACTCGATGCCTTCACCTGCACCGAGTGCGGGCGCTGCAAGGATGCCTGCCCCACCTTCCTGACCGACAAGCCACTGTCTTTGAAGTGGGTCCACGACGCCGTCAAGCACCATCTGGTCGAGCAGCGCGACGCGATCAAGTCCCACGACGCGACCAAGCTGCCGGCGCTGGTCGGCGGTGCGATCAGCGCCGACACTCTCTGGGCCTGCACCACCTGCGGCTACTGTGAAGTGGCATGCCCGATTCACCTCGAGCACCTGCCGAAGTTCTACCGCCTGCGGCAGCGGCAGGTGATGATGGAGGGCGAGTTCCCGCACGAGCTGAATCGCGTGTTCGCCGCCTACGAGTCGCAGGGCAATCCGTGGGGGCTCGATGCCGGGACGCGCGGCGACTGGGCGAAGGAACTGGGACTGCCTGTCGTCAGGAGTGCGGACGAAGTCGCAGCACTCGACTTCCTCTATTACGTCGGCTCCGCCTCATCCTTTGATCCGCGCGGGCAGAAGATCGCGCGCGCCTTCGTGCGTGTCGCTCAGGCGGCTGGCATCAAGCTCGGCATCCTCGGCGCGCAGGAAGGTTCCACCGGCGAATGTGTGCGCCGCCTCGGCAACGAGATGGTGTTCCAGCAACTGGCCACGGCGCTGGTCGAGACGCTGAACACGCTGGGCGTCAAGCGCATCGTCACCTGCGACCCGCACGCATTCAATGCGCTGAAGAACGAAATGCCGGAGTTCGGTGGCCACTACGAGGTGCTGCACCATACCCAGGCGATCGACGCATGGATCGCCGACGGAAGACTGAAGCCAGCACGAAAGCACGAACGCGTGATCTTCCATGAACCGTGCTACCTCGGCAGGCACAACGGCGAGTACGACGCGCCGCGCCGCGTGCTGCAGGCGATCTCGAAAGACGCACCGTTGGAGTTCGAGCTCTCGCGTGACAAGGCGATGTGCTGCGGCGCTGGCGGCGGACGCATGTGGCTCGAGGAAACGATCGGCACGCGTATCAACGTGCTGCGTGCCGAGCAGGCTCTCAGCAAGCAGCCGGCCGCCGTCGCAACTGCATGCCCCTACTGCGCGGTGATGGTCGGCGACGGTCTGGCCCAGAAGGACGATCGCGTCCCGGCGCGGGACATCGCCGAACTGGTCGCCGACGCCCTCGCCTGAGTACCCGCGCCGAATGGCGATCCGCCCGCAATCGGACGGACCGCACGATTCAGCGAGTGCCGCTGCGGCGGACGTCTAGCCGACCTTGGCCAGCATGCCGTTTACTTCATCGCGCAAGAAGGCACGCATGGTCTGCGTTCGCACGTTCCCCGCTTGTGCGATGGTCAGGCTGAGTGCAGTCATCGCGGCATCATCGGGCGCATCGAAGATCACCACCAGGTCGTACTTGCCCATGGTCCAGTAGAACTCGCGCACCGTCGCACCGAACTTCTTCGCAAGGTCACGCACGGCATCTGCGCGCTTCGTGGTGTCCTTGACATTGCGAATTCCCTGCTCGGTGTAGTTGACGAGAACAACATAGGTCGCCATGTGATGCCTCCCTTGTCTGTCTGCAGGGCCCGAAGCGAACGTCCCGGGGCGTAGGCACGGGCCGCAACAGTGCCCGCCTCGATTCGGCAAGCCGGCCGCGCGCGACCGCCTTGCCGAAGCCGGAAAAGATACTCCCGTTGGACAACTTCGCACCAACCCTGTCGCGCGACCGTGATTCGGCGCGACCAGGCCAGCCGCCGCACGGCCACGTTTGCGGCGTGCTACGGCTCAGGAGTGATGTCGAGCGCGACCAGGAAGCGGGCCACCATGTTGTAGGTGGCCGTGGCCGCCACGAGTTCGACGAGTTCGTTGGGCGGCAGGCGTCGCTTCAGTTCGTCAAACAGGTCGTCAGGGACCTTAACGTCGCGCGTGCTGGCGATCGCAAAGCGGATCACGGCGCGCTGCAGGTCATCGTAGTGGGGATTGGCGGCGGCGGCATCCGGATCATCGAGAGCTGCAAGCTGAGCATCCGTCGCGCCGGCATCCTTCAGCACCGGCGCGTGATGGTGAAACTCGTACTGTGCGCCGGTCAATCGTGCAACGACACAGATCGCAAGTTCGCGCAGGAACGGCGACAGCGCCAGCTCGGTGCGGATCGTGCGCAGATAGCCGTTCCAGCCTCGCGCCAGGGGCTCTGACCACAGCAGCATGCGGTCGAGGTTGAGCAGGGTGCCACCACGCCGTGCCTCGATGGCCGCGACGAGTTCGCGATTGCGCGGTGCGAGATCCTGGGTCCAGGGGGGCAGACGCACTAGCGGCCTCCGAACAAGCGCTTGAGGAAGGCCCAGAGCGTCGCGAAGAAGCCGGGCACTTTCGGCAGCGGCATGGCCGGCGCACCGACGGCCGGTGGATACTTCGCCGCAAGATCCGCCGCGAACGTGCTGAAGAAGCGATCAGCCATCGTCGCCGAGGCAGCGTCGATGAGGCGCGAACCGATCTGCGCGAGCTTGCCACCGATGGACGCATCGACTTCGTACTTCATCTGCGTCGTGTTCGCGTCAACGGCATCCAGCCGGACCCGCGCCTCGCCGCGCGAAAACCCGGCCTGGCCGCCCTGCATGTCGAAACGGATCGTGTAGGACTCGGGCGCATTGACGTCCGCGAGCTGCAGCTTGCCCTTGAAGCGCGCCTTGACCGGGCCGATCGCCGCGTTGACAACGACTTCGAACGCGTTCTCGCCGGCCGGCACGATGGTTTCGCAGCCCGGAACCGCCGACTTCAGTGCGTCGACATCGTTGAGTGCCGCCCAGGCCAGATCGCGGCCAACCGGCAGCGTGCGCTCGCCTTTCAGTTCCACCGTTGTGCTCCCTGTCCCGTCGCCGGCCTTGCACATCCCGGGGCCGTCAGTTGTACTGCCAGATCCTGCAGCGAGTCCAGATTGTGCACGGGCAGGAACGCATCGACGTAAGGCAGCAGCGCACGCACTCCGCCGGCGCGCGGTTCGAAGCCTTCGTAGCGCA
>Ga0316600_10001561_pt1 | contig 10406 bp, 8 predicted proteins | sample OWC_soil_day5_CT_FD_207652 | JGI IMG/M metagenome (GOLD analysis project Ga0316600, IMG submission 207652) | Wetland soil microbial communities from Old Woman Creek delta, Ohio, United States - OWC_soil_day5_CT | ecosystem: Environmental > Terrestrial > Soil > Wetlands | place: USA: Ohio...
AACTTTCAAAGCAGCAACTCTTTTAACGGCAAAATCATCTACTTCACTACAATCCAATTTGGAAATGATGAGTTCAATCGTCGTATTAAGTTCAACGCCATTTTCTGCTTCTGCCTGTTCTATTAGATCTTTAATATCTTGCAGAGTTACAGGATATACCTCAACCCCAAATTTCTCAAGAAGTTCTCCCTCATTGCAGATCATTGTCCAGAAGCCAGCAGGCCGAGTAGATACCTGTAATATTTTTAATTTTCTGACTTTTTTAACTACATTGCTGGCTGCAATGAAATTCCTAAATCCTCTGGTGAACACTGGATCTTCTAACGTGCTATTTACAATATAAGTATACGGGACATTAAATCTTCGTAATATTTTGCCAGTAGCAAATAACCCACACTGGGTATCACGTAAGCGACTTCCATCTGCTAGGGGAGCCTCGTCTCTGGGACCCCATAATAGCACTGGCTTTTGCAAAGCTTTCGCAACTTGCGCCACAGTATGCTCTGTACCAAAATTACAGTGGGGGAAGAATACGGCATCTACTTCTGCATCTTGAAAACGTTTAATTATTTTTTTTACATCTTCATCGCTATCAAATAACAATCCCTCTTTATTAATACCTTCCAGATCTATGATTTCAATATCGAACTCAGAGATTTTTTCCAATATCAAATTTTTATATTTATGTGCATCCTCTTTGCTAAACACAAAACGTCGTGTAGGAGCATAACCCAGTTTAATTTTATCTCCCATATCATTCACCCCTTTAGATTTTCACTTACGATTTTAGTTGTAAAACACTGTCCCTGATAATCAGCTCAGTATTTACCTCAATTTTTTGTGTTGTCCTCTCTTTATTGCCTTCTATAATTTGCAAAAGTCTTCGAACTGCAGCGCTGGCTATGTCTTGTGTAAAAACTTTAATGGTAGTCAACCGTGGACTAGTAATTTCACAAAAAGGCATGTCATCTAAACCCACAATAGATACATCCTGAGGAATTCTAATTTTATTCTCCTTCAAGGCTCGCATAGCGCCAAAAGCAATATTATCATTATCTGCAAAAAATGCGGTAGGTAATTTGACATCACCTTTTTCCAGCAATGCCTTCATATCACGATAAGCCCCTTCCATGTTAGGCTCTAAGTAAAAATCGAACTCTGAATTAAACTTTACTTTACAGTCATGTAATGCATCCATAAATCCAAGTGTACGGTAAAGAAAATTATTGATATGAACCGAACTATGAAGATATCCAATTTGGTTATGTCCACTTTGCACCAAATATTTAGTAGCTTTATAAGAAGCATCCATATTGTTAATCAACACACAATCAAAATCTTCACCTTTAAAATGCCCATCTAACAATACAATTGGTACACTAAGCTCACGAAAGGGATCTAAGTCTTCCAAACTCATCTCCGTGGCTAAGATAATAATCCCTTGAGAATATTCTGTATTAACCACATTAATAAATTCTTTCCACTCGCTATGATAAGCATGAGAAATTAACAACTCATATCCCTGCCTCCTACACTCATTTTCAATTCCCTCAAGCAGTGAAGAAAAAAAAGGAGTATCTGCTACAACAAGCCCATGTTTTTTATATATAACAAAACGAATACTTCTCTGCGTATTGTTGTTAGAATTGGTTTCCTTATAGTAACCTAACTCTTTGGCAGTTTTTAAGATTCTCTGTTTAGTTTCTTCACTAACACCTTTGCGATCATTTAATGCATTTGATACCGTTGCTGGTGAAACTCCCACTATATTTGCTATATCTGTAATATTCATTATTTTACTCCTCTTACCTTGGATAATAATACTACATTTATTTTAGCATATATTCATACGGTTCACCAACTAGATATTTAAGCGTTTTTAAGTAATTCATATAAAATTTTTATCTGTTTCATAAAATAAATAATAAGAATTTGGCCTCCCTTCATTTCTTGATTCAATATATTCATATAATTCGGTATATTCTCTTTACGGCTTCATTATAAAGTATTCAGTTTTTTTTGGCAATACTTTTTTAAAAAAATAATATTTTTTTACTTAAATTTTTAGTTATTTTTTTATGTTTTTTAAGTTATTTTTAATCCGTATTTTAAAAATCATTACCCCCGCATTAGAGGATAGTTCCAATAGCACCAGTCTGGACAATTGGTCCAGTCACTTTTTAGTACACTTCGGCTATGTTCTCCAATGTGGTGCCATACTTCCAGCAGCTTCTCTATCATTACACTTTGCAGCAGTATTGATAGCAACAAGGTAAAATCAATTGTAATTTCCCATCCTTTTTCAAACTTCCACTTGACAGCTACAAAAGGAAGAGTATAATGATAGATAATTAACAAAAAGCAATGCAATATCGATTATTTTTAATATTATTGTAAATGTGATGAGGGAGAATGTTGCAATCCTATGATCGTTTCAGAGAGCCGGTGGTTGGTGTGAACCGGTAGCGAGGGGAATGTAAAAATCACTCCTGAACAGCAAAGCTGAAATGTAAAAGTAAGCTGCGCCGGTTTCAGCTCCTTAATGGAGTGCAATCGTTATCTTGCTAGGGTTGTTAGACCTGATGAGAGGTAGACCAATTGGTCTATGAAAAAGGGTGGTATCGCGAGAAATTTCTCTTGCCCCTTTGAGTCAATTAAGACTCGAAGGGCAAGAGTTTTTTTATTGCATGATTTAGCTTATTATTTCAAACAAAATGAATTAGGAGGTTTATTACATGGTTACGTTATTAGAAAAGTTAGCAGCGCTGGTTTGCAAGTATATGACTGTCTGGGTGCTAGTTGCCTCAACCATTGCTTTTGTTAACCCTGCTCCCTTTAAATTTGTAGGTCCGTATATTTCCTATCTATTAGGTGTGATTATGCTGGGGATGGGGCTCACCATGTCCTTGAAAGATTTTCGTCTGGTTTTGACCAGGCCCAAGGATGTTTTTTATGGCGTAAGTTTTCGTTATTTGATTATGCCGCTAGCAGGTTTTGGGGTTGCAAAATTATTGGGGTTACCGCCAGCCTTAGCTGCAGGAATGGTACTATTAGGGGCTGCTCCCAGCGGCACAGGCTCAAATGTCATGACTTACATTGCCAAAGGTGACACGGCCCTTTCTATCACCGTTTCCAGTGTGAATACGATTTTAGCCCCCGTTTTGACGCCATATATTTTTTTACTATTGGCTGGTTCAATGATTCCTATCGATGTTACCGTACTCCTTGTTGACATTGTCAAGATTGTATTGATTCCTGTCGCTGCTGGTGTTGCCCTTCATATGGCGGCTCCTAGCTTGGTGGGAAAGATTATTAAGATTGTTCCTGCTGTATCAGTGGTATTCATTATTACAATTTTGTCTTCGGTTGTCGCGCTGAATGCCGCAAAAATGGCAACAGTTGCACTGGTACTATGCCTTGCAGTGATACTGCAAAATGTGTTGGGGTTAACCCTTGGCTATTATTCTTCAAAATCCGTGGGAATGTCTTCAAAAAAATCACGGGCGATTACATTTGAAATTGGGATGGAGAATTCAGGTCTTGCCGTTGCTCTTGCCTTAGCTCATCTTGATCCAATGGCAGCTTTGCCTGCCGCTGTTGGTGCGGTTTGGCAATATATTAGCGGCAGCGTACTGGCCAGTTATTGGTCAAATCGACCACCAGAAGAAGAAAAAGATATCGCCAAGGAAGTTGTGCTGGTAGAATAAAGAAGATTATTCTAAATGATAGGAAGGGATATACCATGGAAAAGAAGATTTCATTAAAGTATGGTAATGAAGAAATGACATTGCATATTGCAGAAGAAAATATTCTGCAAGTAATTGAAAGTAATCCAGTTATTTTTGATAAATCGGAAATTGAAATCATACAAACAGCACTAGAAAATCCCATTGGCAGTGAGCGGCTTGCCAATCTAGTACGAGAAGGAGAACGGGTTTGCATTGTTATCCCCGATATTACCCGAGCCTGGCAGAAAACAGACTTATATTTGCCATTGGTGGTTGAGGAACTAAATCGGGGTGGAATAAGTGATGAAGATATTCTTTTTATCTGCGCACTGGGGACTCACCGCCCACAAACAGCAGAAGAACATAGACTATTGCTTGGTCCAAAATTGGCTGATCGGTTTCAGGTCACTGATCACGATTGTCAAGATCAGGAGAATCTGATCAATTTTGGTACGACTTCTTTTGGCACACCTGTACGGCTCAATAAGAAGGCAATGGAATGTGATCACCTTGTTTTGACAGGCGGTATTGTTTATCATTTCCTGGCTGGGTGGTCCGGTGGCAAAAAATATGTATTACCTGGTATTTCCTCCTATGAAACAGTTATGAAAAATCATGCCTTGTCACTCAATCCAACCAGAGGTTTAGGACCTCACCCGGATGTACGTTCCGGCAATGATGATACCAACCTGATTCATCTGGATATGCTGGAAGCGGCCAGCCTTGCAAAACCGACATTTCTTTTCAATGTCGTAACTGCAGAGGGAAGAATTGCAGGCGCTGTAGCAGGACATTTCAAAGATGCCCATGACAAAGGACGGGAGTTAGTAGACGCAATTGATGGTGTGACGATTCAGGAAAAAGCAGACTTAGTTATCGCTTCGGCAGGCGGCAGTCCGAAAGACGTCAATCTCTATCAATCCATTAAAACACTGATTAATGCACGCGAGGCGACAAAACCGGGTGGAACGATGATTATTCTGACCGAAAGCCCTGAAGGGCTTGGCGGTAACGCAGACGTGCAGGAAATGATTTTGGGCTATGACACCGTTTTGGAGCGGGAAGATGCGCTGAGAGCTAATTATAGCATCTCAAAATATGTTGGCTACTATTTCTGCGAATCGGCAGACAAGTTTGACTTGTTATTAGTTTCATCCTTAGATCCTGATCTCTTAAAGAAAGCGAACATTACGATTGTCAAAACACTGGACGAAGCGCTAGAGCTGGCTTATGCTAAACGCGGACGAAACTTGAAAACTCTTATCATGCCTCACGGAGCAAACACGTTGCCCAGACTTGCCTAAATAAAAGATTATTTTTTTAATATGTCAAATTGAAAAAGAGAAGATACCCATAATCTAGTAACCAAGTAGATTATGGGTATCTTCTTTTTCATTATGAATCCTTACATTAACTATTGTATCCCATATAAAAGGTAGACGACTCTCTTGTGGATAAACCTGTTAATAACATGTGAATGCCTGTTGATAACTTTCATTGCGTTTATCCCGCGTTATAAACAGTTCATTTAGATTTTTATGAGATTAAAAGTAAAGGGTGAATATTAACAAAAAAATAAGCCATGCATAGGATGTTTCTTCCTAAGCATAGCTTCAAGATCTATTGTTATACATCAATACATTCATTTAATCATGGAATCCTGTTTTCTGCATGATTTCGCCCTGTCGTTTTAATTCTTCAATAATGAATGAACCTATTTTCTTTAATATCGTCATGATTATCCACTCCTATAATTTTTACCAGTTATTGTTCTTGATGTAAATATATATTAATCAATAATCATTGTCAATTAAAAAGTTTATTCTATTAAAAAACGCAATTGTGTAAATTATAAATATTGACTATTGCTGGAATTGTTTGTAAATACTGAAATCGTCTCACCCGAAGGTAAGACGATTCAATTTCTTCATCCCCTTAAAACACAATTGGAAAGTCTTTCTTTAGTCGCTTTACCTTTAATTCATCGACAGCAGTATATTTTTCTTCGGCTACTTCTCGAATCTTTTCCTCGATCACCAATTGAAAAAGAGCAGATTCTACATCTTCATGGTCACTTCCCAATACTGAGTTTATTTCTTCTGCTGTCATTTCGCCGTAGTCATATAATAAACATAGGATATCAGCTTGTAGAAATTCTAGATACTCCATAAAATCTCTCCTGCTCAATTATTTATTATTTAGTATATCCCAATTCATCTATCAATAAATATGTCTTAAAATACGGAATGAGAAACGCCTCAAAATGTATTTCAAATCTAACAACTCCTTAAGCAATTAGGCCTAAGGAGTTATTATTTTTACACACTCTCCCTTACGAATTTATAATGGAACCAATTGACTTATTTCATTTATATTGATTGCAATCAGTTTTTCCCACGACATACGGTCCAACAGCAATTGTTAATTGGATAAACAGAAATTGCAGGCCAGGTCCATTAGAATCATTACAATGACGCATCTCTAAAGAGTTCCTACGTATACTACACCTGAGTTCGTAATAACCGACACGATGGCCCCCAAAGGAAATGTAAATGAATCAATATTAGACATTGATTTCTTCCCCTTCCTTTCTGCTGAATATAACTATCCGCATATTATTTTATGCATGATCACCATTAAAGGTTACATAGCGTGTTAATTTCTTTATCAGAAAATAACAAACCATCGGTATGACGCCCAATCAACTTCGACAACTATTCCCCTCATAATAAAGCATAAGAAAATTTGCATGAAAAAAATAACCAGAACTGACAAAATCCTGGTCAGAAGAAAATATAAATATGGAAACAATGCCTTCGTTTCATTTAGAATTATAATCCTGCAATAGAGGCAATACCTAGCAGGATTATAATAATGCCTGCTATTTTATTAGTCTGAACGATGACATGCGGCGTTACTCTGCTGCGAAAAAGACATACGATACTGGTGAGAGCACACCACCAAAGCGCTGAACCAATAAAGACTCCTAAAGTGGCTAATAATGTAGTCGACAGATCTATTACAAGCATGGCAATGCCAAAGGATGAAAAAACGGCAATAAAGGTAAATATAGTAACAGGATTGGTTAGTGTTAAAAAAAATACTCCGGCACAAAGGCTGTAAAGACTATGCTTGGAATTCTTTCTGCCAGATTCACTATCTGGTTGAGCAAGAAAGGTTGCAATACCAAGCAAAATAATGAATACTCCGCCTCCCCAGCGAAAGACAGTGTCATATTGAGAAATAAAAGCAGTAAGTATGCTCAATCCTGCTGCTGCGGCGGCGCCATATAAGGCATCAGCCAGCGCTGCTCCCATCCCTACCATAAGACCGGATATGCGTCCTTCACTCAAGGTATATCGTATACAAATTAGATTGACGGGTCCGACGGGAGCAGCAAGAAGAAACCCACTAACAATACATTTAATCAGAAGAATATCATTCATCGGACAGTCTCCTATAAAAGAATCTAGTAACAGTGTCCGCAAAAATCCTAACTGATATACTTTGCCTTTTACTATGCATAAGGGCTATTTGTTCGGACATAATGAAAAAGAATTATAAAATAATCTACTGACAAGGTTATAGGAGAAGAATTATGATTGCAGAAGTGATCGATAGAACGTTGCGGCGCTTTGAAGAACGTAATTGTCATCCGGTGGTTGTCAAAAAAGCTGGCACTGTTTTTCGTGGCATGATGGAATATGGAATGAAGCCAGAATTAATTACTGCCGTTCAAGAGCGGCGGCTCCGTAACACGATACATTATGTATATGCGCACTCCCCTTTTTACCAGCGAATGTTTGACAAATGCACCGTACGACCGGACGATATACGAACAGCGGCTGATTTGCACCGACTTGACTTTACCACTGCCAGCGATATCCGACAATGGCAGGACTTTCGCTGTGTCTCTGAAGAAAAATTTTCGGCTGTTTTTACGACTTCGGGTACAACAGGTGAACCCAAAAGAATGTATTACACCTATCGAGAAATACAGATGCTATCCAATCTGTATGGCGCGGCACTTCGTATTGCCCATACAGGAAGACTGGTTGCCCTAATTGCTTTGCCCATTGGACATGGGCTGTGGATTGGCGGTTCTAGTGTGCAACGTGCTGTAGAGCGTGCAGGTGGGTTACCATTGAACGTTGGTGCTGACAATCCACAAGAAACGATTCGCTGGATGAATCGATTTTCACCCAACGTGATTTTCTCCTCGCCTTCTTATATGACAGCCCTAACTCGCGAGGCGCAGCAATTAGGCTATCACTCTCCCATTGATAAAATCATATTGGTAGGTGAAATATTGACTTTAGCACATAAAGAATTATTTACTAGATATTGGGGTGCAGCGGTCTTTGATAGCTATGGCTCAACAGAAATTGGCGGTGCTCAAACTATTTCCCTTCCAGAATGCAGCGCCTTTCATCTTAATGATCTGCATCTTATCACAGAGATCATTGATCCGATTACTGGTAAAGCAGCTGATGAGGGTGAGCTAGTATTTACCACCATCCGCAGAGAAGGAATGCCCTTAATTCGCTATCGGTCAGGAGACAGGGCACGCTGGGCAAAATGCAGCTGCTGGCTGCCGCTGCGATCGATTAAGATTAAAGGACGTACTGACGACATGATTGTCGCCGGCGATATGAATCTTTATGGCCGAGTAATAGCAGATGCTGTAAGTACCGTTTCCTCTACTACCGGTCGGGTATTATTAACAGTAGCCAAAGAAGGTCTTAATGACAAATTGACGATTACAGTAGAAGGCACTCCGGAGAAAGAGTTAGTGCAAGAAGCGTTACTAACAGCCTATCCAGAGCTGACAGTGAATATAAAAAATGGCAATTTGCTCTTATTCATTGAAACGACGGCTGATCTTGGTTCTCAGATTAAAGATGTAAAAATCATTGACTTACGCTGACTTTTTTCATAGGACTTCTCCCCAATAAGAAGTAGACGTAGCTTCTAAGACTACGTCTATCTTTTTTAAAGAAAATCTGTTATTTTAAACCTTTTTCACACATCAATTCCTGACAATAGTATCATTCACGACATACTCAAAGCAGTTTTTGCATCCCTCCAGAGTTAACCAATATCTTCTTCCAACATCGTTGCTTCCAAGAAATTAATAGATCTTCGCAATTTAGTAGCAATTTCACGACTGATCAAGCCATCTTCAAACATAGATTGTACTTCATTTCGCTCTACTTGAATGGCCTTAAATTGCAATTCTTTTTTTTGTTTATAAAACTGTGCTTTTTTTCTAGGATGATCAAATTGAAGACTTATTCTTTCAATTATTTTACGATAATTGGTAATAACTCTTAATGAAATATTTTTATTTTCTTCACTTATTTGATTATTGATTGCAGAAATTGCCGCTTTAGCGGTTTGAATCTTTACGGTCCTTAACTTTATAATATCCAGTTCAGGATTTTTGGATTTGTTCGAAAACCATTTTGCAAGATACCGTTTTATTACGACAACAGGGAAAAAGGACTTTGGCAGAATTCCATCTGATAAAGATGTTTCAATTACATTAATGTGCTCTTGAAAACGATACGCTACATCCGAAGTAATTTGTTGAGTATCCAGTAAATGCTGAATTTCCTCTCGTTCAGCATTGATTCCTACTCTTAATATCTCAATCTCCATCCTACGGGAGGTAAAACCGATTGTGTATTCATTTTCATTTGAATACGTTGACCTTATACTTTTTTCATAATCAGCAATGATCGATGCAATTGCTGCCTTGTTTTCAAAAGTTCGCTCATCTTTTAAAGCTTGAATGACTGTTCTTATGATTTTCACTCGGATCTTTCGCTCCAGGGCTTCTTGATCTTCACCAATAAAATCTAAGCTTTTATTCGCAAAGAAAGGTAACACGCAACTAGCCGTAACAAGTGTAAAAAGAATAACGCCGGCTGCCAGAAAAATAATTAAAGATCGTTCAGGAAAAGGCAGACCATCTTGTAAGAAATACGGAATGGAGAAAGCACCTGCTAGTGTAACGACACCACGAACACCAGCGAATGAAATGAGAGCCGCCGACTTTAATCGTGGTTTATCAAAATCTTCTTTTTTATTAAACATCCATTTTCCTTCCCAGAATAAATAGTTCCAGATAAATCGGAGGAATAACAAGCTAAAGGATATCACTGTAATATAGCCCATAACTTGAATGTTACTAATCGTCGTATCATGAAATATTACCGCTGCCACATCCGGTATTTGTAAACCGAGAATTAAAAAAACAATCCCGTTTAAAATAAAAATAATAACAGACCAGGTACTTGCTGAAACAACTTGTAAATTCGCCATTGATGGTTCTGAATGATCGCGTTCAATTGCATGAATAATGCCTCCAGCCACAACAGCTAAAATCCCAGATACCCCTATTTCCTCAGCAATCAAGTAGATGATAAAAGGAGTCAAAATCTTAATTAGCATATGTATCGTTACATCTTCCATCCCCAGGCGTCGGATGAATACGCGCAGATGTATGAAAAAAAAAGAAAGCACTACTCCACTCAAAAGTCCTCCAATGGCAATCACGAAAAAACTAATCGTTGCCTGCATTAACGAAAAAGTGCCAGTAACCATTGCAGCAATGGCAAACTTGAAAGCAACCAAGCCGGAAGCATCATTCATTAATGCTTCTCCTTCAAGAAG
>Ga0316600_10001565_pt1 | contig 10402 bp, 9 predicted proteins | sample OWC_soil_day5_CT_FD_207652 | JGI IMG/M metagenome (GOLD analysis project Ga0316600, IMG submission 207652) | Wetland soil microbial communities from Old Woman Creek delta, Ohio, United States - OWC_soil_day5_CT | ecosystem: Environmental > Terrestrial > Soil > Wetlands | place: USA: Ohio...
GTCGCTATCGGCTTGGTCCTATCAATTGCGCGTGCTCAATGACCGCGGCGGCAGGAACCATAAGCTGCAACCATTTGGAATGCATGATGTTCGAAACAAGTTGGATCAAGTCTGGCCACAAATACGTCAGTAGCTTTGCAGTTGGGTTGTGTTGCGCGGCCCTGGTGGGTTGCGGTGGCGGTTCGTCGAATGACGACACCCCGGGCACGCCGGCACCGACCGTGTCGGTCGGCACGATCACCGGTTTCGGCAGCGTCATCGTCAACGGCGTCCGCTTCGACGATCGCACGGCCGAGGTGACGATCAACGACCGCGTCGCCACGGCGGCGCAGCTGCGGGTGGGCATGGTGGTGGCCGTGGAAGGCAGCATCGGCGCCTGCCCGAATACCGATGACGCGCTGTGCGACGGCGTCGCGGCCCGCATCCGCTTCCGCAACAACCTCGATGGGCCGATCACGGCCATCAACCGCCTGAGCAACACCTTGCAGGTTATGGGGCGGGACGTGATCGTCGACGACTCGACCGCTTTCGACGGCACGAGCGTGTCCGATCTGAGCGCGCTGGCCGTCGGCGACATGGTCGCGGTGAGCGGCCTGGCCGAGCAGCAGCGACTGCGGGGGCGGCTGGTGCAGCGCACCGGCGTGTTCGCGGCCGGCACGACCCCTATCACGGTCCACGGGCCGGTGGCGAACGTGAACGCCTCTGCGGGCACCTGCACGGTGGACGGCGTGGCGGTGCGCTTCCGCAACCTGCCCGCCGGCGAACTGCCTGTCGGCGGCCTGGCCGACGGCCAGTACGTGGTCGCGCAGGGCCGCAACTTCGGCAGCGGCCTGATGACGGCCGACCGCATCCAGTTGCGCGACCGCATCAGCTTGCCGGACGCGAGCAGCGTCGAGCTCGAGGGCTACGTGGCCGCCTACGTGTCCATCGCCAACTTCACCGTCGACGGCCGGCGCGTCGATGCCAGCGCGGCGTTGTTCCGCAACGGCACCGCGGCCGACTTGAAGAACGGCGCCAAGGTCGAGGTCGAAGGCACGATGTCCGGTGCGGTGCTGCTGGCGAGCAAGCTGATCTTCCGCGCCGAGGCGAGCGCGCAGATCGCGGCGCCGATCCAGAGCAAGAACGCCGGCGCGGCCTCGCTCGTCGTGCTCGGCCAGAGCGTGAAGACGACGCCGCTGACGCAGTTCGTCGAGCATGCGGCCGCTGGCGGCGGCATGGGCGGGCCGCCGAGCCGGATCGGCTACGCCGACCTGCAGGTGAACGACCGCGTCGACGTTCGCGTCTACAAGGACGGCAGCGGGTTGCTGGTGGCCACGCGTGTCGAGCGGACCGACCCCAGCGAGCTCCTGGTTGCCAGGGGCGCAGTGGATGCCAAGGCGCCGGTAAGGCAACTCACCCTCCTCGGCATCGATGTCGGCACCGGTGCTGCAACGCGCTATCGCGACGTGTCGGGCAACTTGATCACCGACATCACGTTCTACGGGCTGGTGCAGGTGCCGCCGGCAGTGCCGACCATCGTTCGCGCGCAGGGCGTGGCCAACGCTGCGAGTGGCCACGCGATCGACGCGACACGCACCACGAGCAGCCGCGGCGAGGTCGAGATCGCCCAATGAACATGTATCGAGAGTTTTTCGTCCCTGAGCGGGCTTTTTTGGAGTGGAGAGAAATCATGACAACCGTGTCGAAGAATCGTCTGTCGCTGCAAGCGGTGGCAGGCCTGAGCGTTATGGCGATGGCCGCAACGATGGCCATGGCGCAAGGCAAGCCTCCGGGTGCGGGCAGTGGCGGCAGCGGTGGTGGCAACAAGCCGCCGACCGAGGCCGGCTTCAGTCTGTCGGTGCCGGCGATCATGGCCGGTGGCCCGGGCACGTTTGCCCTGAATTGCCCGGGTGCAAATGTGTGGTCGACGCTCACGGCGCCCAGCAAGGCCCCCGTGTATTACAACGCGGCCTGCGCCGAGACTCAGGATGGGCAGGTCTGCGTGGATGCGGGTAACTACTTCGTCCAGCGCGACGCCGCATGGCAGGCGCCATGCACGACGACGGTTTCCGCGGTGACCGCCACCGGCGCCTGGGGCGACAACCTCGCGGGCGACGCGAAGCTGAAGGTCGGCAGCCCGATCCGGGTCGAACTCGTGCTGTGGGATGCCTCGGGGCTGTCGGGGGGACAGCAGGGTTACAAGGTGATCAAGCTCGAACCGGCCGAACTCGACCGTGTGTCTGACTATGGCCACCTCGCCGCGGGCAGCCAAGGCGCGTTCAGTGCCACACCAACGGATCTCGGCGCCATCGTGCATGACCCGGCGGCGACGCTCAAGATCGAGCGGGTCGGCGGCGCCGTGGTGTTCGAGGGAGTCGCGGGTGGTGAGATCAACGCGACCGGCAAGATCGTGTACGGATACAACCTGCGCGTGTCGGAGGCGGGCACCTACCGCATCACCTACACGCTGCCCAACGTGTCGCTCACTGGCTGCGATGCAGGAAGCTGCACCGGCAACACGGCCTCTCTCGACATCGTGGTGGGCACAGGCGGTGGCGGTGGCGGCGGCAAGGGTGGCGGCCAAGGCGGCGGCAAGCCGGTCAAGCCCTGACCGTGCCCCCAGCCGTCGGCCGAGCGCCGGCTCCCCCCGGCCGGCCGGTCGCTCCGGCCGGCCGGGTGGCGCTCCGGGGCAAGCCCAATGGATGCGTGCGATCAAACCGACGGGGGTGATCGTGAATTTCAAGGCAGCGCTCGCCGCGGCAGTGGCTTGTGTGTTCGCTTCGATGGCGCCGGTCCGCGCGGCCGGCCTGACCTATAAGTGGTACCCGGTCGCCAGCAGCGGCGACGTGAAGCCGACTGGTTCGTCGATCGACTGCGACGCGTGCCACCGGGACATGGCTGGCAGCGGCAGCCAGGCCTCGGCCGGCGCCAGCGTCTTCAACAGCTAGAACTAGCCGGCGGTCAGCTCGCGGGGTGTCGTGGTTTTCCGTGCGCGCAGCCGCGGCGGGATGGGCGGCGACATTGGCGGCATGGGTGGCGGCGAGCCGGAGCGCGGCATCTGCATGCGCAAGATGGCCGAGCAGGGGCCGTTGCTCACGGTGTTCCGCCGTGGCGGCACGGTGCCGCCGCCGCACAACACGCTGACCTTGCGGGGCGCGATGCCGCGCGAGAGGGCAGCGCGCCAGCCCCTGTGCGCCGACATCGATGGGTTCAGCCTGCATGGTGCGGTGCGGGTCGAGGCACACGACCGCAAGCGGCTGGAGCAGCTGTGCCGCTACATCACCCGGCCGGCGCAGTCCGACGAGCGGGTGCAGATCAATGCGGCAGGGCAGGTGGAGCTCAGCCTTCCCGGCACGCTTCCAGCTGGTGGCGGCCATGAACCCCTGTCCCTGTGGTTACCTGGGCGCCTATGCGGCCACGGGCAAGAGCTGCCGCTGCACGCCCGACGGCATCGCGCGCTACCGCACGCGCTTGTCGGGCCCGCTGCTCGACCGCATCGATCTGCAGGTCGAGGTCATTGCGGTCAAGCCCGAAGCGCTGATGGCCCAGGCCGACGGCGAGGCATCGTCCGCCGTGGCCGAACGCGTGGCCTCGGCGCGGCGGCGCCAGATGCAGCGCCAGGCGATGCCGAACGCGGCCCTCGACGCAGCACGCATCGACGCGCTGTGCTCGCCGGATGCGAGCGCCGCGCGCTTTGCGCAGGCCGCGGCACAGCGGCTCAACTGGTCGAGCCGCGGCCTGCACCGGGCGTTGAAGGTGGCGCGCACGATCGCCGACCTGGCTGGCGCCGACACCATCGCCACGGCGCATGTGGCCGAGGCGCTGCAGCTGCGCCGCTCGCTGTCGGAGAGCTAGGTCATGAAGCCCAGGTTGCGCTGGCCGGCGTTGTAGTTCGCCAGGTTCGGGAACAGGTCGAGCAGCTGCCCGTCGCTCAGGCCGAACCAGCGTCCGAGCGTGGCGCCAAGCTGGTCGACCGAAGTCTCGGGCAGCAGCGCGCCGTTGCCGACCTGGTTGGGGCTGCTGTCGAAATTGTTGTTGTTGGCGTTCTTCGCGCCCAGCACCGGGAAGTTGCCATACAGGTCGCCGCCACGCACCGCGCCACCCATCACGAAATGGTGCGCGCCCCAGCCATGGTCGGTACCGTCGCCGTTGCTGGTGAAGGTGCGGCCGAAGTCCGACGCGCTAAAGGTGGTGACCGCATTGCGCTCGCCCATCGCGCCGAGCGTGGTGTCGAAGTAGCGCAGCGCATGCGCCAGCTTGGCCATCAGGTCGGCATGATTACGGTTCTGGTTGTCGTGCGTGTCGAAGCCGCCCATGCTGACAAAGAACACCTGGCGCCGCGCCTGCACGCCCGCGGCGCTGCTGGCGTCGATCAAACGCGCCACGATCTGCAGCTGCTGCGCCAGCGAGTTGAAGGACTTGCCGCCGGTCAGGGGGTTGTCGTACTGCAGCTTCGGGTCGTTGCTGGCGTTGTAGCTGCCGCTGGCCGGCGCGGTGCCGAAGAGGGCGTCGCTGGCCGGCTTGAGCGCCGTGCGCAGCACCAGCTCGGCATCGATGGCACGAGCGCCCAGCGCCGCCATGTCGCGCTCGAAGACATGCGTGCCGCGCGTCGCCGAAACGATGCGCTGCATCGCCGCGCCGACCTCGGCCGAACCGAAGACGCGGCCATTGCTGTCGGTGCCCATGCGGATGGCGCCGTTGCTGCCCACCTGGTACTGCTGGATCGAATCCCCCGCCAGCCATACCGCATTGCCCGCCGCCGAGATCGAGGTGAACACCGGGCGTCCGTTCATCGACGCCAGCAGGTCGCCCATGCGCCCGCCCCAGCCGCGCGTGGCGCCTTCGGGTGCCAGCGCCTGCCAGGTGTTCTGCTGGTCGTTGTGCGAGAACAGGCTGGTCGGCTTGGGGTGCGAGCTCTGCCCGTACTGCGCCTTGGTGGTCGGCATGACCAGCGTGCCGATGTTCGGCAGGATGGCCAGCCGCTTGTCGTTGTTGAACATGGTCTGCAAGCTGCCCATCACCGGATGCAATGCGAAGCTGCGGCCCTGCGCATTGGTGGGCAGGATCGGCAGCACGCCGACTTTCCGCGCGAGTTCGGCATCTCGGTGCCCGCCTGCGCGCCACCGCTGGGGCTCTCGCTGCTGCAGTCGCCGTCGCCACACGCCGTGAGTAGCCGGCTCAAGCCCAGCTCCAGGCCAGCCAACAGTGCACGCGTGCGACGAAGCGCGTCCCTCTTGTTCACATCGACCCCCAAAAAAGCGACCGCGCATGAAAGGGTGCGTTCGTTGCTCGCCTCCTATTCCGAGGACCATCGGAAGCGTCGCTGGGATTCGACGCCTCGTTGTGTCAGCGAGTTGGAATCGGGCTTTGGCGCATACTTTCCGATGCACCTGAAACCTTCGCAGAGAGTGTTACAGCAATGGAGTCAGGTGCCGCCGTGCCACCACGATGTCGATGGCCTGGCGCCGCGCCCAGTTCTCGGCCTGGTCGTCGCCGATGCGGCCGACGTTGAAGTACATGGCCTGCGGATGCGCCAGGTAGAAGCCGCTGACGCTGGCCGCGGGCGTCATCGCCAGGCTGTCGGTCAGGCCCATGCCGATGCTGTCAGCCTGCAGCACGCGGAACATGTCGCGCTTGATGCTGTGGTCGGGGCAGGCCGGGTAGCCCGGCGCCGGGCGGATGCCGCGGTACTTCTCGGCCACCAGGTCCTCCAGCGACAGCGCCTCGTCCGGCGCATAGCCCCAGAACTCGGTGCGCACACGCTGGTGCAGACGCTCGGCGAAGGCTTCGGCCAAGCGGTCGGCCAGTGCCTTGAGCATGATCGCCGAGTAGTCGTCGTGGTCGTCGGTGAACTGCTTTTCCTTCTTCTCCACACCCAGGCCGGCGGTCACTGCGAACAGCCCGATGTAGTCCGGCTTCAGGCCCTTGGGCGCGATGAAGTCGGCCAGACTGCGGTTGGGGCGCTTCACGCCGTCGATCACCGGACGCTCGGTCTGCAGCCTCAAGGGTGACCAGCGCAAAGCGACCTCGCTACGCGATTCATCGCTGTAGACCTCGATGGTGTCGTCGTCCAACGTGTTGGCGGGCAGCAGCGCCAGCACGCCGTTGGCCTGCAGCCAGCGGCCTTCGATCAGCCTGTGCAGCAGCCGCTTGCCGTCGCTGAACACACGCTGCGCCTCGCTGCCGACGACCTCGTCGCGCAGGATGTCGGGGAACCTGCCCGCCAGGTCCCAGGTCTGGAAGAACGGGCCCCAGTCGATGCATTTCGCCAGTTCGCCCAGGTCGTAATTGCGGAACTCGCGCCGGCCGATGAACTTCGGTTTCGGCGGCTCGTAGCCGGCCCAGTCGATGGGTGTCTTGTTGGCGCGCGCCGCGGCCAGGCTGACCAGCGGTGTGACCTTCTTGTTGGCATGCTGCTCGCGCACCTTGGCGTAGTCGGCATTCAGGTCGGCCACATAGCGCGCCGCACGCTCGTCGGACAGCAGCTCGGAGCACACGCCCACGCTGCGCGAGGCATCGGGCACGTAGACCACCGGGCCTTCGTAGTGCGGCGCGATCTTCACGGCCGTGTGCACGCGGCTGGTGGTGGCACCGCCGATGAGCAGCGGGATCTTCTTCACGCGGAACCAGTCGTCGCGCTGCATCTCGGCGGCGACATGCTGCATCTCCTCCAGGCTGGGCGTGATCAGCCCGCTCAGGCCGATGATGTCGGCGCCCTCGACACGTGCCTTGGCCAGTATGTCCTGGCAGGGCACCATCACGCCCATGTTGACGACCTCGAAGTTGTTGCACTGGAGCACGACGGTGACGATGTTCTTGCCGATGTCGTGCACGTCGCCCTTGACGGTGGCGATGACGATCTTGCCCTTGGGCTTGGCCTCGCCGCCGGCATCGACCAGCGCCTTCTTCTCCGCCTCGATGTAGGGCAGCAGGTGGGCCACCGCCTGCTTCATCACACGTGCGCTCTTCACCACCTGCGGCAGGAACATCTTGCCTTGGCCGAACAGGTCGCCGACGATGTTCATGCCGGCCATCAGCGGGCCTTCGATCACGTGCAGCGGCCGCCCGCCGCCGGCCTGGATGCCAACCCAGCATTCTTCGGTGTCGGCGACGATGAAGTCGGTGATGCCCTGCACCAGCGCGTGGCTCAGGCGCTCCTGCACCGTGCCCGCGCGCCAGGCCAGGCGCGCCGAGTCGTCCTTGGCCGCGCCCTTGGCGTTCTCGGCGATCTCCACCAGCCGTTCGCCGGCATCGGCGCGGCGGTTCAGCACCACGTCCTCGACACGCTCGCGCAACTCGGGCTCGAGTTGGTCGTAGACACCGACCATGCCGGCATTGACGATGCCCATGTCCATTCCCGCCTGGATGGCGTGGTACAGGAACACGGTATGGATCGCCTCGCGCACCGGGTCGTTGCCGCGGAAGCTGAAGCTCACGTTGGACACGCCACCCGAGACCTTGGCGCCGGGCAGGTGCTGCTTGATCCAGCGCGTGGCCTCGATGAAGTCCACCGCGTAGTTGTTGTGTTCCTCGATACCGGTGGCGATGGCGAAGATGTTCGGGTCGAAGATGATGTCCTCGGCCGGGAAGCTCATTTCGTCGACCAGGATGCGGTAGGCACGCTCGCAGATCTGGATCTTGCGCTGGTAGGTGTCGGCCTGGCCGGTCTCGTCGAAGGCCATCACCACCGCGGCGGCGCCATAGCGACGCACCAGCTTGGCCTGGTGGCGGAAGGCGTCCTCGCCTTCCTTCAGTGAGATCGAGTTGACGATGCCCTTGCCCTGGATACATTTCAGGCCGGCTTCGATCACCTCCCACTTGGAACTGTCAATCATGATCGGCACGCGCGCGATCTCGGGTTCGCCGGCGATCAGGTTCAGGAAGCGCACCATCGCGGCCTTGCTGTCGAGCATGGCCTCGTCCATGTTGATGTCGATGATCTGCGCGCCGTTTTCCACCTGCTGTCGCGCCACGGCCAGGGCCTGCTCGAACTCGCCGTTCAGGATCATCCGCGCGAAGGCCTTCGAGCCGGTGACGTTGGTGCGCTCGCCGATGTTGACGAACAGCGAGTCGGTGCCGATGGTCACTGGCTCCAGGCCGGACAACTTCATCGGCAGGACGGAGGGGGCGGTGGCAGTGTTCATAGGGCTTGGCTTCATCGAAGGCCCGCTAAACTCACCGCGGACCTGGGGGTCGGGTGAGCGCGGTTGACGAGAAACCAGCCCAAGCCTGGCAGTCCGCGGACTGTCGCAGCGCTCCTTGGGAGGCCCCCCATTGTAGTTGCCGGCGACCCGGCACGCCTGCGCAGGATGGCGCGTTCAGGCGTCGACCAGGTCGCTGAAGAGCGCGCCGTGCCGGCAGCGCGGTTTGTAACGGCCGAGATGCGCAGCGATCTGCGCGATGTGCTCGGGCGTGGTGCCGCAGCAGCCGCCGGCGATGTTGAGGAAGCCCGCCTGCGCGAAGCCTTCCATCAGCCCGGCGGTGACATCCGGCGTCTCGTCGAAGCCGGTCTCGCTCATCGGGTTGGGCAGCCCGGCGTTGGGGTAGCAGCTGATGAAGGTGTCGCCGGCCACCTTGGCCAGCTCCTCGATGTATGGACGCATCAGCGCCGCGCCGAGCGCGCAGTTCAGGCCCACGGCCAGCGGCTTGGCATGGCGCACCGAATGCCAGAACGCGCCTACTGTCTGCCCCGACAGGATGCGGCCCGAGGCATCGGTGACGGTGCCGGAGACGATCACCGGCAAGCGTTCGCCGGTGGCTTCCATCAACTCGTCCAGCGCGAACAGCGCCGCCTTGGCATTGAGCGTGTCGAAGATGGTTTCCACCAGGAACAGGTCGCAGCCGCCTTCCAGCAAGCCTTCCGCCTGCTCGTGGTAGGCGGCGCGCAACTCGTCGAAGCCGACGTTGCGCGCGGCAGGGTCGTTGACGTCCGGGCTGATGCTGGCGGTGCGCGGCGTCGGCCCCAACGCACCGGCGACGAAGCGCGGCTTGTCGGGCGTGCTGTACTTGTCGCAGGCCTCACGCGCCAGCCGGGCGGCAGCGACGTTCATCTCGCGCGCGATCGCGCCCAGGCCGTAGTCTTCCTGCGCGATGCTCGTCGCGCCGAAGGTGTTGGTCTCGATGATGTCGGCACCGGCCGCTAGGTACTGCTCATGGATCTGGCGCACCACCTCGGGCCGCGTCAGCACCAGCAGGTCGTTGTTGCCCTTCAGGTCCTTCGGGTGGTCCTTGAAGCGCTCGCCGCGGAAGGCGTCCTCCCCCAGCCGGTAGCGCTGGATCATCGTGCCCATTGCGCCGTCGATGATCAGGATGCGCTCCTGCAGCAGCGCCGGCAGCGCGGCGCCACGGGTGTAGGCTGTAGGACTCATCGTTCAGATTGTCGCGCACGCCTGCCAAGCCGGCGCACCGGCGGCGGCGCCAATCCGTGTACCGTTGCTCGATGGCGAACAGGCAGCCAGCTGACACAAGCCCGGAATATGCTCTGCGACGACGGCTGCATGCCTGCGGCCTGCGCTTTGCACGGACCTCGTACGAGCTGCCCGGTCGGCCCGACATCGTCTTGCCCAAGAGACGCAGCGTGATCTTCGTCCACGGCTGTTTCTGGCACGGCCACGACTGCCCGCAGGGCCGCGCCGCACCGAAGTTCCACGTCGGCGCCTGGGCCGAAAAAATCACCGCCAACCGCGAGCGCGACCGCCTCCAGCAGGTCGCACTTCACGCCGCCGGCTGGCACGTGGAAACCGTCTGGGAATGCCAGATCGAGCAGCACCACGTCATCGACGGGCTGGCCACACGCCTATTGCGGCGCTGAGCCGCTTCAGCTGCGCACGAAGCCGATACCGCGCCGCTGCCGCACCTCGGGCTTGACGCGGTGCTCGCTCTCCAGTTGCGACAGGAACTCGTCCGGCGCGAAGGCCTCGCCCAGGATCTCTATCTGGCGCTTCACAGCGGCAAAGTCGCCGGGCACCAGCTGGTCCAGCTGCGCCAGTCGCGAGCGCTGCTCATCGTTCAGCGCGCTCGGGTCGCCGTCCAGTGCCTCGGCCACGAACATTCGCTCGCGTTGCTCGGCCGTCAGCACGTGGAAGCGCAGCTTGAAGGTGAAGCGGCGCAGCGCGGCTTCGTCCAGGTCTTCGAACAGGTTCGTGGTGCAGATGAACAGGCCGCCGAAGCGCTCCATGCCCTGCAGCATCTCGTTAACTTCGCTCACCTCGTAGTGGCGCTCGGCCATGCGCCGGCTGCGCAGGAAGCTGTCGGCTTCGTCGAGCAGCAGCACCGCACCTTCGGACTGCGCTTCTTCGAACATGCGCGCCATGTTCTGTTCGGTTTCGCCCACGTACTTGCTGGCGATGTCGCTGGCCTGGCGGATCAGCAGCGGGCGCTGCAGCGCCGCGGCGATGTGCTCGGCAAGCGCCGTCTTGCCGGT
>Ga0316600_10001566_pt1 | contig 10399 bp, 13 predicted proteins | sample OWC_soil_day5_CT_FD_207652 | JGI IMG/M metagenome (GOLD analysis project Ga0316600, IMG submission 207652) | Wetland soil microbial communities from Old Woman Creek delta, Ohio, United States - OWC_soil_day5_CT | ecosystem: Environmental > Terrestrial > Soil > Wetlands | place: USA: Ohio...
GTGATGACGAACTCAGTACATCTGACTTGATTGGCGGCAGGTATGGATTTCGCGTGCGCAAGGTAATGGATAATTTTGTACAGTCAGTACTCAAAACCGAGGAGGACATGATTCAACGTTGGATAGATAGTCGTTTAACAGTAGCCTGTAAGTATGGATATACCTTGATTTACGATGAGTTTACCCGTTCACGGCCTGAAGCTAATAATGTACTGTTGTCAGTTTTACAGGAGCAAATTTTGGATCTACCAATAATTCGTAGTAAAGAAGAAAGCTATATGAAAGTAGACCCGCAGTTTACAGCCATCTTTACCAGTAATCCGGAAGAATACGCCGGGGTATATCGCAGCCAGGACGCCTTGCGTGACCGTATGATTACGATTGACCTAGATTATTTCGACAAGGAAACAGAAGTGCTTATTACACGAAGTAAATCTGGCTTATCGCTAGAAGATAGTGAACGAATCGTAAATATCGTACGTGATCTTCGGACAACGAGAAAATGCGAATTTGCTCCTACTGTGCGCGGGTGTATTATGATCGCCAAGGCCATTCGTGTCATGGGCATACCGGTTGATAGTCGTAATAATACGTTTTGTCAGGTATGTATTGAGGTTCTTGGTTCTGAAATCACACGATCGTGTAATGTTGACAGTCAAAAAGAAATAAAAGATCACATTTATAAATTAATTCAAGCTTATTGCCGAAAAGGAGAATGAATTGTCATGAAAGCTCTCTCGGAAATAAAAGGTATGCGTAATATTCCAACATCAATAGTCCGTAAAATATCCGGTATGCCCCGTACAATAAATTCTCGAAAAGATTATCTGCAAATATATGTATTGGCTAAGGAAAAGGATCGGATGGCACAGGAACTGGAAATGTTGGAGGGTAAACGTGATAATATCTTAAAAAACTTAACTTTTATCGAAAGTAAAATGGCGGAATACCAAGAATTTGTGAACAACAGTATGAATGTCCAGTGTATTCTACCGTCCACTACTGTCTCTGCATCTCAAACCGATGATTTCCAGTTTCAAACCGATGATTTCCAGCCAGAAGCCGGATCTCAGGATAAAATAGAGTTACCCTATAAAGGAAATGATGTAAAATCTTTAACAAACCAGACTGTGAAGGGAAAAAAGGAAAAGATAGATTTTGCAAAACCAAGTTTATTTATACGGTATGATGTGAGTAGTAAACTTTCGTAGAAAAAATTGTTAATCTTTAAAGGAGGTGGCGTTATGTTAGCTACCTTGTTACTTTTCCCTATAGTTGCTCCCATCAAGGGGATGGCTGCTTTAGCAGAAAAAATTGCCAAACAGGTTGACGATGAGTTTCTGGACAAAACAAGAATTACCAAGGGACTTGCAGAATTGCAGATGCAACTTGATCTGGACCAGATCAGTGAAGCTGAGTACAATGAGCGGGAGCAGGAACTGATGGAAGCATTGGATGCAATCGATGCTTTAGACAGAGAGAAAGAAGAAGAGGAGGTTTAACAACGAATGGGAGGGATAACTGAGGCAAGAGCTATCATAGTTAGCTTTTTTCATAGTGAGTTTGATTTACCAAAAGAAGCCATCCAGGTAGTTGGCTTGGTAAAAAAAGGTGAGGAATGGTGGGGTTCAGTAATAATAACCCAAGCTAACCAATACCTTAGAATATTAGGGTACCCACCGGTATTTGATAAAAACACATATACCATCGTCCTGGACATGGATATGAATATTATTTTATATAGGTTAGGTGAGCTTGAGAAAGAGGAGGATTAACATGGTACCGACAAAAAGCACAGGTGGAGTAACATTGCTTGATGTCGTCGACCGGATTCTCGACAAAGGAATAGTTATCAACGCAGATATTTCAATTACGCTGGTGGGAGTTGAACTATTAGGTATTAAGATAAGAGCGACCGTAGCCTCGTTCGAAACAGCGGCAAAATATGGTTTGCAATTTCCTTTCGATTTGCAGATGAATGAAAAGGTGTTGAAAGAGGCTAAAGAAAACAAAGAAACCTGTCCCAGATGCGAAAAAATATCAGTTAGAGAAGAATTGCTTACAACTGGTTGTCCTTGGTGCGGATGGGTAAGCGCCCGGGCATTGCAAGCTTTTGCCGAGAGTTGATGGTATGTGTTGATATAGAGGTGGAAATATGCGGATTGATATTGATGAAGGTAATTTACAGGCAGGTGTTCTGGGATTGGTCCTGGCTTTGGTTGAAATCATTCAAGACGCTCTTAAGACTCAGGCTCTCAGGCGAATCGAGGGAGGAGATTTAGATGATGACGAAATCGAGCGGCTGGGCAATGCGCTTATGGATCTAGAGCAAACCGTGACGAAGATTAAGGTTGAGCAAAACCTTCAGTCAGCAGTTGAACAAATCCGCACCGGTCTTGATGATGTAATAAACGAGGTGGTTGACATATTTAACCCGGAGGGTTGGGTGGAAGAACATGATTCAGAGCGACAATAATTCTTTGCTGGAATGGTTTGGCGGAGCGATTAGGAGGGCAAGATGCAACCTACGCGCGAACAAAGGGTAACTCTCAGTGACTTGTTGGACCGTGTTTTGGATAAAGGTCTAGTGTTAAACGCCGATCTTTTGATTACGGTGGCAGGTGTGCCGCTCTTAGGCGTCAGCCTGCATGCGGTGCTAGCTGGTGTGGAAACCATGACTAAATATGGTTTCTTTACCCAATGGGATAAAGAAATCCGGTGTGCAGAAAGCAGGCTGCGTAGAGGGGATTTGACAAATCAAGATCGGACGTAAGAACAGATATTATAAGACAAATTAAAATGGTAAATAGCATAGAAGACACGCTACTAAGTGGAGGGACAAGAGAATGGGTGAGCGTAAAAAATCCAAAGGTAATGACTCTCAAGACAATGTTGATATCTCCATCAATTTGGGAGGCATTCAAGATATTTTCAGGGGAGTATCCAATTTTATTCAAACACTTGATCGGATAGATAGGAGCGGTCAAGGTGGAATTTCTCGGAGGGGAGAAATAAAAGGTTTAGAGAAGGATGGATTAAAAGGTGTCTATGGTTTTAGTGTGAAACTGGGAGGGTGTGGTTTACCTGTAGTTGAAAAATTCGGTAATATTCGAGAAAGCGATGATGGTCCAGTAATTGAAGATATTCGGGAACCGATTAGTGATTTATTTGTAGAAGAGACCCATGTGCTTGTAGTAGCTGAACTGCCTGGCGTAGCTGAAAATGAGATTATCGTAGAGCTTAAAGATGATGTTTTGGTAATCAGCGCCACGTCAAAAGTTGTGCCCGGACGGCAATACGCAAAAGAAGTATTGTTAAGTGTTCCTTTTGAGCCGGATTCTCTGGTAAAACATTATAACAACGGCATTCTAGAAGTCAGGTTGGCGCGTGTAAAAGAATAACAATAGGAGGATTTTGAGGAAAATGGGGGAAAACGGGAGGGTATCCTTAAAAATTGCCGAAGCATTGCCCAAAGATGTGGGGAGAAACTTTGCCAGATTTGATCCTGGCGATTTTTCTAAATTAGGCGTAGAAATCGGCGATATAGTGGCACTTGTTGGTAGGCGCCGGACTGCTGCCAGAGTCATGCCTGCTTTTTCTGATGACAGAAACAAAGGAATTATTCAAATTGACGGTATAGCGCGTGAAAATGTGCAAGGCGGTCTTGGGGACAAAATTAATGTATATAAGGTTGAACCCGTTTTGGCCCAGGAGATTACTTTGGTACCCTTAGGTACTGTGCCGGCTGGCCGGATGATAAAAGATACCAGCTATTTGGGGAAGGTTCTTGAAGGCGTATGTGTTACCAGCGGAGACCGGGTACGGGTTAATTTATTTGGCGCTAGCGCTCAGGACTTTCGTGTGACAGTGACAAAGCCGGACGGACTAGTTTTAATTAAGGCTTCTACTCGGGCGAAAATAAGACCTAGTGATAATACGAGCGAGAAAAAAGGACTGGGACAAAAAATCAGTTATGAGGATATTGGCGGTCTGAGCCGTGAGGTTCAGCGCATTCGTGAAATGATTGAACTGCCTCTAAAATATCCGCAAATTTTCGAGCACTTAGGGATTGAAGCTCCTAAAGGAGTGCTGCTTGTCGGTCCGCCAGGGACAGGCAAAACGTTAATTGCCAAGGCGGTTGCCGGAGAGACTGACGCTAATTTTATTCAAGTGAGTGGCCCGGAGATTATCGCCAAATTTTATGGGGAGAGTGAGGCGAACTTACGCGAAATTTTTGAGCGAGCCAGGGTTAATGCACCAAGTATCATATTTTTGGACGAACTGGATGGGATAGCTCCTAAGCGTGCTGAGGTCACTGGTGAAGTAGAAAAGCGAGTAGTAACCCAACTATTGGCTCTTATGGACGGATTGGAATCCAGGCAGGAAGTTATTGTCATCGGGGCGACTAACCGTCCGGACGCTCTTGATTCAGCCTTGAGACGTCCCGGTCGCTTTGACCGTGAAATCAATATTGGCGTTCCTGATAAAAATGGACGGTTAAAGATACTGCAAATACATACAAGAGGTATGCCGCTTGCATCGAATGTGGAACTTGTTCAACTGGCCAATATGACGCATGGTTTTGTAGGGGCTGATTTGGCGTCGTTATGCAGGGAAGCTGCTATGATCACTTTACGCAGCGTTTTACCAGAGATAGATATGAGTCAAGATTATTTGCCATATGAATTACTTCGGGATTTAACAGTATCAATGGAGCATTTTATCCAGGCTTTAGCTGAGATTGAACCATCAGCTATCCGAGAAGTTTTTGTAGAAAACCCTAATATTCATTGGGACCAGATTGGAGGATTGGTTGAGGTTAAGCAAGAGTTGCAGGAAGCTATTGAATGGCCGCTCAAATATGAAAGGCTTTACCAACAAGCACTGCTTCCATCCCCTAAAGGCATTCTGCTATATGGTCCACCAGGCACAGGCAAGACCTTGCTGGCCAAGGCTATAGCTACAGAATGCCAGGCTAACTTTATTTCAATCAAAGGACCGGAACTGCTTTCCAAGTGGGTAGGAGAATCAGAAAAAGGGGTGCGGGAAATATTTAAGAAAGCCCGGCAGGTTGCTCCTTGCATCATATTCTTTGACGAACTGGATGCCATGGCTCCCAGGCGTCAGGGCGGCAATAGTGGTGATGCTACAATGGGCCGCATTGTAGGGCAACTCCTTACTGAGATTGACGGGCTTGAAAAGCTTAAAAGTGTTAATGTAGTAGCGGCAACAAACCGGCCAGATTTAATTGACGAAGCGCTACTTCGTCCGGGGCGGTTTGATTTAATTTTGGAAATACCGTTACCTGATCTGAAAGAACGAGAGCTTATCTTTGGTGTACATACTAATGGCAGGACATTAGCTGATGACGTTATGTTAGTTGAATTGGCCAAGCAAACTGAAGGTTGGTCAGGTGCTCAGATTGAACTGGCATGTAATAATGCGACCAGATCATTAGTCAGAAACTGTATTATGACTGATCAATTAGATTCAGTTGAACTGGTTCTGCAAAAACAACATTTTCAAACGGTTATTAGTAAACTTTCTTTGCAGAAATCAGCTTCCTACTATAAAAGAAGCTAATACTGAAAAAATCGTCAAATAGGTTGTAATCCTATTGAACAGGATTACAACCTATTTGACTTTTTTACTGAAGGTTGCATTAAAAAAAATCCTTCCACAATTAGCAGGAAGGATGATTGATACTCCTTAATTATTTAGTGAAATTACGGCCATTAATGATTTTAATAGTTATATCGCTTGTATATAAGGTATAACGGTTACATTCCTGTTAAATTTATATCAAGCAATTCAGAAAGAAATTCCCGGCGTGCATTGCGTTCTTCCTTAGCACATCTGCGTCGTTCTAGGTCTTGGGATTTTAGATATTGCATTGTTGCTTTTCTTGCTAAAATTTCTTCTAATGCCTGTTGTTTTCGGACAACCTCTGCCGCATGGCATTCTTTTCGAAATTCTCTGAGTTTTTCAGCTTGTTCATTGCTCATGTACTGAAGTTGTTCAGCGCAAGCGCTGAGAAAATCTTTTACGATTGTAATTATAGCCTGATGTTCGGCTATTCGGTTTTGTCTATCAATTACGACCTGTTGTTGCCGTAGGGCCTCATTAGCCAGGCGGATTTTTCTGCTACCCATAAAATTCACCACCTTTATCTTAGAATCTTCTCTTTGGATGGGGGTAGTTTAAGTAGGTATTGCAGTATTTACGGTGAGACCGATTGCTTCGGCATACTTGAGGAAGGTCTCTACAGAAGCAATTACTATACGCGCCTCAATGGCTAGAAGTTCAATACCGACAAGTGAAACTCGGGCCCAGGCGTCTATCACGATTCCTTTATCTAGGATGCGGTCGACAACTTCAACCAAGCTGGAGGATGCCATTGCTGTTCTAACGGCCATTTTTTTCATCTCCTTTAATATTAATAGAATAACGGTGGTATAGGCTTATATCATAGCACCAGATGTAATTTGGTGACATCTGGTGATTGCCCCAAGTGGAGTGAGAAGCATTCGTGCCTCGTTAATGAATAGGGACGGCAGATGAGCTAGATAAAATGAATGGTATATTGACTGTGGATTCCATTACTGTTTTGAGTGCCATATTTTTCATCTTTTGTATTATATGCTTGTTGAGTAAAAAATAAGACATTTGGATTTTATTGATAAAATATGGTAATTATCTTGAGAGTAACCCTTTTTTTGTGCAGGATATTTTTAAATTATTCATCTATTACGGTAACTTTTACTCTATTATATGCATGAGGGATGAAAAACGAGACACCAGATTTCGAGTAAGATCAGAATCAAAAAGAAAGCTTTATTGGGGTATTACTTTGTATTTTATGAGGTCTGTCGAGAAATGGTGCTTTGTTTATTACTCCATTTTCTCAGTATAAATTTTGCAGGTAAGTTTTGATATCATACAGAGATTGTCAAGAGCTTATCCAGCTTCTTACATACTTCATGGTTATGACACGTAATTTTCGATTTTTCTTCGATAGGAAACCCGCTTGGCTAAATTTCAGTAATTTTTGATTTTCTATATGTTTGCTTCATTTAAGGGGGGCGATTGATAACCTTTCTAAAATCATCACATTTCAAAGATTACCGGAATACCCTACTAGTAAATAGTAACTTTTTATTTAAACTTCAAACGGGGGTGGTGAAATATGGTTACAATTGGATTAGTAGGCTGTGGCACCTGGGGATTTAATTATATCAACGCTTTTTGTTCTATACCGGAAGTAAAACTTCAATGTATATGTGATATACAAGAAGAATCTTTGCAAAAGGTCAGGAAAACTTATCCCAATATAAGAACAACTACCGACTATCGTGAACTCTTAAATGATGACCATTTGGATGGTGTTATTATTGCAACACCACCTAATAGCCATTTTTCCATCGCAACAGAATTTCTATTGAAAAATAAGGCAGTGTTGGTGGAAAAACCTTGCACTCTTTCCTATCATGACGCAGATACTTTAATTAAGCTGGCTGAAAGGAAGAATATCATTTTAATGGTGGGGCATTTAATGGAGTATCACCCTGTAGTTTTAACCATGCAAGAACATATTAGTCAAGGACTGTTGGGCCAGTTGAGATATATTTTACTAGAACGTACCAGTCTTGGAAAAATTCGAAATGATGTTAGTGTGCACTGGGATCTTACAGTGCATGATCTTTCCATGGTCAGATATTTGGTTAACAGAAATCCGAAATGGGTATCTGCACATGGAGCAAGCTATCAGCAAGAAAATATTTATGATCTAGTTATCATTACTATGGAATTTCCCGGTGACTTGTTTGTACAAATTCATGCAAACTGTATCAGTCCAATAAAAAAACGACAGGTGGTAATTTCAGGAGAGCATATGACAATGGTCTTTGACGATGTCAAAGATATTTATAAGTTGCAGCTAATATCTCATAATGGTGATATTACTATACCCAAGTTTGAGAAGAAACTGCCTCTAACCAACCAGTGTATGCATTTTCTTGACTGTATGAAAACCAAATCACGTCCCAGAACTGGGTCGGCAGATATTCTCTGGGTAATAAAGGCGATGGAGTTAGTGGAACAATCACTCTTAAATGATGGAGCAAAACTTTGTTGGGATTGGAATGGTGGTACAAGTGTTAAAGATAGAGAACTATAATCAGTCTTACCAAAAAGACTGGGACGATTTTGTTGAAACCTCTCGGAACGGGACATTTATGCAGCAACGAACTTTTCTAAACTATCACCCAACCGGCAGGTTTGTGGATTGTTCCTTGATGGCGTATGACTCCCAAGGAAAATTAATTGCTGTAATACCGGCGGCTCAAAAAGTAGAAGGTCGAAAGAAAGTGTTCTCTTCTTATCCTGGCGCCTCACACGGCGGAATCGTTGTTGATCAAAAGTTTAATACCTCAGATGCAATGGATATAGTACCCTTAGTAACTGAATACTGTAGATCTAATAACTTTAATGCTATTGAAATCAAAACGGTTCCGCGTATTTATCATTTTTGGCCTAGTGATGAAATTGACTTTGCCTTACGACATTATGGCTTTTCTATAGGCAGTTCCGAATTAGCCACGGCATTGCCTATAAAAGAGCTTGCTAAGCCTTCTGATCATCTGATCGAGAGTACACAAAGGAATATTCGTAAAGCGCAAAGGCTCGGGGTTACCATAGAAGAAAGTAAGGATTTAGCAACCTATTGGGATATTCTCACAGATAACCTTAAGCAAAAACATCATGCTCAACCCACTCATACCTTAGCAGAAATCATTGACTTAACAAACAGGTATCCCAAGTCAATAAAGCTCTTTACCGCTTTTCTACAAGGAAAAATGGTTAGCGGTGTAGTCGTCTTTTTACTCAACAGTCGTGTCATTAATTGTTTTTACATCGCGAATAACGATAATTACCAGAACCTGCGTTCCCTTGAACTACTATTTTATAGTTTAATTAACTGGGGTATGGAAAAGGGTTATTATTACTTGGATTGGGGTATTTCCACTGAAAACAAGGGGCTGATGGTAAATCAGGGGCTCTTCAAATTTAAAGAAAAGTTTGGTGGGCGAGGCGTATTACGGGAATCGTATTATCTTGATATATAATGGAGATGATTTTGTGAAGATACTTTTTATTGATGTAGATCCTCAGTATTTACTGGGGTTACCTTCCGGTTTTGAGAAAAATGGATGTAAAGTAAAGATATTAACCGATATTGTAGAGGAAGAACTGGAACAATTGTTGGAGGAATATCATCCAGACCTTGTGGTAACTGCTGGGTGGACTAAAATACACACCGATTCAAAACTTAAAATACTAGGGGAAATGGTAGAGAAATACCACTTAAAACATGCCTACTGGGCGACGGAGGATCCCCGCTGGACGGATCAATGGTCATTACCCTATATTAAAGCAACAAAGCCAGAATATATTTTTACCATCGAACGGGAATCAGTAGTCTTTTATCAACAGCTTGGTTTTAAGGCTTATTATTTGCCTTGGGCTTGTAATCCAGACTTTCACCAACCTACCGAACCAGTGGAAACGTACAAATGTGATATCGCACTTGTAGCTACTGCTGGAATAACCTGGAGTTCTTATCGCAGGGACAGTGCTCGGATATTATTAAAGCCTTTGGTGGAAAGGGGCTATGACGTAGCTATTTGGGGCAAACGCTGGGATAAACTGGACCCCAATATTGTTGGATTCGACGTAGATTCCCGGTATCTGCGGGGAAAATTATCGTATCTGGAAACAAATCATGTTTATAGTTCGGCTAAAATAGTTCTCGGGTTTCAAAATGTAACCACAGAGCTAACCTCACGAGCTTACGAAATTATGGGTGCCCGAGGCTTCCTCCTGGTACCGGCTACCACTGCCGTTTTAGAGAAATTTAAACCAGGAAAACATTTAGTAGTTACCCGGTCGGAAGATGAAACCTTACGTCAGGTGGATTATTACCTGAACCAGGAGGAAAAGAGAAAAAAAATTGCTTTAAGAGGTCAGCAAAAAGTCTATTCTTATCACAATACGTATAGTGATAGGGCTGCGCAAATGCTTGAAATTACTAGTTCAAGAGAGGGGAAACCATGCAGAAAACCATAAAAAAAACGGCTTACTGTACCGGTATTAGTATTACCGGTCAAACCTATAACACAGTAACGTTCCATCCGGCCCCACCCGATACAGGAATTGTCTTTGTCCGGGAAGATTTACTAGGGAAGCCTGAAGTTCCATGCCGACCAGAATATGCAAGGGTGGATTTTCGCTGGACTTCGTTAGTAAAGAACGATATACGCATTGAACACACCGAGCACCTGATGGCTGCTTTTGCTGGACTAGGTCTGGATAATGTTAAGGTTAGCCTGAACAGCTCGTC
>Ga0316600_10001567_pt1 | contig 10398 bp, 9 predicted proteins | sample OWC_soil_day5_CT_FD_207652 | JGI IMG/M metagenome (GOLD analysis project Ga0316600, IMG submission 207652) | Wetland soil microbial communities from Old Woman Creek delta, Ohio, United States - OWC_soil_day5_CT | ecosystem: Environmental > Terrestrial > Soil > Wetlands | place: USA: Ohio...
TGCGAGCTGGTCTTCGCCGATTGCGAAGTGCCGGCGGAGAACGTACTCGGTACGGTCGGCGGCGGCGCGAAGGTGCTGATGAGCGGCCTCGACTACGAGCGTGTGGTGCTGTCGGGCGGGCCACTCGGCCTGATGCGCGCAAGCCTCGACCTCGTGCTGCCCTACGTGCACGAGCGGCGTCAGTTCGGCCAGCCGATTGGCAGCTTCCAGCTGATGCAGGGCAAGCTCGCGGACATGTATGCGGCGACCAGTTCGTGCCGAGCCTACGTCTATGCCGTGGCCCAGGCCTGCGACCGCGGACAGACCACGCGCATGGATGCGGCAGCCTGCATCCTGCTCGCTTCCGAACAGGCGACCCAGGTCGCGCTGCAGGCGATCCAGGCGCTCGGGGGCAACGGCTACATCAACGATTTCCCGGCGGGGCGCATCCTGCGCGACGCGAAGCTCTACGAGATCGGTGCGGGCACCAGCGAGATCCGTCGCATGCTGATCGGGCGCGAGCTGTTCGCCGCCACGACCTGAGCGGCTGCCGACCCGATGCGCGCCATGTTGTTCGTTCACGGCTATCGATTCGAGCCCATCCTCGCGGCAGCGGCTCGACGTTGAACGCACCCACAGGAACCAGATCGTGAGCGTCATCGAGACTCGCACCAATCGCTCCTCTGCGGATTACGCCGCCAACGAGCAGGTCAATCGCGCGCTTGCGTTCGAGTTGCGTGAGCTCGTCGGCAGGGTGAAGCAGGGTGGATCGTCCGCGGCCCGCGCGCAGCACGAGAGCCGCGGCAAGATGTTCGTCCGCGACCGCATCGACCGCCTGCTCGATCCCGGCTCGCCGTTCCTCGAGATCGGCCAGCTCGCGGGCCACGACCTCTACGGTGACTGGATCCCGTCCGGCGGTGTCGTCACCGGGATCGGGCGAGTCAGTGGCCTCGAGTGCCTGATCGTTGCGAACGACGCCACCGTGAAGGGCGGCACCTATTACCCGATCACCGTCAGGAAGCACCTGCGCGCGCAGGACGTTGCGCTCGAGAACCGCTTGCCGTGCATCTACCTCGTCGACTCCGGTGGTGCGTTCCTGCCGCGCCAGGACGACGTGTTCCCCGATCGCGAGCACTTCGGGCGCATCTTCTACAACCAGGCGCAGATGTCGGCGCGCGGGATACCGCAACTCGCGGTCGTCATGGGCTCCTGCACCGCGGGCGGCGCCTACGTGCCGGCCATGTGCGACGAATCGATCATCGTCCGGGAGCAGGGCACGATCTTCCTGGGCGGGCCGCCGCTGGTGCAGGCCGCAACCGGCGAGGTCGTGGACGCCGAAACGCTCGGCGGCGGCGACGTGCACGCGCGGCAGTCAGGCGTCGTGGATCACCTGGCGGACAACGACGCGCACGCGCTCTGGATGGCGCGACGACTCGTGTCCCGCCTGAACAGCAAGGGTTCGCAGCCGCCTCCCTTGCCCGAGCGCGCGCCGCGCCACGCGGCCGAGGAACTCTATGGCGTGGTGCCGCGGGACACGCGCCATCCCTACGACGTGCGCGAGGTGATCGCGCGCATCGTGGACGCCTCGGAGCTCGACGAATTCAAGGCGCTCTACGGCACGACGCTGGTGTGCGGATTCGCGAATATTGGTGGCTACCCTGTGGGCATCGTCGCCAACAACGGGGTGCTGTTCTCGGAGTCCGCGCTCAAGGGCGCGCATTTCGTCGAGCTCTGCAACCGTCGGCGCGTGCCGCTGCTGTTCCTGCAGAACATCACCGGATTCATGGTGGGCCGCAAGTACGAGGCGGGCGGCATTGCGCGCGATGGCGCCAAGATGGTGACGGCGGTCGCCTGCGCCTCGGTGCCGAAGTTCACCGTGCTGATCGGCGGCTCGTTCGGGGCCGGTAACTACGCGATGTGCGGCCGCGCCTACGGCGGCCGCTTCCTGTGGACCTGGCCGAACGCGCGCATCTCGGTGATGGGCGGCGAGCAGGCCGCGACCGTGCTTGCGATCGTCAAGCGCGAGGGCATGCAGCGGCGCGGCGAGCAGTGGCCCGAGCCCGACGAGAAGATTTTCCGCGAAGAGATTCGCGGCCAGTACGAGACGCAGGGTCACCCGTATTACGCGAGCGCGCGGCTCTGGGACGACGGCGTCATCGACCCCGTGGACACGCGCGAAGTGCTCAAGCTCGCGCTGGCGACGGCAACCTGTCGGCCGGATGAGGGCGAGACCCCGTACGGCATCTTCCGCATGTAGGGCGACCAGATGCTCGATAGCGTCCTCATTGCCAATCGCGGCGAGATCGCCTGCCGCGTGATCCGCACCGCGCGGCGGCTCGGCCTGCGTACGATCGCCGTTTACTCCGATGCCGATCGCGGCGCGCTGCACACGCAACTCGCCGACGAGGCGGTGCACGTCGGTCCGGCGGCGGCACGCGACAGCTATCTCGATGTCGCGCGCATTCTGCAGGCGGCGCGCGACACGGGCGCCCGGTCCATCCATCCCGGCTACGGATTCCTTTCCGAGAATGCGTCATTCGCGCGTGCCTGTCGCGAGGCGGGCATCGTGTTCATCGGCCCGCCCGAGGATGCGATCCTGCGCATGGGCTCGAAGAGCGAGGCGCGGCGCCTGATGGCGGCAGCCGGCGTGCCGGTCCTACCGGGCTACGATGGTGACGACCAGACGCCGGCGCGGCTCGAAGCCGAGGCCGCCCGCCTCGGGTTCCCGCTGCTCATCAAGCCAACCGCTGGCGGCGGCGGCAAGGGCATGCGCATCGTGCGCGCGGCGAGTGAGCTGGCCGAGGCGCTTGCGGGCGCGCGGCGCGAGGCGGCCAAGTCGTTCGGCGACGACCGCGTGCTGCTCGAGCGGTTCGTCGAGAAGGGACGCCACGTTGAGATCCAGGTCTTCGCCGATTCGCTGGGCTCCGCCGTGCACCTGTTCGAGCGTGACTGTTCGCTGCAGCGGCGTCACCAGAAGGTGATCGAGGAGGCGCCGGCGCCGGGCCTCGACGAGAGCACGCGCAGCGCGATGGGCGCGGCGGCTGTCGCTGCGGCGCGCACAGTCGCGTACCTGGGTGCGGGTACGGTGGAGTTCCTGTACGACGGGCGGGAGTTCTATTTCCTCGAGATGAACACCCGGCTGCAGGTCGAGCACCCGGTGACCGAGATGATCACCGGCGTCGACCTCGTCGAGTGGCAGCTGCGGGTGGCGAGCGGTGAACCGCTGCCGCTCGCGCAGGCTGCGATCCGGCGCAACGGCCATGCGGTCGAGGCGCGGCTGTACGCCGAAGACCCGGAGCGTGGCTTCCTGCCGTCCACGGGTCGCCTGCAGCGTCTGCGACTTGCGGACGGCGTCGAGCACGTCCGTGTGGACAGCGGCGTGCGCGAGGGCAATGAGGTCACCGTCCATTACGACCCGATGCTGGCCAAGGTGATCGCGTGGGCGCCGGATCGGACCGGCGCGCTCGACCGGCTGCGTGCTGCGCTCGAACGCACCGAGGTCGAGGGAGTCCGGACCAACGCACGGTTCCTCTGGGAGATCCTCGGGGCGGAGGCCGTGCGCAGCGGGGACGTGAGTACCCGCCTGCTCGAACAGGCACTGCAACCCGTTGGCGAGACACCGGACGAGCGAACCGATGCATGGCTGATTGCCGCCGCGGCGCAAGCGGCGCCGCCAGCGACAGTCGTGGACCCGCGCCGGTCCCTCGAGTCGCCCTGGGTTACCGACGCGGGCTTCCGCCTGAACGGCGAACCGACCGTGCGGCTGCCACTGCAGCTCGGCGACGAACGGCACTGGATGCACCTTGCGCGACGGCCGCGCGGCCTTTCGGTGCGGCTCGCGGGCCAGGTGCACGAGGTGGCCCTCCTGCCGGACGCCGCGGGAGAGCTGGCCGGGCTGATCGACGGCCGCGCGGTGCAGGCCCGGGTAGAGGCTACCGACGACGCCACGATCGTGCGCAGACAATGCCTGCGATTCGAGTTCAAGGTGGATACCGGAGCGGAGCACCACGCATCCGCTGAGCATGAGGGGCACCTGCGGGCTCCGATGCCGGGCCACGTGCTCGACGTCCGGGCCGTGCCCGGCTCCGAGGTCGCGGCGGGCGCCGTGCTGGTCGTGCTCGAAGCCATGAAAATGGAGCACTCGATGGCGGCCCCGTGGGCCGGACTGGTGAAAACCGTGGCAGTCAAGCCCGGTGATCGCGTAGAGGAAGGGGCCGATCTCGTGCTGCTCGAGCCGATCGGCGCCGATCCGCTACGGCAACCCGTAGCGCCGGACTGAGTCTTGATTTGCTAGACTCCGCGGCCACTTAGTCGCCCCGCCGGACGGATCCGGGCGACCGGACGTCAGGACTGTGGGCGGAGGATCGATGTTGCCCGATGGGGCCGTGCTCGAGGCTCGAGCGATAAACGCGTGGCGAGGCGACCGGCACATCCTGCGGGACGTGTCGTTCGTCGTGCGCACGGGCGAGTTTCTGAAGATTACCGGGCCGAACGGCGTCGGCAAGACGACGCTGCTCCGGGTCGTCTGCGGGCTGCTGCCGGCCGAGACCGGCTCGATCGACTGGTGCGGCCGCCCCGTGCGTGGCGTGAGCGACGAGTTTCACGCGCAGCTTGGCTACCTCGGCCATCCGAATTCACTCAAGAGCGACCTGACCTGCCGCGAAAACCTCAAGTTTCTCGCCGGGCTGCGCCAGAGGCTTTCGGCCAAGGACATCGACGCCGCACTGGACCGCTGCGGGATCCTGTCGCGCGGCGACCTGCCGGCCCGGTCGCTGTCGGCTGGTCAGAAACGGCGCCTTGCGCTTGCCCGCCTGCTGCTGGCCGAGGCCTCGCTCTGGGTGCTCGACGAGCCGGTGACCAACCTCGATAGCGCGGGCGTCACGCTGGTCGAGGAGCTGGTGCAGGAACACGTTCAGCACGGTGGCCTCGCGCTCGCGGCGGCCCACCAGCGTCTGCTGGACCATTCGCCCAACCTGCGCCTGCTGGAGCTCAGCTGATGCGGCGCGCGGCAGTCTCTGCGGCAGCCTGGCTGGTGTTCCAGCGCGACCTCACGCTCGCCTGGCGGCGTTGGGACGAGGTTGCCCAGCCGCTGATCTTCTACGTAGTTGTAACGACTCTCTTCCCGCTCGCGACGACGCCCGACCTGAACGAGCTGAGCAAGATCTCGGGCGGCGTAGTGTGGGTCGCCGCGCTGCTGTCTTCGCTGCTCGCCTTGGAATCATTGTTCCGTTCGGATGTCGAAGACGGCACGATGGAGCAGTGGGTGTTGTCGGGCCAGCCACTGGGTTGGCTGGTGCTTGCCAAGGTGGCCTGCCACTGGGTGCTGACAGGGCTGCCGCTCGTGCTCGTGGCGCCGATCGTGGGCACGGCACTCGGATTGCCGTTCAACGCGTGGGGCACTCTGGTCCTCTCGCTGCTGCTCGGAACCGCGACGCTCAGCATCCTCGGCGGCATCGGCGCGGCACTCACCGTGGGTGTGCGCCGCGGTAGCGTGCTGCTGTCGCTGCTGGTGCTGCCGCTCGCGATGCCGCTGCTGATCTTCGGCGCGCGCGCGGTGTCGATGGCGATGGACGGCGATTCGCCCGCCGGGCCGTTGCAGCTGCTCGCGGCGATTTTCTTCCTGGTGCTGAGTCTCGGCCCGCTTGCCGTGTCGGCGGCGATCCGGATCAGCGTCGAGAATTGACGAACCCCCGGGCAGGCGCCCGGCGAAAGGACAGACATGTGGACCTGGTTGCATAAATTCGCTTCTCCGCCCCATGCCTACCGGCTGCTGGGCAGGCTCGCCCCGTGGTTCGGATGGTCGTCGCTTGCGCTGATCCTGCTCGCCACGTGGTGGGGCTTGGTGAAGGCGCCGATGGACTACCAGCAGAAGGATGCGTTCCGCATCCTCTACGTTCATGCGCCGAGCGCGTGGATGTCGATGTTCACCTACGTGGTGATGGCGGTCGCTGCCGGCATCGGGCTCGTCTGGCGCATCAAGCTGGCGCACGCGGCAGCGGCAGCCGCGGCGCCGATCGGCGCGTCGTTCACCTTTCTCGCACTCGCGACCGGCTCGATCTGGGGCAAGCCCATGTGGGGCACCTGGTGGGTGTGGGACGCGCGCCTGACGTCCGAGCTCATCCTGCTGTTCCTGTACCTCGGCTACATGGCGCTGCGATCCTCGTTCGACGACCCGCAGCGCGCCGACCGGGCGAGCGCCGTGCTTGCCATCGTGGGCGTCATCAACGTGCCGATCATCCACTACTCGGTGGAGTGGTGGTCCACGCTGCACCAGCCCGCGAGCGTCACCAAGCTCGACAAGCCGTCCATCGCCATCGCGATGCTGATTCCGCTGTTCATCATGATCGCCGGCTTCCAGCTGTATTTCGGCTGGGCCATCTGCCGGCGGCTGCGCGGCGAGATCCTGCGCCGCGAGCGAAACGCGACTTGGCTTAAGGAAATTAGCTAAATCATGAACTTACGTGAATTTCTTCACATGAGTGGTTACGCGGGATTTGTTTGGACCGCGTATGGTCTAACCGCCGTGGTGCTGCTCGCCAACTGGTGGGCGGCGCGACGCATAGAGGCAGAGCAGCAGGCGAGCGCACGGCGCCGCATGACGACAGACAAGGAGCAACGCACATGACCCCACGCCAGAAACGCATGATCACGGTGGTGGCTATCCTCGCCGGCGTCGGCATCGCCACTGTCTTTGCATTGCAATCGTTCCAGAAGAACCTGCTGTATTACTACAGCCCGTCCCAGATCCAGGCGGGCGAAGCGCCAAGCACCCGCTCGTTCCGTGTCGGAGGGCTGGTCGAGAACGGCAGCCTCAAGCGCGAGCCCGGCAGCCTCGAGGTGCGCTTCATGCTGACCGACTATGCGCACCAGCAGCGCGTCAGCTACACAGGCGTGCTGCCGGACCTGTTCCGCGAAGGCCAGGGCGTCATTGCGCGCGGCAAGTTGGGTCCGGACGGCATGTTCGTGGCCGAGGAAGTACTCGCCAAGCATGACGAGAACTACATGCCTCCCGAGGTGAAAGACAGCCTGAAGCCTCACGCACAGGCGTCGCAGGGCCCGGGCCAGGGCAGCACATGAGCGCCCGGCGCCAACGGAGATTCGAATGGTCGTAGAACTGGGTCTTTTCTCGCTCATCATCGCGCTGCTTCTGTCGGTCGCGCAGGCGTGGTTCGGCCTGGCCGGGCCGGCGTTCGGTAACCGCCGCTGGATGGCGGCTGCCAGGCCCGCCGTCACCGGCCAGTGGGTCTTCGTGGCGATGTCATTCGGCGTGCTGTGCTGGGCGTTCTACAAGAACGACTTCTCGGTGCTTTACGTCGCCAGCAACTCGAATTCCGCGTTGCCCACGTTCTACCGGTTCACCGCGGTCTGGGGAGCCCACGAGGGCTCGTTGTTGCTCTGGGCCCTGGCGCTTTCGACTTGGTCCGTTGCAGTCGGGGCATTCAGCAAGGACCTTCCGGAGACCTACGCGGCCCGCCTGCTTGGAGTGCTCGGCGTCGTCAGCATCGGTTTCCAGCTCTTCATCCTGCTCACGTCGAGCCCGTTCGAGCGGCTGATCCCGGCAGCCGTGGATGGCCGCGACCTGAATCCTTTGCTGCAGGATCCCGCGCTCGCGATACACCCGCCGATGCTCTACATCGGCTACGTCGGTTTCTCGGTGGCCTTCGCCTTTGCGGTTGCAGCGCTGCTCGAGGGCCGGCTGGACGAGAAATGGGCACGCTGGGCCCGGCCGTGGACGACGCTTTCGTGGCTCTTCCTCACCGTCGGCATCGCGCTCGGCAGCTGGTGGGCGTACTACGAGCTCGGCTGGGGCGGCTGGTGGTTCTGGGACCCGGTCGAGAACGCCTCGTTCATGCCGTGGCTGGTGGGAACCGCGCTGATCCACTCGCTCGCCGTGACCGAGAAGCGCGGCCTGTTCAAGAGCTGGACGCTGCTGCTGGCGATCACGACCTTCTCGCTCAGCCTGCTCGGAACGTTCCTGGTGCGCTCGGGCGTGCTCGTATCGGTGCACGCGTTCGCGAGCGACCCGAGTCGGGGACTCTTCATTCTGGCCTTCCTCGGCGTCTGCATCGGCGGCTCGCTCGCGCTCTTTGCCTGGCGCGGCCCGGCGCTGCGTTCGCGCGGCGGCTTCGATACGGTATCGCGCGAGTCGTTCATTCTCTTTAACAACCTGCTGCTGCTGGTGGCCGCGGCGTTGATCCTGATCGGCACGCTGTACCCGCTGTTCCTCGACGCCCTCAACATGGGCAAGATCTCGGTCGGACCGCCGTACTTCAACGTCGTGTTCCTGATCCCCACGCTGCCGCTGGTGTTCCTGCTCGCGATCGGCATGCACGCGGCCTGGAAGAAGGCGAAGCTCGAGGACATGCGCAAGCCGCTCGTCGTGCTGTTCTCTGCGTCGCTCGCGTTCGGGCTCGTGGTGCCGATCGTCGCGTACGGCAAGTTCCACATCATGACCGTCATCGGCCTCACCGCAGGCGTGTGGGTGATCCTCTCGTCGCTGTACGAGCCGTTGCAACGCCTGCGGCTCAAGCAGTCGATCGCGCGCGGCGTACTCGGCATGACGGTCGCGCACATCGGCGTCGGACTCTTTGCGATCGGCGTCACCGTGACGCAGACCTATCGTGTCGAGAAGGACGTCGCGCTGAAGGCGGGCGAAAGCGTCACCCTCGAAGGCTACGACTTCCTGTTCAAGAGCACCAGGCAGGTGCAGGGGCCGAACTACGACGCCGTCGAGTCCGAGGTGGTGATCACGCGCGACGGCAGGGAAGTGGCAACGCTGCACCCGCAGAAGCGCGTCTACCGCGTGCAGAAGAGCCCGATGACCGAGTCCGGCATCGAAGTCGACTGGAACCGCGATCTCTTCGTCGCGATGGGCGACGACCTTGGCGCGGGCGCATGGAGCGTGCGCGTGCAGTACAAGCCGATGGTGCGTTTTATCTGGCTCGGCGCGCTGGTGATGGCGCTCGGCGGCCTCATCGCGATCAGCGACCGCCGCTATCGCACGCGCAGGGAGACCGCGGATGACAAGGTCGGCAGGCGCGGTACAGCCACGGCGCGCTGACGGGGAAGAGCCATGCTGAAATTCATCGTTCCACTCGTCATGTTCGTGGCGCTCGGCGCGTTCCTGTTCGTCGGCCTGCAGCGCAACCCGGCCTACGTGCCCTCGCCGTTGATCGGCAAGCCGGCGCCCGAGTTCAGCCTGCCCAGCCTCCAGGACGCCGCCTACCCGATCTCGACGAAAGACCTCGCCGGGCAACCCTGGGTGCTGAATGTCTGGGGCACCTGGTGCGGCGGGTGCCGCGAGGAGCACGACGTGCTGCTGGCGATCGCGAAGCAGAATGCAGTTCCGTTGATCGGCCTCAACTGGAAGGACGACAACGCTGCGGCGCAGGCGTGGCTGCGGGACCTCGGTAACCCGTATGCAGCGGTGGCGGAGGACCAGGTCGGGCGAACGGCCATCGACTGGGGCGTGTACGGCGCGCCCGAGACGTTCCTGATCGGGCCCGACGGCATCGTGCTGTACAAGCACATCGCGCCGATGACGCTCGAGGTCTGGGCGACGGAGTTCCTGCCGCGCATCGAGGCGGCGCGCAACGGGCAGGGGAGCAAGACGTGAAAGACCTGATTCGTGCGCTGTTTCTCGCGCTGGCGTTCGCGGCGGCGAACGTAGCGCTGGCGATCGACACCGAGCGTGCCTTCGACGACCCGGCGCTGCAGTCGCGTTACGAGAACATCAATCGCGAACTGCGCTGCCTCGTCTGCCAGAACCAGACCATCGCGGACTCGAACGCCACGCTGGCACAGGATCTGCGCCACGAGGTGCGCGGGATGCTCGCCGCCGGCAAGACGGACGACGAGATCCGCACGTTCATGATCGAGCGCTACGGCGACTTCGTCCTTTACCGGCCGCGCATGACGGCCGGGAACTTCCTGCTCTGGGCCGCCCCCGTGCTGCTTCTCGCGTTCGGCGCATTCGCCGTGGTGCGCGTCGTTCGCCAGAGGTCTGCAGAGTCCGACATCGATCCAGCGGGCCCGGAGGCCGGTAAATCGTGACACCGTTTATCCTGATCTGCGCCGTCATGCTCGTGGCGGCGATTGCGTACCTGGCCGTGCCGCTGGTGCGTAGCGTTCCGTCCGCAGCCAAGGGTGCGCCTGCGGCACCCCGCTCGAGCGCAGCGCTGGTTGCGCTGATGGTCGTGCTGCCATTGGCCGCGGTGGCGCTCTACTCACGCATCTCGAATTTCCCCTGGGACAATCCGATCATCGCAGCTGCAGTGCCTCCCGGGCACGGTGAGGGCGCAGCAGGGGACATGAACCAGGTCACGGCGCAGCTCGAGGCGCGCCTGGCGGCGAATCCGGGCGACGTGGAAGGCTGGCAGATGCTCGGGCGGACCTACCTCGTGTCGGGTGAGCCGGCCA
>Ga0316600_10001571_pt1 | contig 10387 bp, 10 predicted proteins | sample OWC_soil_day5_CT_FD_207652 | JGI IMG/M metagenome (GOLD analysis project Ga0316600, IMG submission 207652) | Wetland soil microbial communities from Old Woman Creek delta, Ohio, United States - OWC_soil_day5_CT | ecosystem: Environmental > Terrestrial > Soil > Wetlands | place: USA: Ohio...
ACGGGCAGCACGGTCGTGCAGCCGGGAGGCAGTGCCGGTTCCTCATCGGCCGGTGCCTTCACGAGGCGCATGCGTGCCCCATCCGCCTTCACATAAGTGGCGGCGAACCCACGGTCCCGATGTATCTGCTCGATGGTCGCGGCGCTCGCGCCGGCACGCCGGCCGGGCTTGTCGCCTGGGCATGCGTACGCAACGCTGCTCGCAGGATCGAGCTCCGACACCGCCGCCGGCAGGCGTCCGTCCTCGTCGATCGCGACAGCGAAGCCGATGTTCTCCTGGAAATACGTCGTGAACACGGTCGCGGTGATGGCCACGCGTCCGGGGTGTGAAAGCGCGAGATGCCTGAGCAGGCTCTTCTTGCCTCCCGCGCCGACGGCACAGACGATGCCCGTGCGCGCGTCCAGCAGGTCGAGCAGATTCGACGGGCTTTCCATCGCTCAGTGCGACGCCTGGAGGAAGCGGACGCACGACACGCGCGGCAGGAATTCCGCGACTAGGTCCCATCGCTCGCCGTGGTCGCGCGTGACGAACACGTGACCCGACGACGTGCCGAAGCCGAGGCGGCCGGGGACTTCCGGGTCCGCATCCAGTGCTTCGCGCAGCACGGTCACGTAGGCGTGCTGCTGCGGCAGCCCGGCCGAGGCGGACTCCCAGGTGCGCCCGCCGTTGGTGCTGCGGAACACTCGCAGCCGCCCATCGACGGTCGTCCGCATGTGCGCGCTGGACTCGGGGATCTGGTAGACCGTGTCGGAGTCGTACGGGTCGCAGGCGATCGCATAGCCGAAGTCGCTCGGCAAGCCGGCCGTGATTTCGGCCCACGTCGCGCCACCATCGTCGCTCCGGTACGTGCCGTTGTAGCACTGCCGGTACAGGCGGCGACCATCGACAGCATGCATGACGACACGATGGACATTGTGGCCTGCGACCGGAAACCGCTCGGGCAGGTTCTCGGCGCGCACGCCGACGTTGGCTGCGACCCAGGAGTCGCCCGCGTCCACGCTGCGGTACACGCCACCGGCAGAGATGGCGACGACGATGCGCGCGGGATGCCGGCGGTCGATGCAGATCGAGTGCACGGCGAACAGGCCCCGCGACGGCTCCCAAGCCGTGCGTGTCGGGTGATCGTTGAGCGCTGGGACGTCGTGCCAGCTCGCGCCGCCATCGTCGCTCGTGAAGAGCCCGGCCGGATCGATGCCCGCATAAAGCGTCGAACCGTCCGGAGACCAGGCGAGATGCCACACGGCGTTCAGGGCGCGCGCGTGGCGCCCCGAAGGGTGCTGCGGCATCACGTCAAGGCTGGACCAGTGCCGGCCCGCGTCGTCACTTCGATATATGTGCGAGCCCCAGACGGGATGGTCGACGGCGGCGAGCAGCGCGTTGGGTCGCACCGGCGACGCAACGACGTGCAGGATGCGATACCCGGCGAGGTGCGGCCCGTCCACGTGCGGCCGCCCTGTGCCGTGGTCCCAACGCACGAGGAACAGGCCTTTCTCCGTTCCCACGAGCAGCGTGGAACCGGAGCCGGCGGTGCCGTGCGCCGCCGTCACTTCTCCCTCAGGCGAGGCATCAGTTCGACGAGGTTGCACGGTCGCGTGCGTGCGTCGAGTTGTGCGGAGATGAGGTCGTCCCACGCCGTGGCACAGGCACCCGAAGATCCCGGGACGCAGAACACGTAGGTAGCGTTGGCCACGCCGGCGAGCGCGCGCGACTGCAAGGTCGACGTCTTGATGTCGGCGTACGAGATCGACCGGAACATCTCGCCAAAGCCGTCCAGCACCTTGTCCAGCAGGGGCAGCACGGCCTCAGGCGTGCCGTCGCGGCCGGTCACGCCCGTGCCGCCGGTCGTGATGACCGCATTCACAGCAGGGTCGGCGATCCAGCGCGAAAGCGCCGCGCGGATCTGGTAGATGTCGTCCGGAACGATCAGTTTTTCCGCGAGCCGGTGGCCTGCGCGAGTCAGGCGTTCGACCAGGAGCCGGCCCGACTTGTCGCTTTGCTCGTCACGCGAATCCGAAACCGTCAGCACGGCGATGCCGACCGGCACGAAGTCGCGCGCATCACCGTCATGGATCTTGGACATTCGCAGGCTCCCTGGAAAGTTGGCGCCGGTCAGACGAGACCGGCAAACGGCTGCACGTCGACTTCTGTGCCGGGGTCGACGTCCCCCTGTTCGAGCGGCAGCACGATGAAGCAGTTGGCCTCGCTCATCGAGCGCAGCACGCCGGCGCCCTGGTGGCCACTGCTCCGCACCGTATAGGAGCCCGTGGGGCCCAGCTGGAGGACGCCGCGCTGGAATTCCAGGCGGCCGGGTTTCTTGCGCAGGCGCGTCTCGCAGGCGGCGCGCAGCATGATCGGCGGGTCACTGTCGGAGACGCCCATCAGTGCGCGCAGTGCCGGCTGCACGACCTGGTAGAACGTGACCATCACGGAGACCGGATTCCCTGGCAGGCCGAAGAAGCAGGCGGGTCCGAACTGTCCGAATGCAATTGGCTTGCCCGGCTTCATCGCGACTTTCCAGAAGCCGATCTTGCCGTGTCGCTCGAGCGTCTCCGTCACGTAATCGGCTTCGCCGACGGAAACTCCGCCGGAGGTCACGATGGCATCGGCCTGCGCGGCCGCCGACTGGAAGGCCGCGAGCGTTTCTTCGCGCGTGTCGCCGACGACCCCGAGGTCCAGCACTTCGACCTGGAGGCGGCTCAGCATGCCGTGCAGCGACGCGCGATTGCTGTCGTAGATCTGTCCGGGACCCAGTTCCTCGCCCGCCGTCCTGAGCTCGTCCCCCGTGGACAGGATCGCGACACGAGGTCGCCGCAGCACGCCTACGCGCGGCACGCCCAGTGACGCGAGCAGGCCGAGGTGCGCAGGCCGCAACTGCGTCGAGGCCGCGAGCGCCCTTTCCCCACGGCGAATATCTTCTCCGGGCGGCCGCACGTGCTGACCCGCGCGATGACCCGCTTCGATCACGGCGCGCGTTCCCTCGAGCCGTACGTGCTCCTGCATCACGACGGTGTCCGTCCCTGCGGGGAGCGTCGCACCCGTCATGATGCGCACGCATTGCCCGGCGCCGACCGTTCCCGCGTAAGGGCGCCCGGCCCAGGAGGTCCCGGCGATCTCCAGCGCGGCCACACCCGATGCGGGCAACTCGCTGCCTGACAAGGCATAGCCGTCCATTGCCGAGTTACGGTGTGACGGCACGTCGAGAGTGGAGAGCACGTCCGCGGCGAGCACTCGACCCAGCGCGTCCGCGAGAGCCACCGATTCGACATCCTTGACGGGCCTGATGCTGGCGATGATCTGCGCGCGCGCCTCTTCGAGCCGCAAGGCCTTGTGCCCGTGGCCGGGCGCGTCACAGGGATCGGTGCCGGCCGGCAGCGGTTCGTGCGTATGCGGCATCAGTGGATTCGCCGGTCGGTCATGGCTCGCCATGCTACTCAGCGCGCGCGCATCCTGGAAAGCAGTCCGACTTCGATCCGCTGCCGCTCCGCTGGCTCGTTGACGTTGACGAAGCAGTCCGGTTCGTCGCTGAAGTCGACCTGGGCCACGCGTATCCCGGCGAACCACGTGTCGATCTTGCGACCCCCTGCGGAAAGATAGGACTGCAGGCTCGGTGCGATTCGTGCTCGCAGCAAGAGGAAGACGGGTTGCAGGCGCTGACCGTCGCTCGGCACGGCCACGTCGGCATCGATGGCTGCGCAAGCCTCGAGCAGACGGTCCGCGAGGTCCGGCGCCAGCAGCGGAGCATCGCAGGGAACGGTCAGCAGGTATTCGGTTGACAGGAGGGGCAGCGCACTCGCCACGCCGGCCAATGGGCCCAGATACCCCTCGAGCGAGTCCGGGACCACGCGGTGACCGTAAGTCGCGTAGCGCTCCAGGTTGCGGTTCGCATTGATGAGCACCGACCCCACCTGGGGACGCAGCACGTCGAGAACGTGCTCCACCATCGGCCGGCCGGCGAGTTCCACCAGCCCCTTGTCCTCGCCTCCCATCCGTCGACCGAGGCCGCCGGCAAGGACCAGCCCCGTGACGCAATCCTGCGCGGCAAGTCCACTGGATGATGAAGAACGCATGAGCGGGCATTCTGCCCACGCCGGACGCAAATGTCGCCGAAGGGGAGCCGCGCGACGGAACGCTGCAATCCGGCTGCGACAATTTGGCACCGCCGTGACCCCGGTTGCGCCATTCTGACGCACCGCGTAGCCTCGGTGCCCATGTCCTCACGCGAAGCCGAAACGCTTGGAACCAGGGACTATGGCACTGCGTCGACACCTGCCGGCATGGCGTTGCTCGTCGTCGGTCCCGTCACCTGCCGCGACGATGGCCTGCGTCGCGCCCTGCGGCACGGCGTGGCCGTGGCCGAATTCGCGGCAGGGCTCGCGGATGCCGAGCGGCTCCTGCCTCGCTGCCACTTCGACTGCATCGTCGTCGAAGTGAACTCGGCGGCCGACCCTGCGCTCCCCTGGATCGACGAACTGCGGCGGGCGGGATCCGTCGCGCGCATCTGCGTCTCGGCCCCGCCAGGCTCGGCGGTCACGAACGCCTGCCTGCGTGCCGGAGCCGCCGCGGTGCTACCCCAGCCGCTCGACGCCAACGCGTTGCTGCGATTCCTCGCGACCGAGGAACTCGCACGCCCTTCCCGCGCGACCGCCCCGGCTGCGCAGACTCACGGCGGGTTCGGCGGGCTGCGTGTGCAGCTGATCGGCGACAGCGCACCGATCCGCCGCGTGCGGACCATGGTGGAGCGCGTTGCACCCACGCCGGCGACCGTGCTGATCGAAGGCGAGACGGGCACGGGCAAGGAACTCATCGCGCGGCTGCTGCACGAGCGCAGCACGCGTCGCGGGCCGTTCATTCCCGTCAACTGCGGCGCGATTCCGCCGGACCTGATGGAGACCGAGCTCTTCGGTCACGCCAAGGGTGCGTTCACCGGCGCGCACCAGCAGCGCGACGGGTTGTTCGTCGCCGCCAAGGGCGGCACGCTGTTCCTGGACGAGATCAGCGAGATGCGAACCGACCTGCAGGTCAAGCTGCTGCGGGCCCTCGAGGAGAGCCGGATCCGGCCCGTCGGCGCGGACAGGGAAATCCCCATCGACGTGCGGATCGTGGCGTCCACGCAGCCGGGCCTTCGCGCGCAACTGGAGAGCGGCAAGTTCCGGGAAGACCTGTTCTATCGCCTGAACGTGGTGCACATCCTGCTGCCCGGACTGCGCGAGCGGCCCGAGGACGTCGAACCCCTCGCACGCCACTTCATGCTGCGCGTTGCGGATGAATTCGGCATGCCACCCGTCGAACTCGATGCCACGCAGCTCGGCACGCTCCGCACGCGAGCCTGGCCCGGCAACGTCCGCGAGTTGCGCAACTTCGTCGAGCGCACCGTTCTCATGGGCGCGCCGCCGGACGAGGAAACCGCGGGTCAACGATCGGAGCCGGAGGTTGCGGCAGCGGCCGGTTATCCAACGGACTGGACGCTCGAACAGGTCAAGCAGGCGCACATCCTGTCCGTGCTGGCGCAGAACAACGGCAACCGATCCGCCACGGCGCGGCAACTGGGCGTTTCGCGCAAGACGCTCGAGCGCAGGCTGGGTCCGAACGGCAGCGCGGACGAGGAATCCTGAACGGCGTTGCCGTTTTGGAACAGTGATCAACGAGGAGTGGAGCCGATGCAACGGGAAGTCTTCGACGACGAGAAATTCAACGGCGAGATCCGCAAGTTCCTGAAGAAGGTCGGCATCACGTCGCAGATCGAGATCGAGAATGCCGTGCGGGCGGCGCTCGCAGCGGGCCGCCTCGACGCATCAAAACCCCTGCGGGCCGTGATGGTGCTGGAGGTGCCCGAACTGGGCCTGCGGCATTCGGTGGAGCACCTGCTCGCAATGGACTGACGCGTCTAAGCAGTCCAGACGATCTTGCCGAGCTCCGCGCAATCGTAGCCGCCGAAGACCTGCGCGAGGCGCTGGCATTCACTGCCGCGCAACACGTCGATCAGGCTCCGGAACAGCGTACGGAAAAAGATGCTGCGCGCCATGGCCAGGTCGAAGGCCTCCCAGCCGATCGGCAGGAACTCGAGGCCGAACTCTCCGGCTGCGGCACGGACTCCGGGAGCGACGTCGGCCTGGCCAGTGGCGATCGCCGCCGCGGCGTCGCGCTCCGAGTAAGCGCGGGCCGTAATGCGCCGGTCTGCCGGATCGAGCCTGTGCTGCGCGATGATTTCGCGCAGGAACCGGTGCGAGCCGGCGCCCTCCTGTCGAGCCACCCAGCGCACGTCCGGCGCGAAGAGCTGCTCGATGCGACCGTCGGGCGTCCAGGTGCCCGGGGCCATGATCAGCCCTTGTTCGCGGCGGAAGAGCCGCACGAGGATCCAGTCCTTGTGCTGCACGTGCTGCTGCAGCAAGGCCGGGTGGCGTTGCAGGCTTTCCGCGTCCGGCCCCCAATGCAGCGCACAGATGTCCGCGCGGCGGCGTGCGAGCACGGACAGACCGAGCTGCGTGCCGATGGCGGCATAACTGACCAGCGCGCGCCCCTGCAGTTCGGCCGCGATGAGCGTGACGGCGCGGGCGAGCAGCGGGTCGTCGCTGCCCGCGATCACGATGCGGTCCGTAAGCAGTCCGCCGTGGCTCGACTCGAGCAGCCACTGGTCGACGAGGTCCCTCGGGAACAGCCACTTCCCCGTCAGGCGCGTCGCAGGGATGCGGCCCTCGTTGACGAGCGCGTAGACCTTCTTGTCGTTGATCTGCAGGTACTGCGCCACCTGGCGCACGTTCATGAACCGCGGCAGCTCATGCGGCGGCGAATCCACTGCGCCCGCGGCGGGCGCTTGTTTCGTGACAGACATGCGCGAACGTCTCCCTGGTCTGCATCGTTGGCCGCAGCACGCGCGCCGGCCGCCGCAAGATCTGCAAGATCCGTTCCCGTCCGGCTCGCTGCGCATCTGCGGCTTGTCCTTTCGCGCCTGCGCTGGTGCAGAATGCCGCGTCGACCTTCGGTCGCCTGCGGGGAGTTCGTTGCAATGACGGCGACACCAAGAGTCAGCCTGCCTGTCGCAGTCGTCATGGCGCGGCGGATGGTCGCAGGCAAGGGTTGGCGCGTGCCGAGCTGGCGCGTCGTCGGCGTCGTCGCGGGCGCCGGGCTGCCCGGTCGCGAAGCGGACGGCGTCCCGATCGCCAGCGAAGCGGACGAGGAGCACGTGCTCTGGGGCGGGCTGCGGCTCGAACTCTTTCGCGACGCGTCCGAGAGTTACTGGGCCAATCTCACGGGCAGCCAGCCTTCGCTCTTCGTCCTGTGCAGCGCGGACGACCAGGGCCGGCTCGTGCCGAAGGCCGTGACGGCCGACCAGGACGAGGCCTGCTCGGGCGTCGAGGTCGACGACAGGGTGTTCGCCGCGCCGATCCCGCCCGAGGTGTATCAGCACCTCGAAGCTTTCGTCGTGGCCCACCACGTGCCGCAGGAGAAGCGCAAGCGCAAGCGTTCGGACTGGTCGGCGCCAGAGGGATCATGAGCGACGAGGATCCAGGGGCGCCGGCAGGGTCGCCGCCGGGCGAGCCGTTCCTCGATCGATGGTCGCGGCTCAAGACGCAGGCGCGGGCGCGAGACCCGCATTTGGCGAGCGCGCGGAATCCGGGTGTGCCGGAGGAGCCGCCGTCCCCCCGGCCTGCAGCGCCCGCCGTGCCTGCACCGGACACCCCGCCTCCCGCGGCGGAGTTGCCGGACCTCGACCAGCTGCACCAGGATTCCGACTACAGCGCCTTCCTTGCGCCGGGAGTCGATGCAGCCCTGCGGCAACGCGCGCTGCGCAAGCTGTTCCAAAGCCCGAAGTTCAACGTGTTCGACGGGCTGGACACCTACCGCGACGACTTCCGCAATTTCACTGCGCTGGGCGGAATCGTGACCGCAGACATGAAGCATCACCTCGAACGGCTCGCGCAGCAGGTCGCAAAGGCGACGGAAGACGTCACGCCCGACCCAGCGCCGCCTGCCACCCAGGCGGCGAAGCCACTCGAAGCCGACCCCGAATCACCGGCAGCTTTGCCTTCAGCACGGACGGACGACGACACCCATGACGAGCCTGCCTGAACTCGGCCCGGACGGTCTTGCGCGGACGAGCGCGCTTGCGAACCTGCAGCTCGCAGACATTGCACCGTCGGCGGTGGTCGAATTCGTCTCGCGTGGGCGGTGCCTGATCATCGGGCCCGAAGGTGCAGCGCTGGCATTGGCGCGCGGGCTTGGTGATCGCCTCGAGTGCATCATCAGCGTCCCTGGCGAGGCCACACTGGAACTCGACCGGATCGACGGCCTTCGGACCGTGCGGGGCGGCAGGCCGCTGGTTCGCGGCGCCCTGGGAGATTTTGAGGTCGTCCTCGTTGCCGGCGGACGGAGCCAGGACCTCTGCGCCCTTCTCGCGGTCCCGTTCGACCGCTTCGACCTCGTCGTCGACCTGAGCACACCTCCCCTGCTGCGCCAGGCGATGCCTCCGCTCGGGTATTACGCGACGGGGACGGATGACGACTCCCGCGCCACGCTGCTGGCAACGTTGCCGGAGATGCGCGGCGAGTTCGAAAAGCCGAAGTATTTCAACTACAACCCCGAGATCTGTGCGCACGGGCGCAGCGGGAAGCGAGGCTGCACGCGCTGCATCGATGCGTGCCCGGCAGAAGCCATCATCTCGATCGGCGAAAAGGTCGAGGTGAACCCGTACCTGTGCCAGGGCGGGGGAGCCTGTGCGATGGCTTGCCCGAGCGGCGCAATGACTTATGCATTTCCGTCGGCGCGGGACTTGCTCACGGCAATGCGTGGCGCATTGAACGCCTATCGCGCAGCCGGCGGCGCCTCGGCCTGCGTGCTCTTTCACGACCCCTCGTCTGCAGAAGCGCTCGAAGGTCACCTCGCGGCCGCGATGCCGGAGCGGGTCCTGCCCGTGGCGATCGAGGAAATCGGATCCGTGGGCATGGACACCTGGTTCGCCTGCCTCGCCTATGGCGCCGAGGCCGTCGTGATCCTGGCGAGCGACCGCACTCCTCCGCAGGTCATCGAGGCGCTGCAGCTGCAGCTCGCTACGGCCAGGGCCATGCTCGCCGGGATCGGTCACGAGGAGTCGCGTCTCTGCGTCATCAACAGCGACCAGCCGGCCGCGGCGCTCGAGGCGCTTCGGGGCCTTCCGAGCGGGCAATCACGGCAGGCCGCCACGTTCGCCACGCCAGCCTTCGACAAACGCGGCACGCTGCGACTGGCGCTGCATCACCTGCAGGGCCAGGCCGTCTCGACCAAACGAGTGACGCCGCTGCCGGAGGGCTCGCCCTTCGGGGAAGTGCGCGTGAACGCAGCAGCCTGCACCCTCTGCATGAGCTGTGTGTCGGCCTGCCCGACCCATGCGCTGCAGGACGGGCGTGGGCTGCCGCAATTGAATTTCCGCGAATGGAACTGCGTGCAATGCGGGTTGTGCGAGCGAACCTGCCCGGAGGACGCGATCACGCTGGTGCCGCGGTTCCTGCACGACGAGGAACTGCGGGAAAAGTCGCGCGTGCTGCACGAGGAGCAACCTGTCTGCTGCGTCGCCTGCGGCAAGCCCTTCGCGACGCGCGCCATGCTGGACAAGCTGTCGCGCAAACTCGAGGGGCACTGGATGTTCCAGACTGAGGAAGCGCGCAGGCGCCTGCAGATGTGCGAGGACTGCAGGGTGCGGGACCTGTTCGTCGCCGAGGCGCGCAAGTCCCGATGAGGGAGCCCTTCCGGTCATTTTGGCGCAGGGACAGCACTCAAATGGACACAATGTCGCACCCGCTTTGTATTTCGCATGAGTCTCTCGGATCTGGACGGGTCGTGGAGCCATACACGCCCCGGGGCATTGGCCCGTATCTTGCTATCCAAATGCCAACGACTGATTCGTTCGCAGGGATCCGCCGATGTTGCCCCGCTCGCACGGCACCTCAGAACTGCCCGGAGCTCCGTTCATGACGGCAGCCCCGGCTGACGAGGATCGTGTCCGCGGCAACCTCTACGCGCTGCTGGGCCGCCTGCTCGCCGCGCCGCCGGACGCCAGCCTGCTGCAGGTGCTGCGCGAGATTTCCCCCGATCCCGACGATGACAGCCTGCTGGCCGCGTCGTGGCAGATGCTGGCGGTAGCCGCCGCTCGCGCCGACGCCGAGCAGTTGCGGCAGGAATACGACTCCCTGTTCATCGGGCTCGGCCGTGGCGAAGTCGTGCCCTACGGCTCGTGGTACCTGACCGGGTTCCTCATGGAACAACCGCTGGCGCAGCTGCGCGGCGACTTGAACGCACTGGGCATCGAGCGACAGCCCGGCGTGCACGAGCCCGAGGATCACGCGGCAGCCCTGTGCGACACGATGGCGCTGCTGATCACGGGCGAGGCGCCTGCGCCGCTCGAGCAACAGCAAGT
>Ga0316600_10001572_pt1 | contig 10386 bp, 14 predicted proteins | sample OWC_soil_day5_CT_FD_207652 | JGI IMG/M metagenome (GOLD analysis project Ga0316600, IMG submission 207652) | Wetland soil microbial communities from Old Woman Creek delta, Ohio, United States - OWC_soil_day5_CT | ecosystem: Environmental > Terrestrial > Soil > Wetlands | place: USA: Ohio...
TGATTCTTAAATTCTTCAGTATAGGTTCTACGTTCGCGTTTGGTCATTGTAAATCTCCTTGTATTTTCATTTACTTAAGTTTACTTGACCTTATTTTTTCTGTCCAGTTAAGTGTAACCTATCCAAAAATTGAATATGGAGCTAGAGAACCAAGTAGAGTATTTATACAAAAACTCACCGAATTCTTATATATATTATATATATATAAGAAAGTGTTCCAGCCACTATTACGAAAAAAGGATCGGTGAGTTTATGGCTCAAAGTTTAGCACATAGCAAATGAATGTACAAGTATCATATAGTATTTACCCTGAAATATAGAAGAAAAATAATCTATGGCCAATATAGAGAAAGTATAGGGAAAATATTAAGAAGAATATGTAGTTACAAGGGAGTCGAAATATTAGAGGGGCACTTGATGGTAGACTATGTACATATGCTGGTATCAATACCACCGAAAATAAGTGTATCCGCATTTATGGGATATTTAAAAGGGAAAAGTGCACTGATGGTATTCGAAAAGCATAGTAACCTAAAGTATAAATATGGGAACAGACATTTTTGGCAGAAGAATATTACGTAAGTACAGTAGGAGTGAATGAAGCCACTATAAAAAATATATACAAGAGCAAGAAAAAGATGAAGCAGGCACTAGGTAAATTAAGGGTAAAAGAACTACGAACCATTTTCACAATACTTCTTTTAGTAATAATTACCTATGTATTAATTAAAATTAAAACCAAATTTTGAGCATTAGGTCAGATTTTATCGGAGTATAGTGACTTTACAATAATATCAACTGCTTTTTCCAATATTTTAAATCAACTTCGCTTAGTGGGAGTTCTATAGCGGAATTATTACCGACATATTTAAATGAAATTTTGACAATCTTAGCATTGTTGATTTCTTTTAGAAGAGAAGGTTCAAAATGAACAAGTAAACTATTCGTATACTTGAAGCATGATTGAAGGTTAAAATCATTTGGAGAATAAGTTGGCGGAAATGAAGAGGTCTCATCTGCGGCGATTTTATATGTTTTATCATCAACATCAATAATACAAAATTTTTCTATAGGTTTGCTGGAAAATCTATAGTCGACTAATGATAATGTTGCTATTGTGACTTTATTTGTTGTTGGATCAATTACACCACGAAAATCAATAGTACAATAAGAGGAGAGGTTGTTTGCTGTACGGTTATCGTAAAAAGCTCTGTAGCCGATGGAATAAGTGAAAATAATAATGATAATAGTAATGATAGCGAGCGTTGCTTTTTTCATCATAAAAACCACCTTAATTTTTATTTGCCGCAATAAAAGGGCACGTATTAGTTTGCACTAGTACGTGCCCTTGGTTTTTCTATATAGTACTTACTTATTCGTTAGCTAATAGGAATTCTCCAGTAGTTCTATCGTGAATAAAGACTTCACCAGTTTCGATGATGTAATGCCAGCCGCTAATCATTAGTCTTCCATTCATTACTTTATCATAAATATATTTATAGGTCATCAGATGTTTTAATTGTTCCACTACATTAGCTTGTTCCATCATCCATTGCCTAGCTTCTGGATCGTTTTCTGGGATTCTTTTTAGTACAGCGTCACGGACTGGATGCGCTAGCTCCAACCATTGCTTTGTGTGTGGCATATGATCCAAAGCGCCAAGTGGCTTTAGACATGCGGCGCAGCCTCCGCAATTAGAATGTCCACAAACGATAATATTTTCTACGCCTAAAGAAATTACGGCATATTCGATGGCGGACGTCGTTGCCAAAAATTCAAGAGTTTCTCTTTCTGGCGGGACTAGATTGGCTATGTTACGAATAATGAATAGCTCCCCAGGCAATGTTCCAGTAATCATATTGGGGTCCAGCCTCGAATCTGAACAGGTAATGAAGAGAGTGTGTGGTTTTTGTTGTGATTTTAAATTATTGAAAAGCGCTCTATGGGCTTCAAAATCACCCCGTTTAAACTTCATGATACCTTCTAAAAGTCTTTGCACGACAAATCCCCCTTTGTGGAATATGTGAAATTTTTCATTAACTATTTAAATTTTATCATTAATATTCAAAAATGTCTCTAGATTTATGATAAATTAAATTATACTTATATAAAGTTTAAATATTTTGAATGTTTAGGGGCTTTTAAGAAAGAAAATTGGAAGAAATAAGATAAATTAGTTCAGATATATTTTTCAAGAAATTTATCATATTTCTTAGCGTCTTGGTAGTTATTTTGAAGGATTTTGATAGATTAAATATATATTTTTTTTAGAGGTAAAATGGTAAATAAAGAGAATTGTAGTTTGTATAAATGGTTATAATTGTAGGTGATTGTATGGATAGTAATAAAAATAAAATGCCTAGGAAATGTCCATATTTAAGCCACTTTCATTGTCCAAAAGATCAAGCAACTGCATACGCTGGGCTTGGCGTACGATTCATATTTGCAATTTTGGCTTGGTTTGTATTAGGGCTTAATATTACCCCTGGAAGTAGTTTTTTCGTTTCACTACTTCTTTTTTCCGCACCTTTATTTCTAGAATATAAAAAATTTATTCCTGATACGCGTTTGCGAAGAAATGTAAACAACTTTGGAAAAGTTATTTCTGGAGGGATGGCTTTAATCAGTGTCATTGGGCTTTTTGGTATTTTAGTCATTATAGATGATAACAATAATTTATATGTACAAGTTGCTAAAACTTTTATCATTTTTAAGGGGTATATTATCCCGCTTGATTTCATATGGTGTCTTGTAGGAGCATCGGTGTTTGTTACTGGCTTAGATTGGATCGTTTATGAAGGGGTAACGGAAAAACAATACATTGAATATAAGTGTAGTAACAAAAAGGGGGGATGAGGGTGAATTTGATTTTTATAACAATTTTGCTGCTATATGTAACTTTTGCAATAGGTACTCTAATAAAATTTAAAATAAATAAGGTGCCTTCTGCCTATAACTATGTAGCAATCATTATGCCAATCATTTTTTTAGTTTGGGCACCTTTGTATATTGAATTTGAAAAAAAATCAAAAAAGAATATTCATCTTATGAAAGCTTTAATTAATAATTATAAAAATAGTATTATGTTTTACCCCATATTAGTTGGATATGCTGCACGTGCGCTTACTCTTGCTTCAAAGCAAGACTTTAATAATTATCAAACGATAGAGGTTATATGGCCGTCATATGGATACTTATATTTTGAAAATGATAAAACTTAAATGCCAAGGCTGGCATCAAAGTAGGTGATGTAATATAAGCTGTAAAATAGTAAAAATAGGTTATTCGTAAATTATATTGTGATTTAGTTCTTCTCGAAAATCGGATAAAAAAGTATCATAGTCTTGTGCGTCGGTATTGACAGGAATCCAATGGTTGTTCAATTCATCCCAAACTTCCATGTTTTCAATACGATACTCATTATCTGTATTGATGCTAACCAAGCGGTTTGTTTTTTTACTGTGATAGGTAAATGGAAATTTCATAAACACACCTCATTTAAGTTTCTTAGATGTAGTTATCATGCACAAATTTTTTTATTTTATTAAATTTTCAAAGAAATAGTAAGCTGTTTATAGCGAAATAAAACTATGGTTCATTGGTCTATTTTTAGAGGTGAGATAAATATAAAAAGCTGATAAACGATAAATAATAATTTTATTTTGCGTATTTATTTTGATGACGTATAATATAGTTAAAGCTTAATTGGAGGTTATATCAATGGCAGTTCAAGATGGTGCAGAGCAAAATAAAAAAGATAAACTTGAAAATAGTCCTTATGTAAAGTTGGTAACAACCGAGGATATGCTGGAAGAACTGAAAGCAGATAAAGATAAACAACTTTTAAATATGATTAGAACGTATTTGTCAGAAGATAAATAAAAAATATACCCTATAAGGAGTAAAACGGATTTTTACGTTTCCTCTTTATAGGGTATATTTTTTAATAGATATTGTATTCTTTCCAAGGAATTTGATCTACTCGGATGGTTTTTAGAAAATCGACGATATCTTTACGTCCGACGTAGCGTGGTGTACCTTGCTCATTTTGTGACATAAGAATAATCGGCATGTTGGGGAAAAAATAAGAAAACTTTTGTCGAGCATTGACTGTTGTAACGGTATAGCGGGTGATATGCTGTTTTACAGATATAATGGCAAAGGTTACGCCTTGCTCTTTAATAACAGCACCATTTATAATCATAAGTTACTCCTTATTGCTAAAATCAAAATAATAAGTATATTACTTGAATATTAGCAAAAAAGATATGGAAAATCAATATGATAGAGTCTTGTGATCACGATGCTTGTGCTTAATCATAACGAGCATTATTTTTTTGTCGAACACTTTACAGAACATACGTACTGTGCTAAAATAAAAACATAAATACGAACAAGTGTTCCAAGGGGGCTGTTTTTATGAAATTTATCATAGCTTTTATATTTTCGATCATTGTAGGGGCTTTTGTGTCAACTAGTACATCAAATGCTTATTTGCATACTACTTTATATGAGGTGGTGATTGTGGAACAAGGCGATGATGTATGGAATATTGCTAAGAAATATGTGAGTGACAAGGAAGATATTAGAGAATTTATTTCAGTCATTAATAAAATAAATAATTTAGATAAGAATTCACGAGTATTTCCAGGACAAGAATTAAGAATACCAATCAATGAAAAGATAAATAAAAATAAAAATGCAATTAGCCAAAAGGCTAATTGCATTTTTATTTATGTGAGGAGGATGGATTATTTAGCGTTATGTGTTTCAATGTTAGTTGCACCGCTTGTTGTTAATACTTGTATTGCTTGTGCTACTTTGGCTTCAGTTGTTTTAATGACAGCTAGAGTACTACCAGAAGAAACTTGGTTACTATAAACTTCACTCTTTTCAGAAGGAATTCCCCAATCGATCAATCCACCAGCGATACCACCGCTGATAGCACCACTAATAGTTGCGGCAATTGGGCCGGCTGCAATAATTGGACCAATACCAGGAATGGCTAGTGCGCCTGCACCGAGAAGCAGACCACCAACACCGCCGATGGCACCACCAGTCATCGTTCCGTCCATAATGCTATCATCCGTAAGTTCAGTAGTTTGACCGGATTGATGCTTGTCTTTGGATATAATGTTAATTTCTTCGGTGCTGAAACCGTTAGAACGTAATTGTTTTACGGATTGTTCAGCTAGTTTTAAATCCGAAAATAGTCCAACAACTGCTTTGGTAGCTGTATTTTGTGTACTAGTAGCATTTGTTGGTTGATTTTGTTGTGACATCATCGTTTGCTGGGTGCTTTGCTGTGATGGATTAGTAGAGTTGTTATAACTATTTAATACATTGTTATTGGAAGAATTTGTACTATTTGGCATATAAAAAGCCTCCTTGATGTTTAAAATATAAAGTAACTGTACATAGTTTGCACGATATATAAGATGCTATACATTTTTAAAATAAATTGTTAAAATTTTTTCGTATCAAATGCTTAGTGTTTTCCATCTTTAACTAAAGTTTTTTTGCAATTCGGTAAAGCTTAAAAGGATTTATATTGGTGTATGTCAAATAAATAAAATCTATACATAGAGTTGATTCTGTGATAATAAATTTAAGGTTGTGTAAATATGAATAATGATAATGCGGAAAAGTTAATTTCTAAAATTATAGAAGTTATAAAAAGTGAAAAAGGTTTGGAATCTGTAAAAGTTGAACGTAATATACAAGTTGAAGGTAGAACAGCATCTTATCCTGTTGATTTGTATTGGGAGTTTAATGGTGGTAATGGTGTAACTTATAAAGTAATTGCAGAAGTGAAAAATGTAGAACGAACATTAAATAAAAATGAATTGTTTCAATTTGCAAATGTATTGCAGGATATTTCCGGTCAAGTAATGGGCGTAATCTTTACTCAACCAGTATATGATAAACTTGTACAGGATATTTCTAAAGATGTAGGGATTATGTTATATGAAATGGGTAACTTCCATAATAAATCATCGTGGCAACCTAACATAAGCGATATCAAAATTGATTTTGATACAGAATGGATTAAAACTGAAAAAGCAAAAAAAGGGCTGGAAGATGCCCCAATTTCGTTTAGTGGTGATCCTAAATATATGTATATTTATGATGCACAAGATTCCTGTATAGATTCTATAGAGGGGATTTTCAACGCCTATATAGAAGAACGTAATGAAAAAGAAGCTTTCTCAGAGGCACGCATTGAGCATTCTTTTGAAAAAGAAGTGTTTTTAGAAACAGGACATGAGATTATACCTAAAGTTAAAATTAATGGTGTTTCTTTTGGATTGAGCTTTACACAAATTCCTGCTTGGGATGCAAAAGATATTGTTGGAAAGATCATTCATACCGTTCTGTCTGCCAATTTACAATAAATAATGTGACGATGGACTTTATTTATTGGGATGGCGGATTCTTCTGAATTGTTATTTGGATTGTATTCATTTCTTTGATTGCACATATAATAAGCATGAGGAGTGATGAATATTGAAACTATTTTCAGTTGGTTTGACGGAAAAAGTTGAAACGATGCAAGTCAAATTACAAGAGGATTGCAAAAATTTAAAAAGTCAAGGCTTTTTGATTGTCATAGATTTAGTGCCAAAGGGAATTTACACGTTTCTCGAGTGCAATGTAATTGAAGGCGAAATGTCTTTTAGAAACTATGAAAAAATTAAAAGCATTGTTAAAACTTATGTAGCAAAACACTTATGTAATTACATTGTAAAGTATGGCGAAGAAAAATTTATTTACCATAGCATTATGAAAAAGTATCAGTATTTTAATAATGAAGAAACCAAGGCTGTTTTTCATAATACAGTAAAGTTGCTTGCCGAAAATAATACTTGTGAAGAATATCATAGATTGAAAAATGACATACAAAGTAAATTACTTCAGTATTTAGAGATAAATCAAGAAATTGTGATTGATGGGTTTATGAAGTTTCGCTTACGCGAGTATCAAGAATATCTAATAAATAATATTGAGCGAGCAGTGGACACTTATATGGTAGAATTAGAATATCAGGAATTTATCAGTGTGTTACGTTATTTTGTTCGTATTAATACAGAAGAGACCTTAACGATACAAGTTATGATGAAAAATTCGGGGCCCTATTTGTTATTAGATGAGTCCGGTGAATTGCTACGTTATCAATATATTGATTTTGTCGATCGGCATACGGAAGACGATTATGCGGAACTCCTTATTAGTACTTTAATTAATATTGCGCCACAAAAAATCATATTGCATAATATTCATGGTGAAGCAAATGCTATTTTAATAAAAACATTAAAGAATATTTTTCAAGAACGAGTTTGTGTGATTGACGATAATAAGATAGGGAATATAGTTAGCCATCTTGACAGTGATTTGTTGTAGATATATAATAAATTCCAGATTAATATTTTAAAAGTGATGCGGAAGATAAGATAGTAACGATCTTGTTTAACAGAGAAAAGTGCCATGGCTGGAAGCACTTTATGCAACCATTATTATTACCACTTCCAAACTGCAGGCTGAAATGACAGTAAGCTGTGCCGGGAGAGTCTCCCGTTACCAAAACAGAGCTGGGTAAACAAGTATTTTTTTTGTATTGTTTATCAATCAGGGTGGAATCGCGAAGTTATAGCAATAGCCTCGTCCCTATCTAGGGATGGAGGCTATTTATTTTTTATTAGGAGGGGCTTATTTTGGCAGAAATTAAAGTAACATTAAAAGATGGAGCTGTACGTGAAGTTCCATCAGGTATTACAGTATTGGAGTTTGCAAAAACGTTGAGCAATAGTTTGGCAAAAGTAGCTTTAGTAGGAAAAGTAGATGGGAATGTTGTTGGGGTAGAAACAAAGTTGACACAAGATGCAAAAGTTGAAATTTTAACTTTTGCAGACAATGAAGGTAAGCATGCATTAAGACATAGTGCATCGCATATTTTAGCCCAAGCTGTGAAACGTTTATATAAGGATGTAAAATTGGCAATTGGGCCTGCAATTGAAAACGGTTTTTATTACGATTTTGATACAGAAAGACCATTTACGCCAGAAGATTTAGTTAAAATTCAAGCTGAGATGGATAAAATAGTAAAAGAAAATTTAGCAATTGAACGTGCGGAGCTTAGTAGAAGTGAAGCGATTGCTTTATTTGAAAAGCAAGGCGAAAGCTATAAAGTTGAATTGATTAATGGTTTACCAGAAGATGCAATAATTTCTACCTACAAACAGGGGGAATTCATGGATCTTTGTGCTGGACCTCATGTTCTTACAACAGGTAAAGTAAAAGCATTCAAACTACAAAGTATTGCAGGCGCTTACTGGCGTGGTGATGAAAAACGTAAAATGCTGCAACGTATTTATGGTACTGCATTTGAGAAAAAAGCTGAACTAGATGAGTATTTAACAATGCTTGAAGAAGCTGCGAAACGTGATCATCGTAAATTGGGTCGTGAGCTCGACTTATTTAGCATTAGCGAAGAAGGTCCAGGTTTCCCATTTTTCCATCCCAATGGTATGATTGTTCGTAATGAATTGGAAAACTTTTGGCGTGAACTTCATAGAGAATTTGGCTATCAAGAGATAAAAACACCGATTATTTTAAATCGTAAACTATGGGAGCAATCTGGACATTGGGATCATTATAAAGAAAATATGTATTTTACCCAAATTGATGGCGAAGACTATGCCGTTAAACCAATGAACTGTCCAGGCGGTATTTTAGTATACCGTACCCAACACCATAGCTATCGTGATTTACCACTTCGTACTGCTGAACTAGGTTTGGTACATCGTCATGAATTATCTGGTGCGTTACATGGTTTGATGCGTGTTCGTGCATTTACACAAGATGATGCACATATCTTTATGTTACCAGCTCAAATCAAAGGAGAAATTCAAAAGGTTATTGATTTATTCGATCGTGTATATAGCACGTTTGGTCTTGAATACCATGCCGAACTTAGCACACGTCCTGAAAAAGCAATGGGCTCTGAAGAAGTTTGGGAAACAACAACCAATGCACTTCGTGAAGCTTTAGAAGAACGTGGCATGAACTATATTATCAATGAAGGCGATGGTGCTTTCTATGGTCCTAAAATTGATTTTCATTTAAAAGACTCTATTGGTCGTACATGGCAATGTGGTACGATTCAATTAGATATGTTATTACCAGAAAAATTTGATTTAACGTATGTTGGTGAGGATGGTCAAAAACATCGTCCTGTTATGATCCATCGTGTTGCTTATGGCAGTATTGAACGTTTCATTGGTATTTTAATTGAACATTATGCTGGTGCATTTCCTGTATGGTTGGCTCCGGTACAAGTTAAAATTTTGACGATTACAGATAAACATAGAGACTATGCTTATGCATTGAAAAAAGAAATGTTTGATAAAGGTATTCGTACTGAAGTGGATGATAGAAATGAAAAAATCGGTTATAAAATCCGTGAAAGTCAAATGTCTAAAACTCCGTATATCATTGTAATCGGTGATAAAGAAATGGAAGAACGCAAAGTAGCAGTTCGTAGACATGGTGAAAAAGATAGTATTGTGCAAGAGTTTGATGCGTTTACTTCTGAAATTTTAGAAAAAATAAAAATAAAAGGAAACTAATATGTTGACACTTGAATATAAAAGTGCTAGTATAAATAAGTCGGTTAAAAGAATATTAAGTAGAAGCCATCCGCTTCTCACCTTATGGCACTTAGTCAGCAGGGTTTGAGATATCCATTTCATATGAATGGTATTGGTACGGGTGGCAGGTTGCCATCCGTTTTTATTTTATATTTATAGATTATTTTAGGAGGTGGATCTCGATTAGTAAAGAAACGTTAAAGATTAATGAAGAAATCCGTGCTAGAGAAGTTCGTGTAACGAGCTCTACTGGTGAACAACTTGGAATTATGGCAACGAAAGATGCATTACACCTAGCTATCGAACAACAATTAGATTTAGTTGAAGTAGCTCCAATGGGTAAACCACCAGTTTGTCGTATTATGGATTTTGGCAAATACAGATATGAACAACAAAAACGCGATAAAGAGACGAAGAAAAAACAAAAAGTTGTTACTGTAAAAGAAGTAAAACTTCGTCCAAATATTGAGGATCATGATTTTAATGTCAAGTTCAAGAATGCACTTCGTTTTATAGAAGATGGTGACAAAGTAAAAGTTACTATTATGTTCCGTGGTAGAGAGTTATCTCACCCAGAACTAGGCAGAGAGGTATTACTTAAAATGGCAGCTGAGTTGAAAGATTTAGTAACTGTTGAACGTGACCCTAAACTTGAAGGTAAAAATATGATAATGATTTTATCACCAAAGGCACATAACTAAAGGAGGAATAGCAATGCCAAAAATTAAAACTCGCAGAG
>Ga0316600_10001574_pt1 | contig 10374 bp, 8 predicted proteins | sample OWC_soil_day5_CT_FD_207652 | JGI IMG/M metagenome (GOLD analysis project Ga0316600, IMG submission 207652) | Wetland soil microbial communities from Old Woman Creek delta, Ohio, United States - OWC_soil_day5_CT | ecosystem: Environmental > Terrestrial > Soil > Wetlands | place: USA: Ohio...
AGATCCTCGAGCAGGCGCACCAGAACCGGACGCGCATGCAGGAGCGCAATCCCGAGAAGCGGCTGCAGACACTGCGCGACCTGCAGACCATTGCGGAGTCGCCCGAGCGAGCGCGCGAGCACTTGCTCAAGACCTCCATGATCACCGGCCTGCGCCAGGCAGCGGAAACCACATGAGCATGCTCCGTGACTACGGTGCGCGCGGTCGCTTCGGCTTGTTGACGCCCCAGGCCAACCCGACGGTCGAACCCGAGTTCCGGCGGCTCGCGCCGGCGGACACGGAGTTGTACGTCGCGCGACTGGCGAGTCGCAGCGAGGATCCCCGCACGCGGCTCGTCGAGTACCTCGAGAATCTTCCGGCAACGCTGCAGCAGTACGACACGCTGCGGCTCGACGCCGTCGCGTTCGCCTGTACGGGCTCCTCGTACCTGCTGGGCGTGCAGCGCGAGACGGAAATCCTCGCGGCGGCACAGACCGCCGTCGGCGCGCCCGTCGAGACAGCGGCAGGCGCCATCCTGCGTGCGCTCCGGGCGATGCACGCCAGGCGCATCCACATCGTGTCGCCCTACCCCGCCTGGTTGCGCGATGCCGGCATCGCGTTCTGGCAGGCGGCCGGGCTCGAGGTCGTGGGGACTGCCGCCGTCGAGACCGGACGCAGCGACACTCGCGGCATCTACCAGCTGCAAGGCGCCGATGCGGCCGCGGTGCTGGCGAATCTCGACGCCCGCGGAGCGGACGCGGTGCTGATCTCCGGAACCGGCATGCCGTCCCTCGACGTGCTGCGCGCCCGGGGCACGCGGCAGCCGCCGATGATATCTTCCAACCTCTGCCTCGCGTGGCGCCTGCACCAGCTCGTGCCGGGCGGTGGTGGCCCAGCCCTCCCGCAGGATCTCCTCGCATGAGTGCCGACGCCGCGAATCGTCATCCGTTCCCCGTCGTCGACCGGGCGACCAGCCTGATCGATGGCACGGTCATCGCACCACGTGCCGGCGGCCACGACTTGCCGGTCGTCTATCCCGCGACCGAGGCCGTGGTGAGCGTGTTGCGTGAAGCCGACGTTGCCGAGGTGGATGCCGCCGTGCAGGCCGCGCGACGCGCGTTCGATGCCGGCCCCTGGCCGCGCATGACGCTCGATGCGCGCAAGGACATCCTCTACCAGATCCGCGACGTCATCCGCGCCCATACCGACGAGCTGGCGTATCTCGAGTGCCTGAACACGGGCCTGCCCGTCGCCCGCATCCGCGAGCAGATCGGCCGGGCGTCGCGCAACTTCGAGTTCTTCGCCGAAGTCGCGAGCACCATGAAGGGCGAGACCTACACCGGACTGAAGGGCTACCTCACCTACGTGACCCGCGAACCGAAGGGCGTCGGCGCGCTGATTGCGCCGTGGAACGCCCCGATCGCGCTCGCGTCGATGCGCGTCGCCACCTGCATAGCGTTCGGCAACACCTGCGTGCTCAAGCCGTCGGAATATACGCCGCTGTCCATGCTGCGGATGGTCGAGCTGTTTCACGAGGCGGGCCTGCCGCCGGGCGTAGTGAACCTCGTCAACGGCCGCGGCAGCGTCACGGGTGTGGCGCTCGTGTCGCACCCGGGGATCGACATGGTTGGCTTCACGGGCGGCACGCACACCGGCGCAGAGATCATGGCGGCCGCGGGCAGGCACCTGAAGCCGTGCATCCTCGAACTGGGCGGCAAGAGCGCCAGCATCATCCATCCCTCGGCCGACCTCGACCGGGCACTCGACGGCGCGCTCGGCGGCATCTACTCGAACAACGGCCAGCAGTGCCTGGCGGGCTCGCGCATCCTGGTACAGCGCGCCATCGCCGAGGAGTTCATCGCCCGCTTCGTCGAGCGCGCGCGCCGCATCCGTATCGGCGATCCGATGAACCCGGCGACGGAAGTCGGCCCGCTCGCGTTCAAGGAGCACATGCAGCGCGTGCTGTCGTACGTCGACGTGGCGCGTGCCGACGGCGCGACCTTGCTCACCGGCGGGCGCCGTGCGCCGGGTTTCGAGCGTGGCTACTACATCGAGCCCACGGCCGTGCTCGCCACCGGCAATCGCAACCGCGTCTGCCAGGAAGAGATCTTCGGGCCGTTCGCCACGTTCCTGGTCTACGACACGCTCGAAGATGCGATCGCGATCGCCAACGACTCGTCGTTCGGACTGGTGGCCTACGTGTGGGCGAACGACCTGGGCGTGGTGATGCGCGCGAGCCGCGACCTGCGCGCCGGGACGGTCTGGATCAACACGACGATGGTGCGCGAACTGCGCGCACCGTTTGGTGGCTACAAGCAATCGGGCGTGGGCCGCGACGGCGCCACCTCGAGTGCCGAGTTCTTCACCGAGCAGAAGACCACCACGATTCCCATCGATCCCGCGCTCCTGCCGCGCTTCGGCGCCACGGACTGAGTCGGCCGGCCGCCTTCTCGTGCGACAATTTCCGCGACGCCGGTGACCGGCCGGTGTGACTGTCTCGACGAGGAACTACCGAATGGCGACTGAAAAGAATCCTGACGTTCGATCGGACTTCGACGTCGTGGTGGTCGGGGCCGGATTCGCCGGGCTCTACATGCTGCACCGGCTGCGCGGCCTCGGGTTCTCCACCGTGGTGCTCGAGGCAGCCGACGGCGTCGGAGGCACGTGGTACTGGAACCGCTACCCCGGCGCCCGCTGCGACATCATGTCGATCGATTACTCGTACAGCTTCGACCCGGAACTCGAGCGCGAGTGGCACTGGTCCGAGAAATACGCCACGCAGCCCGAGATCCTCGCCTACGCCAACCACGTGGCCGACAAGTACGGCCTGCGCAGGGACATCCGCTTCGCCACCCGCGTGGAGCGAGCCACGTGGGACGCCGTGGCCCGGCGCTGGCACGTGATTACATCGGCGGGCGACGAGATCACGTGCAGGTTCTACGTGATGGCCACCGGCTGCCTGTCGCTGCCGAAATCGATCGACATCGAGGGTGCCGACCGCTTCGGCGGGGAGATCTACTACACGCACCACTGGCCACACGAGGGCGTGGACTTCACCGGCAAGCGCGTGGCGGTGATCGGCAGCGGTTCGTCCGGCATCCAGTCGATCCCGATCATCGCGAAGCAGGCCGCGCAGATGACCGTGTTCCAGCGGACACCGAATTTCTCGCGGCCGGCACTCAACGGCCCGGCACCGCAGGCAAAGCTCGACGCCTTCAGGGCCGATCGCGATGCCTACCGGCAGGCCGCGCGCCTGTCGCAGGTCGGAGTCCCAGCCCCGGTCACGATGGTCGGCGCCCTGCAGGTTTCAGAGCAGCAGCGACGCGCCGTGTACGAGGCCGCGTGGAATTCGGGCGACCTGCTGCCCACGACTTTCGCAGACATGGCGACCAGCGCGGAAGCCAACGAGACCTTCTGCGAGTTCCTGCGCGAAAAGATCCGCTCGATCGTCAAGGACCCCGCGACCGCCGAAGCGCTGTGCCCCACCGGCTACTACTATGGCACCAAGCGGCCGTGCCTCGACACGGGGTATTTCGAGACCTTCAACCTCCCGCACGTCCGGCTGGTGGACCTGCGCAAGACGCCGATCACCGCCATCACCGGGAAGGGCATCCAGACCACCGTCGAGTCGATGGAGTTCGACGCCATCGTGTTCGCCACCGGCTTCGACGCGATGACCGGCGCGATCGTGGCGGTCGACATCAACGGCCGGGACGGACTGTCACTGAAGCAGAAGTGGGCCGAAGGCCCGAGGACGTACCTGGGGCTCACGACGGTCGGCTTCCCGAACTGCTTCCTGATCACCGGCCCCGGGAGTCCGTCGGTGCTGTCGAACATGATGGTTTCCATCGAACAGCACGTGGACTGGGTATCGGACACGCTCGACCACATGCGCCGCGCCGGGCTCGAGACGATCGAGCCGACCGGGACGGCCGAAGCCGGCTGGGTGCAGCACGTGAACGATTGCGCCGACATCACCCTCTTCCCGCAGGCCAACTCCTGGTACATGGGCGCCAACGTGCCGGGCAAGCCGCGCGTCTTCCTGCCGTACGTCGGCGGCGTGGATCGTTACCGCAGGGCCTGCGACGAAGTCGTGGAGCAGGGTTATCTCGGCTTCCGCTTCGAAGGCACCGGCGGCGCTCGGTGCAACGACGGCGTGATCCGCCGGCTGCAGCCGGACGTCACGATCGTGATGGAGGTGATCGAAAGCCTGGGCCTGCCGCCCGTCGAGTCGATGTCGCCGGAGGCGGCACGCGCGTTGTTCGTCGCACTGGCCACGCAGCGACCGCCCGGACCCGCGGTGGGCGAGACCGTGGACGGCACGCTGCCCGGCGCGGCCGGCGAACTCAACTACAGGCTCTATCGCCCGGCCACCCCCGGTCCGCACCCGGTGGTCGTTTACTTCCACGGCGGCGGCTGGGTGCTCGGCGCCCATGATTCCGACGACCCGCTCTGCCGCGACCTGTGCGTTCGTTCCGACTCGATCATCGTGTCGGTCGACTATCGGCACGCGCCGGAAGCCAGGTTCCCCGCCGCGGTGGACGACGCGTTCGCCGCGTTGCGATGGGTGTCGTCGCACGCCGAATCGCTGGGTGGCCGGCCGGGGGCGGTCACGCTGGCCGGCTGGAGCGCCGGCGCCAACCTGGCGACAGTCGTCAGCAGGCTCGCTCGCGACGCCGGCGGCCCGGCGATCGCCGGGCAGTTGCTGATCGCACCCGTCACCGACACGGACCTGACGCGGCGCTCGCACCGCGAGAACGGCGAGCGCTATATTCTCACCACCGCGATGATGCAGTGGTTCTTCGATCACTACGTGGACGCAGCCAGCCGGACTGATCCACGCGTGGCTCCACTGCGAGCCAAAGACCTGTCGGGCCTGCCGCCCGCGACCATCGCCACGTGCGAGTTCGATCCGCTTCGCGACGAGGGTGAGGCGTATGCCGAGGCACTGGCCGCCGCCGGCGTTGAAGTGCAGCAGATCAGGGCACGCGGTCACATCCACAGCTCGCTCACGATGGTGGACCTCGTGATTTCGGGCGCGCCGTATCGCGAGCAGATGGGCGCAGCACTGCGGCGCTATGCAAACGCGGGACGGGCTCAATGACTCGCCATGGCAGGATGATCGGGGTGACGCTGAGTCTTTTCGGGTGGCTCGCCGCATGCTCGGCGACCAACGCCGTGCCAGCCGGTGGCGGCGCGAGCCCTTCCAGGGTGACGGGGACCGTCACCTATCGTGAGCGTATTGCGCTGCCGCCGACCGCGGTAATCAAGGTGCAGCTAGTGGACGTGTCGCGTGCCGACGCGCCCGCCATCGTGCTTGGAGAGCAGGTCATTCAGTCCGCGGGCAAGCAGGTGCCGTTTTCGTTCGAGATTCCGTTCGATCCTGCGAAGATCGAGGAGAACTACAGCTACGCCGTGCAGGCCCGCATCGAGGTGGACGGGAAGTTGCGGTTCATCAGTGACCGGCATTACGCGGTCATCACCCGCGGCGCGCCCACTCACGTAGACATGGTGCTCCGGTCGGTGGGCACTTCCAGCGCCCACTGACAAGCGGGAAGCACCAAGGGCTACTTGCGCCGTGCGAGATCGATAAAGGGGACATTCACCGTTTCCGCTGAGGCGGAAACGGTGAATGTCCCCTTTATCCGAAATTGATCTTCGCCTCGAGATTCGTCCGCGAGTCGGCGTTCGCGATCGCCTCCTCAAGCGTGATCTTGCCGTCGACGTGCAGCTGGTAGAGCGCCACGTCGAAGCTCTGCATGCCCTTCTCGCCGCTGCGGATCAGCGCTTCCTTGACGCCCACGACGTCGCCTTTCTTCACGAGCTCCTGCACGTGCGGCGTGTTCAGCAGCACCTCGATCGCCGCGCAGCGCTTGCCGTCCTTGCCCATCACCAGGCGCTGCGACAGGATCGCCTTCAGGTACTGCGACAGGTCGAGGAAGATCTGCGAGTGCTGTTCCCGCGGGAACATGTTGATCATGCGATCGAGCGCCTCGGCCGCGTTGTTCGCGTGCAGCGTCGCGAGGCACAGGTGGCCGGTGCCGGCGAAGGTGATCGCGTACTCCATCGACTCGCGGTCGCGGATCTCGCCGATCAGGATCACGTCCGGCGCCGCGCGCATGGCGCTGCGCAGCGCGCGGTGGAACGACTTGGTGTCGAGCCCGACCTCGCGCTGGTTGATGATGGATTTCTTGTTGCTGTGCAGGAACTCGATCGGGTCCTCCACCGTGAGGACGTGATCGGACGAGTTCATGTTGCGGAAGTTGATCATCGCCGCCAGCGACGTCGACTTGCCGGAGCCGGTGGCGCCCACCATCAGCACCAGCCCGCGCTTGATCATGACGAGGTCCTTCATGATCTCCGGCAGGCCGAGCTCCTCGATGGTCGGCATCTCGGCGGTGATGTAGCGCAGCACCATCGCCGGGTTGCCGCGCTGGTGGAACACGGCCACGCGGAACCGGCCGAGCCCGGGCTCCGAGATCGCGAAGTCGATCTCGAGCTCCTGCTGGAAGTAGTCGATCTGCTCCTGGTTCATCAGGCCGTAGGCCGCCTGGCGCACCTGGTCGGAGTCCAGCACCTGCCGGTTGACCGGCATGATCTTGCCCTCGATCTTGATCTTGATCGGGGCGTTCGAGGTGAAGAACAGGTCGGATGCCTTCTTCTCCACCATCAGCTTGAAGAGCGGCCGCGTGTTGAGGACGAAGTTCCGCCCGGTCGCGGCGCCGCTGGTCGCGTCGCTGAGGGCCTTCTCCGTGGCCGGGTTCGTGGCGTCGAGGTCCGTGGCGGACATGATCCCTACTCCTCTTCCTCGAGGATCTTGAGCGCACCGGACTCGTCGAGGTGCGACTTGTCGGAGCGCTTGCTCTCGAGCTTGATGCGCAGCCGGATCTCGTTCTTGGAGTCCGCGTTCCTGAGCGCTTCCTCGTACGAGATCACGCCGGTCTCGAACAGTTCGTACAGCGCCTGGTCGAACGTCTTCATGCCGAGCCGGTTCGACTTGGCCATGATCTCCTTGATGGCGGTGACCTCGCCCCGGAAGATCAGGTCGGCGATGAGCGGAGTGTTGAGCATCACTTCCATCGCGGCGATGCGGCCCTTGCCCGCCTCGCGCGGGATGAGGCGCTGCGCGATCATGGCCCGGATGTTGAGCGACAGGTCCATCAGCAGCTGCTCGCGCCGTTCCTCGGGGAAGAAGTTGATGATGCGGTCCATCGCCTGGTTGGCGCTGTTGGCGTGCAGCGTGGCGAGCACCAGGTGCCCGGTCTCGGCAAACTGGATGCCGTACTCCATCGTGTCCCGGTCGCGGATTTCGCCGATCAGGATCACGTCGGGCGCCTGGCGCAGCGTGTTCTTGAGCGCCATGTGCCAGCTCTCGGTGTCGACGCCGACCTCGCGCTGGGTCACGACGCAGTTCCTGTGCGTGTGCACGTACTCGATCGGGTCCTCGATCGTGATGATGTGGCCGGCGGTCTTGTCGTTGCGGTAGTCGAGCATCGCCGCGAGCGACGTGGACTTGCCCGAGCCGGTGGCGCCCACGAGGATGCAGAGCCCGCGCTTCGAGAGCACGACTTCCTTCAGGATCGGCGGCAGCTCGAGCTCGTCGATCGTCGGCACCTTGATGTTGATCGTGCGCAGCACCGCGCCCGTGAGCCCCATCTGGATGAAGGCGCTCACGCGGAAACGGCCGATGCCCGGCGGCGCGATCGCGAAGTTGCACTCCTTGGTCGAGTCGAACTCCTTGGTCTGGCGGTCGTTCATGATCGCGCGCACCAGCAGCTGCGCCTGCTCGGGCGTCAGCGGCTGGTTGGTCTGCGGCTTGATCTCGCCGTCGACCTTGATCGCCGGCGGGAAGCCGGCGGTGATGAATAGATCGGACCCCTTGCGCTCGACCATGCGGCGCAGGAGGTCCTGCATGAGCTTGATGCCCTGTTCGCGTTCCATCTTTCTGCCTGCTCCGGCCCGGCGTCAGCCGGCGGTCAGAAGTCCTCCTTGTTCTGTGCGCGGAACCGCGCCTCTTCCTTGGTGATCAGGCCCTTCTGCAGCAGTTCCTTCAGACACTGGTCCAGCGTCTGCATGCCCGACTGCTGGCCGGTCTGGATCGCCGAGTACATCTGCGCGATCTTGCCCTCGCGGATCAGGTTACGGATCGCCGGCGTGCCGATCATGATCTCGTGGGCGGCGATGCGGCCGCCGCCGATGCGCTTCAGCAGCGTCTGCGAAATGACCGCGCGCAACGACTCCGAGAGCATCGCCCGGACCATTTCCTTTTCCGCCGCCGGGAACACGTCCACGACGCGGTCGATGGTCTTGGCGGCCGAACTCGTGTGCAGCGTGCCGAACACGAGGTGGCCGGTCTCGGCGCCGGTCAGCGCCAGGCGGATCGTCTCGAGGTCGCGCATTTCGCCGACCAGGATCACGTCGGGGTCCTCGCGCAGCGCCGAGCGCAGCGCCTCGCTGAACCCGAGCGTGTCGCGATGCACCTCGCGCTGGTTGATCAGGCAGCGCTTGGACTCGTGCACGAACTCGATCGGGTCCTCGATCGTGATGATGTGGTCCGGGCGGTTGTCGTTGACGTAATTGATCATCGCGGCCAGCGTCGTAGACTTGCCCGAGCCCGTCGGGCCGGTGACGAGCACCAGGCCGCGCGGTTGCATCGCGATGTCCTTGAAGATCTTCGGAGCGTTCAGGTCGTCGAGCGTGAGCACGACCGAGGGAATGTTGCGGAACACGGCCGCGGCGCCACGGTTCTGGTTGAACGCGTTGACGCGGAAGCGCGCGAGCTTCGGAATCTCGAACGAGAAGTCGGTTTCGTAGAACTCTTCGTATGCCTTCCGTTGCTTGTCATTCATGATGTCGTACACCATGCTGTGCACTTCCTTGTGCGTCAGCGGTGGCATGTTGATCCGCTTCATGTCGCCATCGACCCGGATCATCGGCGGCACGCCCGACGACAGGTGCAGGTCGGAGGCATTGTTCTTGACGGCAAACGCCAGCAGCTGGGCAATGTCGACGGCCATCTTTGTCCCTCTAGCCCATGCGCCACGTCCGAGGCAGGACGGTTGGCACGGGTGGCCGAAGTATAGAGCAGGGCCCCGGACCCCAATATGTTAACCGCTCCGCAGTTCTCTGCCGAAAGGCTCGGATCGGTACTGGCGCGGATCGACGCCGCCGCCCGGCGGGCGGGCCGCGATCCGGCCTCGGTTACCCTGCTGGCGGTTAGCAAGCAGCACCCGGCCGAGGCAGTGCGGGCAGCGGTGGCGGCCGGGCAGCGACATTTCGGCGAGAACTACCTCCAGGAAGCGCTCGCGAAGATCGAGTCGCTGCGCGACCTGCCGCTCGACTGGCACTTTATCGGCCAGCTGCAGGCAAACAAGACGCGTGACATCGCGCAGACGTTCCAGTGGGTGCATACGGTCGACCGGGCGAGGACAGCGCAGAGGTTGAGCGCCCAGCGGCCCCATTTCGCAGGCCCGCTCGACGTGCTTCTGCAGGTGAGGCTGGCGGATGAGGACGGCAAGGGCGGCATCGTGGCCGCGCAGGTGCCGGCGCTCGCCGAGATCGTGGCGGGCCTGCCACGACTGCGGCTGCGCGGGCTGATGTGCATCCCGCCGCCGCAACCGGACCAGGCACGGCAGCAGGAGCCATTCCGGCAGTTGCGCGAACTGCTGCTGGAACTCAATCGGCGCGGGCACTCGCTCGACACCCTTTCGATGGGAATGAGCGCGGACCTGGAGGCCGCCATCGCCGAAGGCGCGACCATCGTCCGCGTCGGCACGGCTGTTTTCGGACCGCGGGACTGACGGAGAACGCAACGATGCGCATTGCCTTCATCGGCGGCGGCAACATGACGACGAGCCTCGTGGGAGGACTCGTGCGGCTCGGCACACCGGGCGGGAGCCTGACGGTCTCGGACCCGGTGCCTGCCCAGGTCGAGCGCCTCGTGCGCGAGTTCGGCGTGCAGGGCGTCGCGGACAACCGCGAAGCCGTGCGGGAGGCGGACCTGGTCGTGCTCGCGGTCAAGCCACAGCAGATGGCGGAGGTCGCCTGCGGCATCGCGCCGCAGCTGGCGGAGCGGCGCCGGGTCGTCGTCTCCATTGCGGCGGGCATCCGCCTCGCAGACCTCGAGCGCTGGCTGGGTGCCGGGACGCCAATCGTGCGCACGATGCCCAATCGGCCGGCGCTGATCGGGGCCGGGATCACTGCGCTCTACGCCGGCAGAGGCGTCACGGCCCACGACCGGGACAGCGTCGAAACACTGATGTCCGCGGCCGGCGCCACGGTGTGGCTGGACCAGGAGTCGCAGATGGACGCCGTGACCGCGATTTCCGGCAGTGGCCCCGCGTACTTCTTCCTGCTGATCGAAGCCCTGGAGTCGGCCGGCATCGCTGCCGGCTT
>Ga0316600_10001578_pt1 | contig 10365 bp, 8 predicted proteins | sample OWC_soil_day5_CT_FD_207652 | JGI IMG/M metagenome (GOLD analysis project Ga0316600, IMG submission 207652) | Wetland soil microbial communities from Old Woman Creek delta, Ohio, United States - OWC_soil_day5_CT | ecosystem: Environmental > Terrestrial > Soil > Wetlands | place: USA: Ohio...
TGACAGCAGGAAGAATAAAACGGTCAGAGAGCCAAAAACAACCTGGCTGGCGCGGTTATGTTTTAAAGTTCCGATAAACATAAAAAGTGTGAACACACACCATAAGCCTAAATAAAATCCCATGCTTAGGGGATCAGCAGCTTCGATTCCTTTAAATGGGTTAATCCAGATTAAAATCAAAGACCACCAAAAGAAACCATAGGCTGTAAATGCTGTTGCACCAAACGTGTTGTTTTTCTTGAATTCCATGATACCAGCTATGATCTGAGCGGCACCACCTAATCCAAATCCCATTGCTACAATCACAATGGATAAAGGAATCAATCCTGCATTATGAATATTTAGCAGGCAGGTAGTCATTCCAAATCCTAAAAGTCCAAGAGGAGCTGGATTGGCAATGGAAGGAGTGGATGGAGCTGTTGGTGTTGATTGAATTACTGAAGCTGTTTTGGTTGACATTAGTTGAAAATCCTTTCGTTATTGTATATGCGAAATCGCACCTGGCATATAATATCATCTATTTTAGAAAAACACAACAAAAATCTTATCTTCCGTTTACAAAATAGAGGAATATCACTTTTTTATATTCAAAGGCACACATAAGATGGCCGCGGTATCTTATAAACGCCCAATATATATAAGAAAGAGGGATAAAATATGGCAGTGATAACCTATTCGCTTTCCAATGACGGCGAGACTCGTCTGAGCACTAATTTTAAGGTTAAGGAATTTGCATGCAAGGATGGAAGTGACAAGATTCTGATTGATGAAGATTTGGTTGCCTATTTACAGAAGATCAGAGACTGGGCCGGATCCGCTGTAACAATTAACAGTGGCTACCGGACAAAAAGTTACAACGAATCCATTGGCGGCGCAACCAACTCTTATCATGTAAAGGGACAGGCTGCTGATATTGTAGTCAGCGGTAAAACCACTTTAAATGTAGCCAGAGAAGCGGAAGATCTTGGTATGAAGGGAATAATGCAATATATCACAAGCGGTTTTGTTCATGTAGATACAAGAACGTCGAAATATTTTGCTAAAGTACAAAACGGGAATACCACTTCTGTTTCCACCTTTGACTGAGAATTGACACAAACCTAATTAAAGCGCCCTGCTTTATGTTCCTGAGCCAGGGCGCTATATAACGTAAAGTACTGTCAGATTAAATCAGCCGGTAAATTCAATGGATGCTATAATTGAATTCAATCTGCTTTCATAATCATTGCTTAAATCGGATTTATAGGTACAGCTGAATTGAAAAGAAACAGGTCCAACTATGGTTTCATACTGTGTCATAGTATATTCCACATCATCAGCCTTATATTGAAATACAAGCTTTATCGCTTCATTGCCATCAATGGTTATTTTTGTCAAATCTGTTATAACCACGTCTGAATAGCTTTCCGACAAAAGTGCTTTGTAATCTTCCTCTGTTCGATTGAAATCAGTGAGCCAGGCTTCCCCTCTGGAATACCAAAAAACAGGATCACTCCCTGATTTTGAATTAAAAAAATCAACATAAGATATATCTTCCGTAGGGTTTTCCTCAAATACCCAATCTGCCGGATAATTGAATTTTATTACTTTATCGGAATAACTGTTTATCTGTGGTAGAGACTGTACGTTTGCAGATGACGATGTTTCTGTCTGTATCGATGTCTCATTTGCTGGAGATGACGATTCTGCTTTCAGATATTCTGTCTGCGATTTATTTTGGCAGGCGGATAACAATAACATTGCTCCTGCTGCAAGTGCAAATAAACACGAGGTTTTCTTATGCTTCTTTTTTAGAATATTCATTCTTATAAATCTCTTTAACACAGTTCACCATTCTCTTTCTTATTTTATTCCTGACTATGCACATGCCCCACAAACTTAAAAATCCGTAACGTTTCTGCCGCTGCTTCCTGATTTGCCTTTTGCTGCCAAAACGCGATAAATAAAAGTTCAATACACTGTATCATAAGCGGCAGCGCTTTCTTCTCATTATTTTCTAAAACAATCATAGATTCATAACCGCATAGAAACTGACTGATAAACCTGATCCACTTATGTTTAATTGCCATAAGATCTTTAGATCCCAGTAATTGCCCTGACAGGAAATAAGCAATGTCAAATAAGCGGGCATCCTGTTTACCTAAGTCAAAATCCAGTACACCGGTTACTGTTGTTCCTTCAAAAAGCAAATTACCATAATGCAGATCCCGGTGAATCTGCTGCCTGGGTAGCTGCGGGTAAATACTGCATAATGCTTCAATTGGTCCGGACCATTCTTCCTTTGTCAACAGGCTGCTGCAGGAAAGCTCCCTGCTGATCCAGCCCATAAGTTCCTGTTGAAAAAGATTCACTCCAGTCTTATTATCTGATACTGTCATAAAGGCACAGTGAATTTTCCCAATGACAATGCCGGTCTCATAAGCAATCGATGCATAGTCCTGTTCAAACACCTCTTTTATACGACTGCCAGCAAGTTTTTCCATCAACAGATAGCAACCATCTTCTGCCAATATATAATCCCTGCCATCTGTAGCTTTCATAATATGAGGCACTGGAACTCCATGGGAGCGAAGTGCAGCAGTCAGCCTTATATTATTAAGTGCAGCATTTTCTGTTCCGACCGATTTTAAGATATACTTCCCCGCTACTTCCCAGGTTGTGAGCGTAGCAGCAACTGGCTCTTCAGTCAGCCCCCAATATTGCGTTATACCTGCTGTCATACATACACCTCTGTAATTTTTCAACCTGTAACATCAAGGTAATTATTTCCTATGCGCATCTTTTTTCTGCTCCTTATCTTCTTCATAAAAGACTTCCATATGGGCTGGTCATATGAAAATCGTTCATGTAATTTATATTCAGATATTTGATTATAAATTAAAAGGAGTCATCCCAATAAATCGTAATATAAGGATTGGAATATGTCTTAGATCCAATGTCTAATATCACACCATGGGATATCGCGCCGCTGATACAGGTAGCGTTAAAGGAAATTTTATACGTTCCATTGGCATTGGTAGCCAGAAAACCGTTTGCTCTCAAAGTTGTATTTTCCTTACCGTTCCAGGTCACATTCTCTGTTGAATTACTGTTACTGCTTGCCACTGTGAGGTAATTGGTAAGTACAGCTCCTGTATAACTTTTCAGAGAACCTGGATTCACCTCAAGCTTTGTAATAACAGCATTTGCCGGAAGACCGGAAACTCGGAATGTAACTTCACTGGAATTACCGGATTGTCCCTTTTTTAACGCAAGACTCATGGTGCCGGAAGAAGTCACTTTCTTGGTTCCAGTTGCAGCGTATGCTGAGGTGGTGGTTGTAAATGCCATTGTTATAATTAATAAAGCGCTGAAAAGTAATTTTAAAAACTTATTTCTACTCATAAAAATGCCCCCTGTTCTGAATTTTTCAGAGACTGTCAACAACCAGCCTGTTCCATCTCTTATTATGTTTATCGGTTTCTTTGGGGTAATTTTTAGGATTTTTCACTATTTTTAATATTCCATTTCGGCATGACCGCCAATACAGCTTAAGTTAACCTATTTTGAGATACAGTTTAAAATCCCTTCTCCTTTTTTAACAGTTTTTGTTTCTGTCGGCAGAACATCTGCATATTTTGCTGTATTAGTAATAAGGATTACAGTCGTGACATCGTAACCCGCTTTTTCAATTTCTGTCAAATCTGCCTGAATCAAAACATCACCTGTTTTTATAACATCACCTGCTTTGACTTTTACATCCAGATGCTTTCCGTTTAATTTTACAGTGTCCAGTCCGAAATGAACCAATACCTCTGCCCCTCTCTCCGTTACAATCCCAATTGCATGCGGATACGCGGTAACAACTCTTCCATTGCATGGTGCACATATGGTGCCGTCTTCTGGAATAACAGCGATTCCTTTTCCTAAATTTCCAGAAGAAAAAGCGTCGTCTGCCACTTCATTTAATAAAAGCACGTTTCCGTTCATCGGTGCTGCTATTATTTCATCTTTTATTATTTCAGCCTCTGTTTCGTTTACCGATGCAGTTTCAACCAGCATATTATCGTTGTAACCAAAAAAGAAGGTTCCTATGATGCTCCCAAAAAATCCGATTGCAATACCAATTAACATTGCAGTTCCGCCCGGCCAGGTTGTTGTAACCGGTAATGTGAAAATACTGATACCCACAGCATCTGTAAATCCTGCTCCGGCTGATGCAATAATTGCTCCGGCAATACCATCGCAAATACATGCCACAATAAAGGGCTTCTTATACTTTAAGTTAATACCGTATATTGCCGGTTCTGAAATACTGCCTACAAATGCTGAAAAGAATGCAGCTGTTGCAATCTCCTTTACTTTTCTGTCTTTTGTCTTAAGCGCAACGCCAAGGGCAGCCCCTGCATGAGAAAATGTACATGGAAAAGTAATTGGAAGAATCTTATCGATTCCCAAAACCATCAAATTATTAATAGCAACCGTAATAACTGCCCAATGCAATCCAAACATAATAAATACGGACCAAAAGGCACCAAAAACAAAACCAACTAAAGGCGGGCATATTCCAATCAAATATGTAATTCCTGATGCAAGCCAGGAACTCAGCTGACTGGTAACAGGTCCTATTATAATCAGTGATACAGGTATTGTTACTAACAATGTAAATGACGGAACAAAAACACCAGCTACAATCTTTGGAATAATTCTTTTAAAGATTTTCTCAATTTTTGTCATCACATAGACAGCAAATATAATCGGTATAACTGTATTCGAATAGTCTAATAACTTCAAAGGTATTCCAATAAAGGTAACTGCAGTATGAGCCGCATATAGTGAAAGAATTTTGGGATATAAGAACGCCGCCGAAACTCCCATGCCCAGATACATGTTACTGCCAAACTTTTTAGCAGCAGAGGCTCCCAGGAAAAAAGGCATAAAATAAAAGAATCCGTCACCAATCGCGAACAATATGGTATAAGTACTTGAATCTGGAGATAATAAGCCAAAAGTGGACAGCATAATAACAATTGCCTTTAATATACCTGCTGCCACCATTATTGGCATGCATGGCATAAAAATACCGGATATTGTATCAATTAACCTGTTTATTAAATTCATTTTACCGCTTTTACTTAAATCATTTTGCCCAATATCAATCTGTATTCCTTTTATTTTCTCTACTGCCTGAAACACATCATCCACTTCATTTCCTATTACCACCTGATATTGACCGCCTGCTTTTATCACAGATACTACTCCGCTCAGCTTCTCAATATTATCCGTTTCTGCAATGCTTTCATCCTTTAATACAAAGCGAAGCCGCGTAATGCAATGTGTCAGTGACACTACATTGTCTGTCCCGCCAATTAAATTAACAATATCACGCGCCAATTGATCGTAATTTTTATTCATATGCGTCCTCCTGCAATTTGCACATTATATCTGTTCAACTACCAGCAGCCAGTCTCCTTTTCCTGGTTTTACCGGCGTCTCCCACACCCCGTTATCCACATAAAAGATATCCTCTGCCTCTGAATACTTACCCTCTCTTGGATCGAACCATCGGGCACTGTAATCACCTATGCTGAGGTCTTTTATTTTATATTGCTTTCTCACCGTATCGCTGTAATATAACACCAGTCTTTTTGCATCATCACTGATTGTAATGAATGGAAGCTTCATCCCAAATGGGTTTCCGGTTATTTCTTCCCCCTCTACTTCATAGGGGTGCAGTTCCCAGAAACGCACTTTTTCATAAAATTCTTTCATATAACCCATTTGTTTTCCGCCCGCCCCATCAATCGCTTCATACCAGGTAATATCATATTGATTAAAAAGCTTCATCGGATTAGGCTGTCCTTTTTCCCATACATTATCCCAAATTCCCTGTGCACCATAGGTATAACCGCACCCTCCCAGCTGAATGGACATATATGCAACTCTTCGCAGCATATCAGCTGTACACATACGTGTACCGTTTTCTTCTAAAGTTGAACAAAACTCATAAAAGCATTCTCCTTCGATAAACGGATGCTGGGGAAACTTTTTGCGGAATTCACGATAATGAGCCGGGCTAATTGGAAAATCTCCATGACCAGCCTGATTTAACGTGAAATCAAACCAACCTTCATCCTGGTAATAATCAGCAAATGGCCGTTCATTTGTATAATGGGCCGTTTGTAAAGTTCCGTAGCCATCTATGGATTCTACATATTCTGCTACTTCCCTCCAGCCGTCTATTCTTAATTTTCTGTCTTCTCCTCCGCTATATCCTGCAACTTCTCCTGCCAGGGTCCATATAACGGGCAAAGCGCCATAACGAGCCACAATATACCTTGCCAGACTCTTTTGAAGCTCCACATTATCTGTAATGGAAATAAACCAGGCAAAGCCTAATGCATTAACAAATCCCAGATCAGCAAGATAATACATTCTCCTGTCCAACTCATTTTGATAGAAAGCTATGTTGGGCAGCTTACCGTCACTTCCTTCCAGCCAGTAATATTTTTCTCCCCCCATAAGAGCGTCACTGCGTAAATTAGTCTGATAAATATTGTATCCCTGTTCCATACGCCTTTTTGCCATTCCCCTGAACATACAGTCCATATCCGGGTGATTTGATTCACCCCATCTTTCTCCGTAAGCAAATTCCCAGTGGGTATCTCCCAACCAGAAAAACGGTGTACCATCATCATACATTAAATATTTTTCAGAAGGATGAACCCGCAGGAAACCATGCTGGTAAACGGGGAGAGCTCCGGTATATTCCACACATTCTATTTCTCCTGACTCACCGTTAAGCCCTGACTTTTCATCAGTTTGTATTGCCCATGACCATTTTCCCAATTCTGTAGGAGTAAAAGAAATCTTATAATGATTCCCCCCATCCCAATAAGCTTCCCTTCTTATCTGCCGCCCTGATGGTCCGGTAAATACAGCCTGAATGCTTACATCCAAAAATGGATTGTTATATTCGTATCTGCTATGAAAATCTAAAATAACCTGTCGCCATAGCTCTGAACGATGCCTCATCCTGTCATTCTCCTTTATCTTTATTTTAAGCCTCTCTTTCCGGCAAGTCCGACGGCCAGTTCAATTAATTCCTCTGCATCTTCCCTGCAGATGTATCCTTTCGAAACCTGCTCCAGGGTATCTTTTGTCACCAAATCTCTATAGTTAGCAAGGGAGGTGTATAATTCACGGATCATTGCCTCTGAAAATGCCTCCTGGTATCCAAATAATCCATCTTTATCTGAAGCCGGATCAATTGCATTCATTCCCAAATCCACATTGCTGGTATTAAAATACCGCCCGGTTGGATAATTCAAAAGGCAGGTTCTAAGTCCTCCCATTGTATTACCAAACGCGTCCTTACAATTCTCTCCATCACCGTCTACTAAAATACGTTGGCAGCGATTCGGTGCTGCCCCGCATCGTACCCATGAGAACAGATTACGGAAAGCTGCTGAAAAAAGAATATGAGACGGATAATCATTCCCCTGTTCATGCTTTCCTACATATTCAGGCAGATGTTTAATCCGATTTAAGTCCGTATCCTTTTTATAGTAATCCACACAGCTGAACATCGTATCATGGCTTGCACCGGTTACTTCATAAAGCCTGTGTTTAAAATCGATTCTGTCACTATCATCACTCCTTGTCCGGCATCCATCATATCTTCCATTTTCACTTTCTGTCTGGACTGATATAAATGGTTGGCTGATTTTCTCAATATAATGCAGTTTACGACTATATTTCCTGCCTGTCTCATATTGGTTGACCGGCACAATCATGGACCGGATCCCGCCACCTGCCAGATAGCAGTCAAACACACAGGCTCCTCTTGCAATTTCCTGTCTATATGCAAAACTATTAACATAGCGGAAAAGATAACAGGCTGACTGGGACCAGCCGGTAAGGCAAAGGCAATTTCTTGCATCATTAACAAGCGGATTCTTCTCATCATCAGAACGGATTAACCATGCCAGATCAGTAAGCATGTCCCAAAATAATCCAGTTTCATAAGAAATGTCAATATCCGGTAAAATACCCGGATCTTTCAGAATTTCCTCCACAATAAAGGGAAACCGCGTCTCAGGAGTAGGATTTTTCCATGATAACCGTTTATATCTTTCCTGATTAAATTCCACCATCTTTGCTATCGTATTTGGTTTACTTGTGATACCGATATAGATATCACCGTTTCTTAAAAATTCTTTATGCCCCAATATCCACATACGGTCTATTTCCATAAATGAAGTAGGATTTATAATCTCAATTACTACATTACCGCTGCATTCTTCCGCTTTCTTTGGCTTCCTTACAATAAAGCGATTTATGTATGGTACATCTGATATTTTAATTTCTACGCCTCCATCTTCATCTGATGTCTGATAAACATTAGCTGTTCCGTACATATAATACTCGGACTCCTCATAACCTTTTGATGACAAATCGCAATATCTCTCTGCACTTGCAAATGGATAATTCTGCTCTGTAATGGGTATCTGCTCTATTTTCGTAATCATTTCAACTCTCCCTTCCTCTCTTCATAAGAATAATATAATTTTTTATCCACTTAAGTTCAATACATTATTTAGTGTATTTACTCAAGTTTTTACTCAAGTTTATAATTTATTGAGTATGTAATTGATTTTTAAAAACTGATACACTATAATATTGCATATAATCAATCCTTTGAATGAAAGATAAAGAGGTGATATCATGTCCGCTACAGCAAAACAAATTGCGCAGCAGCTGGGATTATCCGAATCCGCGGTTTCCCTTGCTCTGCATAATAAACCAGGCGTCAGTACAAAAACAAGGAACCAGGTAATCGAAACGGCAAAAAGCTTAAATTATGATTTCACAAAAATAGCTCCAGCCAAAAATCTTGCCGGAGTCATTAGCTTTATTCTTTATAATAAAAACCGCATCTTTGAAATGCCCTTTTTTACTGAACTGAAAGCAGGAGTCGAGAATGAATTTAAAGAAACAGGATATAAACTTATAATTAATCATGTTGATGATACAGAAGATATACAGAAGCAGCTTGAGGATATTGTAAGCTTAGGGTGTGACGGCATTATACTGCTAGGAACCGAAATGCTAAAAGAAGATTTCGCTCCGTTTTCGTTTATTGACTTACCCATTATTTTATTAGATTCCTATTTTAATTCATCAAAAATGGATTGTATTCTTATCAACAATGTAGAAGGTGCAAGATTTGCCGCCAATTATCTGATTAAGAAAAGGCATACACAGCCGGGATACCTTCGTTCTTCCTGCCCGATCAGCAATTTTAATGAAAGAGCTGACGGTTTTTATAAAGCCATACGGCAAAATGGAATGTCAATTTCCAAATCTGTCGTGCATTATTTAAGCCCCTTTATCGATTCCGCTTACGCTGATATGCTGGCCGTCATTGAGCAGGGAGAAGAGCTGGCTGACTGTTACTTTGCAGATAACGATGATATTGCAATCGGTGCAATGCGGGCTTTTAAAGAAAAAGGATATCGAATTCCAGGCGACATAGCTATTATCGGATTTGATAATAATCCATATTCTTCCTTTGTAGAACCGCCATTAACGACTGTAAACGTACCAAAGGCATATTTAGGTCAGCTTGCCGCAAAAAGAATGCTTTCCTTATTGCACGAACCTGAACATCACCCCATTAAGATTGAAGTGAATACCAATCTCATCATCAGGAAATCAGTTACGTAATCTTTCGATGGCAGATATTATGTTTCCTTAAATATTCAGAAACATCTCTTCCAGAACTCTACCGTCACAAGATCCAAATTCAACACCAAGGATGGCAGCAATTGTTGGAGCTATGTCTACCATATGGATTTCTCCCAGCTGATATCCTTTTTTTATCCCTTTTCCTGACACGACAAAGCAACAGCCATATTCTGGCTTCTCCGGAGAATATCCATGGGTCGCATACGTTTTATTCTCTTTTTTTAAATCCGTTACAAGGGGACCCGCAATGCTGTCATCAAAGCTATAGCCCAGTTTTGCTTCCAGCATACAGCCAGAAACCGGAAAGGCATGGAACCGTTTTAGTTCCTCTCCGGTATAGATTTTCTCTATCCCTAAGGTTTCCTCTCCTGCCGCTTTTTGTAGAATCCCCAGCACGCACTGCATCGCCTCGTCATCATTTTCCTTTATGTGCAAATAGGCTGACCCCCCTGTGGACTGCAGATATGCCCTCCAATGCATGCTCCCATTTTCTTCATAAATAAGACCGGCTTCTTTGAGTAATTGATTCAGCCTCACTTTATACCTGACATTTTTCTGACCATGGTCACCCAGCACCATGAAAACCGTTTCCTCTGAAATGCCTGCCTCAGCAACCGCTTCCATCAGCTTGCCGAT
>Ga0316600_10001580_pt1 | contig 10345 bp, 2 predicted proteins | sample OWC_soil_day5_CT_FD_207652 | JGI IMG/M metagenome (GOLD analysis project Ga0316600, IMG submission 207652) | Wetland soil microbial communities from Old Woman Creek delta, Ohio, United States - OWC_soil_day5_CT | ecosystem: Environmental > Terrestrial > Soil > Wetlands | place: USA: Ohio...
AAAAATCCTGCCTTCTTCAAGAAGTCAATATCAGACATTGAAGTGATCTGTGAGCCCAAAATGAGAGGGCTAGTGACCTTGCAACAAGCCTTTGACAAAGAACCATTAGCCTTCTTCATACTGTTTTCATCGATATCAAGTATTGCGCCGACCTTAGCATCAGGGCAAAGTGACTATGCCATGGCCAATGCCTATCTTGACTATTATGCCCAGTATCAAGCTGGACAAGGCAAAGCTTATTTTAAGGCAATTCAATGGCCAGCCTGGGCTGAAACGGGTATGGCCAAGGGTGGGATGCGTACACCTGCCTATATGAAGACCGGCCTTGTATCCATTACAACGGCAGACGGCTTAGCCTTCCTAGATATGATTCAACAGACGCCGCAAATTGTGAATTTACCTTGTGCAGTCGTTCTAGGTGAATGTAATTACGGTGAGCTGCTGAAAACAGATATCAGCTCAATTGAAGGAGAGTCCTACTTAGTGCCACAAGGGATAGGGGAGTCACAGTCAAAGGCGATATCTAAGCAAGGCGGCCAGGTAGAGTTAAGAACAGCTATTACTCAGTGGCTGCAAAAGATTTTTATGGATGAATTAAAATTGACAGTTGATCAATTAGAGGCAGACAAAGCATTTGATGAATACGGCGTGGATTCCATTCTATTAGCCCAATTGGTACAGCCAATGCAGGAAATACTAGGGGAGAGGATTAATCCATCATTGCTACTAGAACATAGTACAATAGCCTCGTTAGCCGATTATTTTATGCATAATCATTTAGAAAACGTACAAAAAAAGCTTGAATTTGAGACTGGCAGTACTGTGAAAGCGTCTTTAAAAGCAGACAGCGTTATTAACGAACCAGAATCGCTGCAACTAGTAAATGCAAAATCACAGCACGGCAGTCTGGCAGTTGTTGCTGATCAGTCCACAACCATTCATGTTCCCCTGTATTCAGCAGAAGACATTGCTGTAGTAGGTATTGGCTGTCGCTTTCCAGGTGCACCTACCAAAGAAGCTTATTGGGAATTACTCACTAAAGGATTATCTGCTGTAAGACCTGTGCCTCCACAGCGATGGATCCCTAAAGATAAGCGTATGGACTACGGCGGATGGATAAATGATATAGAAGTATTTGATCCCAAATTCTTTAATATTAATGAGAATGATGCGGCCATTATGGACCCTCAAGCGCGAATCATGTTAGAAGAAAGTTTACAGGCAATATATGATGCAGGCTATGACCATAGACAGTTATCAGGAGAAAAGATCGGAGTCTATATCGGTGGCCGTTCACTACCCAATATGGATGCCAATGTCGTCTTCCAAGCACCAAACCCTATTTTAGGAATCGGCCAAAATTATTTGGCAACAAATATTTCAAGGTTCTTTAACTTTAAAGGACCAAGTATGGTTGTGGATACAGCTTGTTCATCAGGAATAACCAGCTTGCAATTTGCTGCTGATGCCTTAAGAGCAAAACGCATTCATATGGCGTTGGTTGGTGCGGTCAGTCTCTTGCTGCATCCTTTTGCCCATGATATGTTTGCTGCTCGAAATATTCTAAGTAAGAACGGGGAATTCCATATCTTTGACAAAAAATCCAGTGGCGAAGTATTAGGTGAAGGTGCTGGGGTTGTTATGCTAAAAAGGCTCAGTGATGCCATCAAAGATGGAAATCAGATTTATGGCATTATCAAAGCTATTGCGGTGAACAATGACGGACGAACTCTTGGCCCTGGATCACCCAATATCAATGCACAGAAGCAAGTGATGCAGGAAGCGCTAGTCTTAAGCGGCAAGCAGCCTGAGGATATTGGGTATATCGAAGTCAACGGGGGCGGAACACCTGTGATTGACTCTGTGGAAATTAAGGCATTATCTGATATCTATCGCCTTGATAGCCAAGAACTGGCAACATGTGCTATAGGATCAATCAAGCCTAATATTGGGCATTCGCTGTTAGCGTCGGGAATGGCTGGATTTATTCGCTGTGTGTTAAGTGTGTATCATCAGCAAATTCCGCCCTTTTTATCTGCCACTGAACCATTTGAACACTATGATTTTGCAAGGTCGCGGATACAGTTTAATCGGCAGACGATACACTGGGAGGTTCCCAAAGGAAAAAAGAGAGTGGCTGTGCAAAACTCTATGCCAGATGGCGGAACCAATTGTCATGTGGTTATAGAGGAATTTGTGCCAGATGGTATACCCTATCAGCCTACTTACATCCATAAACCTATGCCAGGAATGATCAAAAAAGTCGTAGGCAATGCTGAGAAAACTGTGATAGAGCAACATCAGGAGAAACAAAAGATCGTTAGGAATAAATGGGGTGAATATAGTGTATATGGAAAATGATGGAGGAAGTAAAATGGATAAGCAATTTCACACGACTATGGACTACAATAATCCGATTATAAAAAGCCATTTAGTTTACGGGCAAGCTCTGCTTCCAGGGCTTGCCTATGTTGATATACTATTTCAAATGGCTCAATCAACTGGATTTGATATTCGTAAAACTGTTTTGAAGAATATTTCTATCTTCAATCCTCTAATCGTCAGAGAAGATCTAAGTGTGGATATTACTATTTCATTCACTGAATATCAGGGCTATTATAAGATTCTTGTTGAGGGGAAGGAAAAAGGGATACACGGAGCAAACCCTCAGGCACAAAAGAAATACATTAGTGCAGAATTACATCAGGATGATGCAATAGCCTTTGACCAGATCATTGATATTGAAGAGATAAAAAAACGAGCTAAACAAATCGTTGATTTGGAAGAAGGTATATATGCCTTAGCGCGAAAAAATGGCTTAGTCCATCAGGATATTATCAAAGCGGATGGCAAAATGTATCTTAGCGATGAAGGGGGCTTAATCCAGCTTGCAGTGCCAGCCAATTATATTGAGGATGCAGAAGATTATATTTTTCATCCCACCTTAATTGATGGCAGTGCTACGGCTGCAGGTCTAATAATTCAACATGCAGCACCCGAAAAAAGAGGTAATCTTTTTGAAAATCTTTTTATTCCTCTCTTCTATGAAGCTTTTTTTGCTACTGAATCATTGCAAACACAATGTTACGCCAGAGTTCAAAAATCTAATATAAAATTTGCGAACGATATAATATATATTGATATTGAGTTTTTTAATGAGAAAGGTAAACAAGTCGGTGTTCTAAAACGGTTGACGTCGAAGTTGATTCGGTCTGAAGAGCAATTTAATTCTAAAAAGATGGTAAACAAGCAAAAGCCTGATGTACTGAAAACTGTGACGAAGCCACTACATGATAAAACGAGAGCTAATAAAACATGGCAATCGATATTGACCAATACTTTTGGGAAATATTTAAACATGAAACCACATCAAATTAATACTCAGCAAGGCTTTTTTGAACTTGGCTTGGAATCGGCACAACTATTAGAGGTGCTAAAGGAAATTGAAAATATTTTAGACGAAACGCTAAATCCTACGTTGTTATTTGAGTACAATAATATTGAAGAATTGATTGGATATTTTGAGCAGAAGAAACCTATTAAAGAATCCGTGTATCAAGGCACAACTAATAAAAAGCTGGCGAATGACACAATTGTTGAGAGCCAGAAGATTGCATCTGAAGCTAACCAGTCGGTTATAAAGCAAGCTCAGGAAATGGATATAGCTATCATTGCCCTTTCAGGGCGATATCCAAAAGCAAATAATATTCAAAAATTCTGGGAAAATTTGCAACAAGGCAGGGATTGTGTTACTGAAATCCCCACAGACCGCTGGGATTACAGTTTGTACTATGATGAAGACAGAAACAAGCCTGGAAAAACCTATAGCAAGTGGGGCGGATTCATTGATGGCGTGGATAAATTCGATCCCTTATTCTTTAATATCTTGCCTAAACATGCAGAATTTATAGATCCTCAGGAACGCTTGTTTTTAGAATGCGTTTGGGATCTATTTGAAAGTATTGGATATACACAAGAGATCTTGCAGCAAATGTATCAGAGCCGAGTTGGGGTTTATGTTGGCTCAATGTTTTTGCAGCAGCACTTTTTTAATGCCGATATAGTAGCAGAAGCTGCCATGGCTATATCCTCCTATGGGTCCATTGCCAATCGTATTTCTTACTTTTATAATTTGCAAGGCCCTAGTGTGGCTATTGATACTATGTGTTCATCTTCTGCTGTCGCAGTTCATACAGCTTGCGAAAGCCTTATAAGAGGAGAATGTCAGGTGGCAATTGCTGGGGGTGTCAATCTTTCTATTCATCCGAAAAAGTATCTGGGATTAAGCTTAGCGCAATTAATTGGGAGCCGTCCCAATTGCAGAAGTTTTGGCGACGGAGATGGATATATGCCCGCCGAAGGGGTTGGTGCAGTATTATTAAAACCACTTTCTAAAGCAATTCAAGATAAGGATTCAATTCTAGCTGTAATTAAATCAACGACAACCAATCATGGAGGACGGGGTAATGGATTTACTGTTCCTAACGTAAATTCCCAAGCCCGATTATTTGAAGACAACTTTATAAAATCAGGGATTGATCCCCGGACGATTAGTTATGTAGAAGCTTTCGCTAATGGTTCTGCTTTGGGAGATCCTATTGAGGTTAGTGCCTTAACGAAAACATTTCAGAAATATACTGCCGATAAACAGTTTTGTGCAATAGGGTCTGTAAAATCAAATATTGGCCATGCTGAAGCTGTTTCAGGGATGTCTCAGCTGACTAAAGTTATTTTACAATTACAGCATCAACAATTGGTGCCATCAATCAAAGCAGAGCCTCTCAATCCCAAAATAAGCTTTGATAATACTCCGTTTTATCTGCAGCGGGAACTTCAGGAATGGAAACGACCTATACTAATGGTTAATGGGGAAAAACAGGAGTATCCGCGGCGTGCTACAGTAAGTTCATTTGGGGCTGGAGGGTCTAATGCACACATAATTGTAGAAGAGTATATTCCAGTTCATGAAGAAAATGTTAATGACTGCTCTACAGATACTCCTCAGATTGTAATCTTTTCAGCGAAAAAACAAGAGCGATTGTTGGCCGTTGTTGAACAAATGCTGGAGTTTGTTGAACGACAAACAGAGTTTAATTTAGCAAATTTCGCGTATACCCTTCAAGTCGGGCGAGAAGCAATGGAATGCCGATTAGCAATGGTAGTGAGCGATCAGCGAGAACTGATCACAGGCTTGAAGGCATTTCTGAAATGCGTAAAAGAAGATAAGGCGATAGACGATTCCATTCCCATTTTTACATCCAATTTGGGAGAAGATGAATCGGAGATTAGAGAATTTCTTTCAGGAAATCTAGGGGAGACTGTAGTTCAAGTACTTTTAGCAGAAGAAAACCTTGAAAAAATTGCACTTTATTGGACGAAAATAGGCAAAATACCTTGGGAAGTGTTACATAAAGGACAAAGTGTCCAGAGGATTTACTTGCCAACCTATCCTTTTGCCAGAGAGCGTTATTGGGTTGCAACAAATGAAGCAATAAGTCATCAATCAAATTCTACCTCACAATCTGAGGCAGAAGAGTTGGTATTTACAATTAATCCCAATAAATCAATGCGGCAAAATGTTCAAGACTACATGATATATGTTTTGTCTGAAAAATTGTACATTGCCCAGGAGCAGATCCAGCTAAATAAAAATATCTATGATTATGGTATAGATTCAATTATTATGATGAAATTTGCAGGTGATTTTGAACAGCAATTTCAAACCCAAATTACATTGCGAGAAATATTGGAATATGAGACCCTTGATTCTTTAACGACCTACCTTGCGAAAAAAGTTGAAAATCAAAATCACCAAAACAAAGAACAAACTATAAATAGTAAGTTAGAACAGAATCACCAAAAGACCAGTGAAGATATTGATGAACAGGTCGTTAAAGTGTTAGAAAGACTTGCCGAAGGGGGGCTGGATGTAACAGAAGCCCAGAAGTTATTAGAAAGGGGACAAGCTATATGAATGCTAAGGAGATTCTGGATGCTTATAAATTAGGAAAATTATCATTAACCGGTGTACGGGAGAAGCTACTGTCTCTTGAAAAACAATTATTTAAGAGCCCCCTCTCCGAGGGGCAGAAAGGCTTATGGATGTTGCAAAAAACATCACCTGATATGAGTGCTTATAATATTCCGTTATGCTTTCGTATTCGTAAAAAACTGAACGTAGAGATGCTTCAGCAAGCCTGTCGCTTTGTTCAGAAACAGTATCCGATTCTAAAAAGTGTTATTCGGGAAGAAAAAGGGATACCCTACCAAATAGTTCAATCTTCACAACCGCTTTTTTTTCAACAGGAAGACATCTCAACGTTCACATGGGATGAGGTTATAGCTTATTTAAGAAAAAAAACGCAGGAGCCTATTTCCTTGGAGAATGGACCTTTAATGCGAATTCACCTCTTATCGTGTTCTGAGAAAGAACATATATTACTTATTACTATTCATCACATTATATTTGATGGAAGCTCAATCATGTCGTTTGTTAAAACACTATTGGATGCATATCAGAACATTGTTCAGGACCGGCAACTGGTACTGAATTCTAATCCAACTACTTATCATGACTTTGTAGAGTGGGAGCAGAAGATGCTGTCAGGCAAGGCTGGAGCAGAACACCAAGCTTACTGGAAAAACCAATTATCAGGAATTCTGCCTATTATTGAGATTCCCACAGATCATCCAAGAGTTTCTAGCCAAAGCTTTAGGGGCAAAACCCATACAGGTTACATTTCTACCGAACTGGGTAAGCGAATAAAAGAGTGCGCTAAAGCACAACGTGTTAATCCATCAGTAATTTTATTAGGAATTTTCAAAACGTTTTTGCATCGCTATACAGGTCAGGATGATATTATTGTAGGCATGCCAACAAGGGGACGACCTCAGGAAAAATTTGACTTACTGATCGGCTATTTTATTAATATGATTCCAGTGCGAAGTCAAGTATTAGGAAATCAGTCTTTTGTGAAATTTGTTCAAGAATTACAGATGACTATGGCAGATGCTATAGATCATGCTGAATATCCTTTTCCAGCGTTAGTTAGGGATTTAAACGTAGACCGCACACAGCTGAATTCGCCAGTATTTCAAGTAGTCTTTGCTTATCAAAATTTTCTTCAGGCTGCAAGTTTACAAGTATTTCAGGAGAAGTACCAAGACACACTGTCGATTGAACATGTAGAAGGTATTCATCAAGAAGGCGAATATGAATTTCAATTAGAGGTTATTGGACAGGAAGACGGATTTATCCTAAACATGAAATATAATCCTGACTTATTCGATGACGCTACTATTTCACAAATGATGGAACATTATGTGAATTTGGCCAAGGAAGTTGTCAATAATCCAGCATTAGGCGTAGAAAGTCTAGCAGAAATAGCGATTTCTCCTGAAAGTGATCAAAAACTGATAAAGCAATACAACCAGACGGAAGAAGCAATTTTGCCAACAACTTTACATCAGTTATTTATTGAGCAGGTCAATCGTACGCCAGATAAGACAGCAATCATGTCAGAAGACAAAAGTATCACTTATCGGGAACTGCATGAGAAATCCAATCAGGTTGCTGCTTATTTACAGGAGCAAGGCATACAGCAAAATGACTTTGTAGGGGTCATGGTGCAACGTTCTGTAGAAACAATAATAAACACTATTGGTATACTAAAGGCGGGTGCGGCTTATGTTCCTATTGACTCTGAATATCCAGAGGAACGCCGACAATATATTCTAGAAAACAGTAATTGTAAAATGGTGCTAAACCCTCAGGACTATGTTGAGAAAAATATTGCTGAGTATCCTATAGAATTAACAAAGACTATAAATTCTATAGAAGATATTGCCTATGTCATTTATACATCGGGAAGTACTGGCAGACCAAAGGGCGTTGTCATTACCCATAAGGCAGTAACCAATACGGTTATAGATTTAAACGAAAGGTTTAATGTAAATGAAAATGATAAAATAATCGGTTTGTCCTCAATGTGTTTTGATTTATCGGTGTATGACATATTTGGAGCATTAAGTACAGGAGCGCTGCTGGTGCTGGTTCCCGACCAAAAGGATATAAGAAATTTGGTAAGAGTAGTAGAAAAAGAGAAGATTACTGTTTGGAATTCAGTTCCGGCAATCATGGATTTGTTGGTGGAAAACCTGCGCACGGAGCTTATTAATACTAGCTTAAGGCTGGTTATGTTAAGTGGTGATTGGATACCGCTAAAACTGTCTGCCAAAATAAAAAATCACTTTGTAAATGCAGACGTGTATAGCTTGGGCGGGGCAACAGAAGCATCAATATGGTCAATTTACTATCCCATTACTGAAGTTGAAGAAAATTGGAAGAGTATTCCTTATGGTAAACCATTAGCAAATCAAAAATTCTATGTATTAAATGGTCAGCAGCGTCAGTGTCTAGTCAATGTTCCAGGAGAGCTATATATAGGGGGCGTAGGCGTTGCGCAGGGATACTTGAACGATGAGGAAAAAACTAAAAATTCATTTATACACCATCCTCAATTAGGTTATATATACAGGACAGGCGACCATGGAGTCATGCGTAAAGAAGGATATATAGAATTTCTAGGAAGAAAAGACCAACAAGTAAAGATAAGGGGTTATAGAGTTGAGTTGGGGGAAATAGAGAATCAGCTATTAGAACATAAAGAGGTTAAGAATGCTGTCGTAGTTGATTTCAAAGATACGAACAACAATAAATATCTTTGTGCATATGTAGTATCAGAGCAAAAGTTGATCATAGCAGAGCTACGAGAAAGTTTGGCAAAAAAATTGCCAGAGTACATGATACCTACGTATTTTGTACAGTTAGAGAGAATTCCATTAACATTGAACGGGAAAATAGATAGACGAACATTACCCCAGCCTGAGGGAAATAGTAGAATTGGAGTTGCATATGTTGCCCCAAAGAATGAAGCTGAGAAGAAAATGACGCAAATATGGCAGGAAGTCTTAGGTGTAGAAGAAGTAAGTATCGAGGATAATTATCTAGATTTGGGGGGGTATTCTATAAATGCAATAACCCTTGTGTCTAGGATACAGCAGGAATTTGGTATAGAAGTGTCCTATGATAAAGTTTTTAAAGCTCCTAATTTAAAAGAGTTTGTGAGAAGTATTATTAAAATGGTTGAATGCACTGGAGCAACGACCAATTATATAAAATTTAATGAAAACGATACCAAGCAAAATATATTCTGTATTCCAGCGCTAGTGCCGACAGGTATGGTATATAGACACTTAGCTGGTAATCTAAAGGATTATTCTCTTTATTGCTTTGATCTTATAGAAAGCGGTAGTAGAAGCAAAGAGTATGCAAGTATAATAAAAAGTATACAGCCACAAGGACCTTATATCTTGGCGGGGTATTCTATAGGGGGATTTCTGGCATTTGAGGTTGCAAAAGAATTAGAACGTCAAGGTTGTTATGTAGCAGGAGTCATTATGATAGACTCCAGCTATTTGCTGGAGAAGCTGAAGACCGAAGAACACGAGAGACTACTAGAAGAAGCAAGGGAAGTAATCGAGAACCATCTTGATAACTTTATCGATTTTACAGAGATATCTGCACAAGAAAAGCTAAATATAAAACAATTATTCCTGAAAAAAGCAATAAATTATTTGAATTATTATTATGGTGTAATTAATGAAGAAAAAGGAAATTTGGATATACATCTTATAAATCCGAGCATTGATGCTTACAAAGATTCCCCGGAAGAATTGATGGGGAAATTCTCTCAAGAATGGGATAAAAAAACGTCGGGAATCTTTGTGCAACATAGAGGTTTTGGATCCCATCTTGCTATGCTGGAACCTGCTTGTGTAGAAGAAAACGCAAGAGTGATTAAACAAATATTGGATTTATTAAACGGCAAGGCAATGGAAAAAACGTCATAAGGTTACAGCATTATACCCTGAAGTTTCAGCTTTACAAAAAGGAAATAACTTAAATTCACGAGTATGTATCATAATTAAAACTCCTGAAAATCTTTTTATCGAAAAGTTTGCAGGAGTTTTTCCCTTATCAATGATATTCATCTTCTCCTAATCGTAATAACAATCTTTATGTATCAATAGGCATGAGGTAGCTGAGATAACTGATAAGAGAGGTGAAATGTATGGAAAAATTATCAAAGGCAAAGAGGGCTGAAGCTAACGATTGGGAACGTTGCTATTATATCGACTGGCTGCGTGTCATCGGGATTCTGAGTGTTTTTTTCTTTCACAATTTAAGAATTTTTGATAGCTTTTATTTTCAATTAAAAAATAAAGAGACCAGTCTTTTTGCTACTGTTTTAACTGTGTATTTCAATTTTTGGATAATGCCCCT
>Ga0316600_10001581_pt1 | contig 10343 bp, 5 predicted proteins | sample OWC_soil_day5_CT_FD_207652 | JGI IMG/M metagenome (GOLD analysis project Ga0316600, IMG submission 207652) | Wetland soil microbial communities from Old Woman Creek delta, Ohio, United States - OWC_soil_day5_CT | ecosystem: Environmental > Terrestrial > Soil > Wetlands | place: USA: Ohio...
CACGCCCTGTTGCCCGAACAGGGCGTGGTGGTCCCGGGCGATCTAATGATCGGAGCCGATTCCCACACCTGCACATACGGCGCCATTGGTGCGTTCTCCACGGGGGTCGGGTCTACCGACCTTGCCGCCGCGATGCTGACCGGCAAAGCCTGGTTTAAAGTGCCTCCGACAATCAAGCTCGTCTTCAAAGGAAAGCTGCCCGCCGATGTCACGGGGAAGGATCTGATCCTGACGGCCATCGGGCGGCTGGGCGTTGAGGGAGCCAATTACAGGGTTCTTGAAATCACAGGACCCGTGATTGACAAGCTGTCCATGGACGGAAGGCTGACGATGTGCAACATGGCCATTGAAGCCGGAGCCAAGACCGGTATTGTGCCGCCGGACAAAATCACCCGCATATACGTGGAATCCCGCGCGCAGCGCAAGCCGCGTTATTATACCTCGGATCCGGAGGCCGAATACGAACGCATCGAGGAATTCGATGTCACCGGTATGGAGCCGGTGGTGGCAAGGCCTCATCTGCCGTCGAATGTAGTGCCGGTTTCCAGGGCCAGGGATGTCGTGCTGGACCAGGCGGTGATCGGGTCCTGCACGAACGGCCGCATCGAGGATCTGCGGCAGGCGGCAAAAGTGCTCAAAGGCCGCAAAGTCAGCCCGAGAGTGCGAACAATTATCATGCCGGCCACGCCTCTGATCTGGCGGCAGGCACTGAAGGAAGGGCTCCTGGACATATTTATGGCTGCCGGATGCATCATTTCGCCTCCCACGTGCGGTCCATGCCTGGGAGGGCACATGGGAATCCTGGCTAAGGGTGAAAAGGCCGTGGCCACGACAAACCGCAACTTTATCGGCCGGATGGGCCATACGGAGAGCGAAGTATACCTGGCGTCGCCGGCTGTGGCGGCGGCATCGGCGATCAAAGGCCGTCTCGCCCTGCCGAAGGAAGTCCGGGGCGCCGATTGGAAGCGGGGGGTGAAAAAGTAATGATAACGGGAACGATTTACAAATTCGGCAATGACGTCAATACGGACGAGATTATACCGGCCCGCTATCTGAATACCAGCGATGCCAAAGAGCTGGCCGCGCATGTGATGGAGGACGCGGATCCGCAGTTTCCTTCCAAGGTCAAATCGGGCGACATCATCGTGGCCGGGAAGAATTTCGGCTGCGGTTCATCGCGCGAGCACGCGCCGCTGGCCATAAAGGCAGCGGGTGTGGCGTGCGTGGTCGCCGAGAGCTTTGCGCGCATCTTTTACCGCAATGCCTTCAACATCGGGCTGACCATCATGGAATGCCCGGAGGCGGCAGCCCAGGCACAGACAGGCCATACGCTGAGCGTGGATACTGCGAGCGGGCGGATCACGAACGTCACCCTCGGCCGCGAATATTCCGCAAAGGCGATTCCGCCTTTCATGCAGGAACTGATTGCCGCGGGTGGATTGATGGAGTATGTGCAAAAAGGGATGATGAAATAGCCTGCAGCCGCCGGTCGGCAGGAACGCCATAGATTCCGCGGTATTCGGGACCACTGAGATCCGCGGAATCCGTGGCGTTTTTTATTTTTCGGAGTATCATAGCCCTCTCATTTTCTGCGCGCGCGCAAGAGCATACCGATGGCGGATCAGGGTGCCATAATCAATCCTCAAGTGAATCCATGGCTCACGGGCATATCCGTGCTGGCCGGCACCTTCATGGTCATCCTGGACTCGACAGTCGTCAATGTCTCGCTTCCCTACATTGCCGGGAATCTCTCATCCACCATTGAAGAAGCCACATGGGTATTGACGTCATATCTGGCAGCAAACGCGATAATTATTCCGGTTACCGGCTGGCTGGCGAACTACTTCGGGCGCAAGCGGTTGATCCAGTTGGCAGTGGTTGGATTTACGGCTGCTTCCTTTTTTTGCGGGTTCGCCCCAACCTTGACGATCCTGATCCTGTTCCGGATCATCCAGGGCTTGGCCGGCGGAGTAATGCAGCCGCTCTCGCAGGCGGTTATGCTCGAGTCATTTCCGCCTCACGAGAGAGGCCAGGCGATGGCTTTGTGGAGCCTCGGAATTGTCGTGGCGCCCATCCTGGGCCCGGTGCTCGGAGGCTGGCTGACAGATGATTATTCCTGGAGATGGATATTCTATGTGAACATCCCGATTGGCGTTCTGGCCTTGATGCTGATCCGGGCCTACGTCTTTGATCCGCCCTATATCCGCCGCGGATCTGCACGGATCGACTACTGGGGCCTGAGCCTCCTTGTTCTGGGCGTCGGAGCCTTACAGGTCGCGCTGGACCAGGGACAGCAGGAAGACTGGTTTGCGTCAGACTGGATCATGGGCCTGTTTGCTGTGGCAGCCATCGCAATAGTCGCGCTCCTGATTCATGAACTTATGGCAAGACACCCAATCATTGACCTGCGGGTTTTCAAGGTTCCCACATATACGATGGGCGTGCTGCTCATCACCATGACCGGATTTGTCCTCTACGGCAGTCTCATGGTTTTCCCTATTCTTCTGCAGACAATGCTGGGATATCCGCCTCTTCAGGCGGGCATTGCCATGATGCCAAGAGGATTCGGGATGCTGCTGATGGCTCCCATTCTTGGATTTTTGATTTCGCGGATGGACGCGCGGACGCTCCTGGCAGTCGGCTTCGGTTTCGGAGGGATGACCCTCTACTGGTTCGCGAAGCTCGATTTGACAGCCGGGTATTGGGATTATTTCTGGCCGCAGCTGATTCAGGGCGCCTGCTTCGGATTGCTGTTCGTCCCAATCACGACCGCGACCATGGATCCGATTCCCAACGAGAAGATGGGGAACGCCACCAGTATCTTTAACCTCATGCGCAATGTCGGGGGCAGCGTCGGGATCGCCACAACCCAGACGCTTCTGTCCCGCGGCCGGCAGCGGCATATCAACATTCTCGGGTCCCATGTATCCGCGTATGACCCGCTTGTGCAGGAGCGAATGCGCCAGATCCAGGGTACTCTGACCGCCCGGGGAACTGACCCTGTCACGGCGGCACAGCGTACGAATGGGATTCTGTGGGCATCGGTTCAGAGGCAAGCCGCGATCCTGACTTTTAATGACGTATTCCGGCTGATGGCTCTGTTGTTCGTCATCGTGGCGCCTCTGAGCTTCACGATGCGCCGCCCCAGAAGCAGCCGTAAGCGCGCTCCCTCGAAGTAGCCCCAGAGAGCATGCGCGTCTACCTAGGCGTCCTGGGAGCGCCGGCGTCTCGCCCGCAACGCGGGCTAGCCACGAGCTTTGTTTTAGGCATATTCGGCATCTTGCGTTGGAGCCGGAGGCCTGTGTTTGATTTACCTCGCTGCCGGCGAGACGCCGGCGCTCCCAGGAAGCCCTGCCAAATTTGATCGGAGGTCCACTGTGTGCAAAGAAATATTCCCAGCACTCCTTTTTTTCATTGGTTTTGCCTGTCAGGCATTTTCAATCGGCCAGACACAATACGTCAGAACCGTGTCCGAGAGGGGTGCATTTCCCGTTGTCCAGTTGAACCGGGCTGCGACAATCTTGGTGGATCCGGCCGACTGGCCGGGCGTGTTGCGGGCCGCGGGTGATCTGCAATCCGATATTGTTCGCGTAACCGGGAGCAAACCGGAGGTTACATCGGACCTAACCCGTCTCGCCGGGGAATCGATCATCATCGGCACAATCGGCAGAAGCCGGTTGATCAAGAATCTCATTTCCTCCGGCAAGATGGACGCTCGCGAGATCGCCGGCAAATGGGAATCATTCGTTATCCAGGTGGTTTCCCGGCCAATGCCTGAAATTCCGAGTGCGCTCGTGATAGCCGGCAGTGACAAGCGCGGGACCATTTTCGGGATTTACGATCTTTCCGAGCAGATGGGAGTGTCTCCCTGGTATTGGTGGGCCGATGTGCCTGTGCGGCATAGAGACGCACTGTATGTGATGCCGGGCAGATATGTTCAAGGGCAGCCTTCGGTGAAATATCGAGGCATTTTCCTGAACGATGAAGCGCCGGACCTGACCGGCTGGGTGCGTGAAAAATTCGGCGACATACCGCCGCAGCAGGATCCGCCGATACCCGAAAACGTGGCCAACTACGGCAGCCAGTTTTACATCAAAGTTTTTGAATTGATCCTGCGCATGAAGGGGAACTACCTCTGGCCCGCGATGTGGAACAACGCGTTTAACGAGGATGACCCTCAGAACGCGAACCTGGCAGACGAGTACGGGATTGTCATGGGGACCTCTCATCAGGAGCCGATGCTCCGCGCGCAGAAGGAGTGGGACCGGCGGTATCAGAAGACACTGGGAAGCTGGAATTATTTTAAACACCCAGACGTGCTGCAGAATTTCTGGCGGCAGGGGATCCGGCGCAATAAAAACTTCGAGAGCATACTCACGATAGGGCTTCGAGGCGCAAATGACACTCCAATGATTCCGGGCGGCACCGTTGCTCAGAGCATGGCGCTGCTGGAGAACATCGTTGGTGTCCAGCGCAAGATGATTGCCGAGGAGATTAATCCGGATGTGGCGAGTGTCCCGCAACTCTGGTGTCTCTATAAGGAAGTGCAGGAGTATTACACCAGGGGCCTGCGTGTGCCCGACGATGTGACACTGCTATGGGCGGATGACAATTGGGGCAATGTGCGACGGCTTCCGACAGAAGGGGAGAGAAAACGCGCCGGGGGAGCGGGGATTTACTACCATTTCGACTATGTAGGCGGGCCTAGAAACTACAAATGGATCAACACCAATCCTATTCCCAAAGTCTGGGACCAATTGACTCTTGCTAAAGAATACGGCGCAGACCGGATCTGGATTGTCAATGTCGGACATCTCAAAGGCCTGGAGTTCCCGATCGAATACTTCATGCATCTTGCCTGGAACACCGGCCGGTGGACAAACAGCAACATCGACGAGTACACGCGGCTTTGGGCCGGCAGGGAATTCGGCCCCCAATATGCCCGGGAAATAGCGGAAATCGTTTCTTTGTACACACAGTATAACGGGCGGCGCAAACCCGAGCTGCTCGCGCCTGATACCTACAGCCTGGTCCATTACAGGGAGGCAGAGATAGTGGCGGAGGACTACCGGCGCATTGCATCAAGGGCCAAGGATCTCCACGCCAAACTGCACGCTGCAGCCCGCGCCGCGTTCTATCAGCTGGTGGTATTTCCCGCGAAGGCGTGCGCTCAGGTGAATGAGTTGTTTGTCGCGGCAGGGAAGAACGGGTTGTATGCGCAACAGGGGCGAAGCAGCGCCAACGATATGGCCGATCGGGTCCAGGCGCTATTCAAGGCCGATGCCGACCTGATGGATTATTTCAATCGCGTTTTCGCCGGCGGGAAGTGGAACCACTTCATGGATCAGGTGCACATCGGATATACAATGTGGCAGGACCCGGCGCAGAACGTCATGCCAAAGGTTTCCCGTCTTCAGTTTCCGGATTCCGCCGCCATGGGGGTTGCCGTAGAAGGTTCGACATCAGCTTGGCCTGGAACCTCCGGCGAGCCGGCGCTTCCCAGGTTCGACCGTCACGGTGCGCAGCGCCACTACCTGGAAGTATTCAACAAGGGGAAATCTTCTTTCGAGTTTACAGCAGCTCCCAGTGTTCCCTGGATCGTTCTCAGTCAGCCGAGAGGAATTGTGGATAAAGAAATCCGTATTTGGGTGTCGATCAACTGGCCCAAAGCGGACAGGGGGACCTCATCGGGTTTTGTCGATATTTCGAGGCGCGGCGGCGAAAGCGTCAGAGTGAAAGTCGAATCCTTCAACCCGGAAGCGCCGCCTCAGCAGCCGCCAGGATTCATCGAAGGGGACGGATTTGTCTCGATGGAAGCGGAGCACTATACGGCCAGCATCCCGGCTGGCCAGGCTCGATGGGCTAAAATCGAGAGGTATGGGCGGACTCTGTCGGCCATGTCCATTTTGCCGGTAAGGGCGCCGAGTGCGGCGCCGCCGCAAAATTCGCCGCGCCTTGAATACCGCATGTATCTGTATGGGTCGGGGAAAGTCCAGGTCCTGGCCATCGTCGCCCCTACGCTGAATTTCCTTCCGGAGCGCGGGTTGAGGTATGCCGTATCTTTTGATGATCAACCCCCCGAGATTGTTGAAATCGTGCGTAAAGATTTTGATGCACGAAACGGGAACAGGGAGTGGGAAGAATCCGTGAAAGATGCAGGCCGCATCGTCCGGTCTTCACATACGCTGCCAAAGCCTGGCCACCACACGCTCAAGATCTGGATGGTGGATCCCGGGGTGGTGCTGCAGAAAATTGTGGTCGATCTGGGCGGGGTAAAGCCTAGCTACCTCGGCCCTCCTGAAAGCCGCCGGATTGAATAAACGCGGACGAACACGAAGGGTCGCTGAACACGCGGATCAGGCAATCCCTTTCAGTGCGCAAAGACCGAACATCGATCTTTGCCTGCGTGAATCAGCGTGAGTCCGCGTTCAAGGCATAAAAAGATTTTTGGTCGAGAAATGCGGCTCGCTGGTGAGGTTTACTCCGAGCCGCCGCAAACCAGCCTCGTCCCCTGCCGTTGGAATGTGAGTCATGTGAACTTCGCAATTGCGCAACTCCGTCAATTTTTCGATGGCTAGCTGCGCTGCGGAATTGTTCGCTGCGCTGATGCTGAGAGCTATCAGCGTTTCCTCCAGATCCAGGCTTACCGATTTCTCATTGAGGATATCGGTCTTCAGCGTTCGCACGGAGTCGGTAATCGGCTTTGGGAGCAGCTTGATTTTGTCGGGAATGTCAGCCAGGTGCTTTATCGCTTTGAGAATTAAACTCGACGAAGCATGCATCAGGGGTGAATTGTTACCCGTGATAATTCTTCCGTCTTTGAGCTGAATTGCCGCGCCGCAGTAAATCCCCTCGTTCCCCTTGTCATTCAACTGTGCCTGTCGGGCTGCCTCCCAGGAGGGCGCGACAACGGTCCGGTCCTCCGGCCGGATTCCGAGATCTTTCATGAACAGCTCGACTCGCTGTACGGTCTCTTTCTCCGCCAGCCCCATTGCGTACTCGCAGCGGTACCGGAAGCAGCGGCGGAGGACTTCCTGTTTGGCGGCCTCCCGGGTTACCTCGTCGTCAACAATCGCAAAGCCTGCCCTGTTCACGCCCATATCCGTCGGGGATTGATAGAAAGACTCGCCCCCTGTTATTTTGCCCATGATCCGCTTGACCACAGGAAAGACTTCCACATCGCGGTTATAGTTGATGGCGGTTTTCCCATAGGCCTCCATGTGGAAGGGATCAATCAGGTTGAAATCTCGGATGTCGGCAGTGGCGGCCTCATAGGCGATGTTGACCGGGTGCGCCAGCGGGATGTTCCAGATGGGGAATGTTTCGAATTTGGCATAGCCGGCCTTCATGCCCCGCCGATACTCGTGATAGAGCTGGGAAAGGCAGGTGGCCAGTTTTCCGCTGCCGGGCCCCGGGCCTGTCACGATAACCAGCGGCTTTTCCGTTTCAACATACTGATTCGCGCCGTATCCTTCGTCGCTTACGATAGATTCGACGTCTGTCGGATATCCCTTGGTAAACCTGTGCGTGAAAACCTCGATGTTCCTCCGCTCCAGCTTGTTCTTGAAGAGCGTGGCAGCCGGCTGATTGTCGAACCGGGTGATGATGACGCCGCGCACGTCGATGTCCCAGTTCCTGAGATCGTCGATCAGCTTCATTGCATCCGCGTCATATGTGATGCCGAAGTCAGCGCGGATCTTTTTCCGCTCGATATCTCCCGCGTAAATGCACAGCAGGATATCGGCCTTCTCCTTGAGTTCGCGGATCAAACGCATTTTCACATTCGGGTCATAGCCTGGAAGGACGCGGGCGGCGTGATAGTCAAACAGGAGCTTACCGCCGAATTCGAGGTAGAGCTTGTTGTCAAACCGCTCCACTCGCTTGGTGATTTCTGACATCTGTTCCTGGATGTAGCGCTCGTTGTCGAATCCTATTCTGCCGGGCATAGGCGCTTTGAGATCCTCCTCTGGACCGCAACAAGATACAGATACTCGAGAACCATGTTCAACAAATAAATAGTGAAATGGGTTGGGCTTGGAACGTTCTCAATGCCAACCACTTTTTGTACGCGGACAAACGCAGAGATCGCGGAACGACGCGGATCAGATAACGTCAGCGGCGAAATCCGGGTTTTCCGCGTTAGTATCAGCGGCCTCGTATCAGTCCAAGCGCTTTGATGCGCTTGTGCAGTCGTGTGCGCTCAACTCCAAGAACGCGTGCCGCTGCAGACACATTCCAGCCGGCTCCCTCCAGTGCTTGAAGGATGCTGTTGCGTTCCGCGTTGATCCGGGTTTCCTCCAGGCTGGAATAAGTTTCTTTTCCGTGTGTGCTTCGAATTTCCAGCGGAACGGAGTCCCTCGTGATGCAGTCGGCGGAGGTCAGGATAGCCATTCGCTCAATTGCATTGCGCAGTTCGCGAACGTTTCCGGGCCAAGGGTAGGAGTGCAATGCGGGCCAAACATCCTCACGAATCCGTTTTGGCTTGAAGTTGTTGCGCCGGCAGAAATCCTCCAGAAAATACTCGGCAAGCGGCTGGATGTCATCCGCCCGTTCACGAAGAGGCGGAACCCGGATCGGCACAACGCTGAGCCGGTAATAGAGATCCTCCCGAAACTTCTTGTGTTCCACCAGCGCTGAAAGGTCCCGGTTGGTGGCGGATATCACCCGTACTGAAACACGCAGGGTTTCGCTTCCTCCAACCCGCTGAAATTCCCCTTCCTGCAGAACCCGCAACAGCTTTGCCTGCGACGTTTCGTGAAGGTCTCCCACTTCGTCCAGGAATATCGATCCTCCATCCGCCTGTTCAAACTTCCCCCGCCTGCTGGAAGTCGCTCCAGTGAATGATCCTTTCTCGTGCCCGAACAGCTCGCTTTCCAGCAGTTCAACGGGAATGGCTGCGCAGTTGACTTTAATAAACGGGCCGGAGGCAAAAGGGCTTGTGCGGTGCAGGTGCGCGGCGACCAGCTCTTTGCCGGTGCCGGACTCGCCCGTCAACAGAACCCGTGCGTCCGAACGGGCTACCTGGCTTGCCTGCTCCAACACTCGCTGGAAGGAGGGACTTGAGCCGATCATGCGCGGCCCGTCACCGACAAGTTCGCGCAGGCGGGCATTCTCCTGCTGCAGTGCGGATTGTTCCATGGCGTTCTTCAGCACGACGAGAAGCCGGTCCCGGCTGAGGGGCTTCTCAAGGAAGTCAAAGGCTCCGGCTCGCGTGGCGGTCACCGCGTCGGAAATAGTCCCGTGACCACTAATCATAATGATGGGAGATTGAATGTCGGAGCGGCGCAGTTCCTGCAGCAGGTCGATGCCGTTGCCGTCCGGCAAACATACATCCAGCAGATAGGCGTCAGACCGGAGGTTCGGGGCTTGTTTCCGGAATTCCGCTGCTGTGCGGCACAGCACGATACTGTAGCCTGCACCCTCGAGCACCAATTTCAGTGAGGCCCCGACATTCGGTTCATCATCCACAACAACGATCTTTTTAGCCGGCATTGTTCTCACCCTCCGCAGGCAGCACCAGCCGGAAGCCGGCGCCTTCCAACGCCCCTTCAATCATTTGGAGATCCCCTGCAGCTAACAGCGCGTTCTTTCGCGAAATAGATAAACCTAAGCCCATTCCATGCTTCTTAAATGAAATGGAAGGTTCAAAGAGGGAGCGGCGCGCTTCTTCGCTAAGCCCGGGGCCTGAATCGTGCACCTCAACTACGGGGCGGCCATTATCGTTCCGTGTCACTGCGAGGATAGTTCCTTCTGCGCCTGCCGCTTCCGCCGCATTCTCGAGCAGATTTGTCAGAATTCCTTTCACCGAGTCGGCATCGGCCCAGGCAGCAGGTAAATGATCGTCCGGCTCCATGCGGTAACGAACGTCCGGGTGGGCGACTTCCAGGAAGCGGACACGCTCCTCGAGCATGGAATTTAAATCGAGCCGGCAGGGCTTAAGCGCGGGTTCAGAGGCAAATTCCGAAAAAGCTCGCACCCGCCTTTCCAGGCTTTCAACTTCACCGACTACGACCTGGGCCGCCTGTTCGAGAAATTGCCGGTCGCCGGCAGGCGAGCGCGCCAGAATTTCTTCCACTGTGAGCCGGATCGGGGTCAGCGAATTTTTCAGCTCGTGCGCCATTTTGCGGGCCAGTGTCTGCCAGCTTGCGATCTGGGTCAAATAAACAAGACGCTCCCTGTTCTGCTGCAGTTGAGCGGCGGTATGGTTGAACGCCTCGATGGCCCGCCCTATTTCGTCCTGCTGAGCGGAACGCAGCAGGACTCCGAAATTGCCTTCCGCCAGGAGGTGAAGGCCGTCCGTCAAATCCTGGATAGGACGGCTGATTCTGTTTGCGAGATACACA
>Ga0316600_10001585_pt1 | contig 10323 bp, 6 predicted proteins | sample OWC_soil_day5_CT_FD_207652 | JGI IMG/M metagenome (GOLD analysis project Ga0316600, IMG submission 207652) | Wetland soil microbial communities from Old Woman Creek delta, Ohio, United States - OWC_soil_day5_CT | ecosystem: Environmental > Terrestrial > Soil > Wetlands | place: USA: Ohio...
AAAACGATCCTGCCGGCCGCCCTCCTGGCAACCCCCTTTCCGAAAAGCATGCGCTGGGCCGACCTTCCGATATCTTTTGCGCGGCCCATCGTCTGGATCCTGGCGCTCTTCGGAACCGGGGTCATCCCCTTCGAGGTGGGAGGCGTTCGCAGCGGGCGCAACAGCCTCGGCCACCGGTTCATGCACCCGCGCCGCATCCGCATCGCCGAGCCCTCGGCCTATGTGGAGGCGCTGCGGCCGGCATTCGTCGTGGTGGATGCGGCGGAGCGCCGAAAGTGGATCGCCGAAGGGGCGGCCCGGGCGGCGGCCTCCGTGGGCGGGAACGTCCTGCCCGACGAGGAGCTGCTCGGCATCAACACCTACCTGGTGGAGTACCCCGCGGCGGCCGCCGGGCGCTTTCACGACGAGTTCCTGGAACTGCCGGCCGAGGTGCTCATCACCGCCATGCGCGAGCATCAGAAGTATTTCGCCGTGACCGACGCCTCGGGCCGTCTGCTGCCGCACTTCATCGCGGTCAACAACACCCCCGTCAAGGAGATGGCCGTCGTGGTCCGGGGGCATGAACGCGTGCTCCGGGCGCGCCTGGAGGACGCCAAATTTTTCTACCGCAGCGACAAGGCCGTTCCCCTGGACCGCCAGGTGGAGAAGCTGAAAAACGTGCTTTTTCAAGCCCAGCTGGGGTCGGTCTACGACAAGGTGTGCCGCGTGCAGGCCTTGGCAGGCTGCGTGGCGGGGCTGGCCGGCGGGGATGACGATTTCCGCCGGCAGGTCGAGCGCGCGGCTTGGTTGTGCAAGGCCGACCTGGTGAGCCAGGTGGTGGGCGAGTTCCCCAAGCTGCAGGGGGTCATGGGCCGCGTGTATGCTCAGGCCCAGGGGGAGCCCCAGCCGGTGGCGGCCGCCATCGAGGAGCACTACCGCCCGACCGCATCCGGCGGCGCATTGCCGGAGACGCCGGCCGGCGCCATGCTCGCCATTGCCGACAAGGTCGACACGATCTGCGGCTGTTTCCGCGCGGGGCTGATCCCCACCGGCGCGGCGGACCCCTATGCCCTGCGCCGCCAAGGCATCGGCGTGATTCAGATCATGCGCCAGCGGGACTTCGGGTTTTCGCTGGCAGCCGTGGTGGACCGAAGCCTGAGCGGTTTCGACGGCGCGGGGGCCGCGCCCCCGGACACGGCCGCCAAGATCTTGGCCTTCATCGAGGGCCGGATGGCCTCCATCCTGGTGGAGGAGGGCTTTGCCAAGGACACCGTCGCCGCGGTCCTGGGGGCCCCGGTGGAAAGCGTGCCGGCCGTGTGGCACCGCGCACGGGCGCTGCAGCAGCTCAAGGACAAGCCCGACTTTGAACCGATCGCGGTCGCTTTCAAACGGGTGGTCAACATCATCCGGCGGGCCGAGGGGTTCACGCCGGGGCCGGTCGAGGAACGCCTGTTCACCCACCCGTCGGAATCCGGCCTGCTGTCGGCCTATCGATCCGTGCACGGCCGGGTTCAGGACGACCTGAAGCGCGGCCGCTTCGACGAGGCCCTCGTGCGGGTCGCCACGCTGCGGCAGCCGGTGGACGCGTTTTTCGACGACGTGATGGTCATGGCGGAAGAGGCGGAGGTTCGCCGGAACCGCCTGTCCCTGCTGGCGCGGGTGGCCGCGCTGTTCGACACGTTTGCCGATTTCTCGAAGCTCTCGGCATAGAGCCGGGTTTCCCGGTTCACACCATGCATCGGGCGGGGGGAGCTTCAACCCAATAGACCCGACCGACTCAGCCAACTCCGATGGGAGGAAACATGCCCTACGATCCTGAAAAAGACAAAGTGTTGAAGAAGTGGAAGTGCAACGAGACCGGCCTGGTGGCCTCGATCAACCAGTACGGCGACGGCGGGGCCAAGCTTCAGATCGGCCCCCGCATCCTGTTGAAAAAGGACGGGACCGAGGGCGCGCCGGTGAAGGCCGGCCGGCTCTCCATGGAAGATTTTCTCTGGCTGTACGACATGATGGACGAGATCAGGGACGAGCTCACCCGCCTCAACAAGCCCGAATAGTCGACTGACGATAAACGCCCATCTGCGGCGTTACGCTCATCCCTCGTCACTGCGGCGTACGAAGCGTACGCCTCATTCCTCGGGATTTCGCGTGCCTTGCATCTGGGCATTTCTCCTCAGCCGGCCAACGAGCTGTCGAGGACCCTCCTTGCACCTCTCCGACAGGACCGCGGGGTATCAGAGCTGGACGCACCGGACGCAATTATTCAGCCCAGAAAAGGAAAAGCATCGCCGCAGCTGGGCCCCGTGGGGGTGCTGGCGGCCACCGACCCGGACCTGAGGCGGCTGCGCGACATGCTCGGGTTCGGCCGCGACGAGGGCCGGCGCCTGCACATCTCCCGCCTTTTCACCGCATCCGAATCCCTTGCCGGCACCTGCCTCGCGGGGCCGCTGGTGGGCGCCCCTTACGCCGTGATGGTCGCGGAAACCCTCATCGCCTGGGGCGCGCGCACGCTGGTCTTTCTCGGCTGGTGCGGCGCCGTCTCCGCGGCGGTCGCAATCGGCGATCTGGTCCTGCCGACTTCGGCCCTCATCGACGAAGGCACCTCGCGCCATTACCGGCCCGGCATCGGCGCTTCCACCCCGTCGGCTTCGCTGGACGGAAAACTGGCCGAGATCTGCGCGTTCGCCGGCCGCCGCCTTCACCGGGGGCCGGTGTGGACGACCGATGCCCCTTACCGCGAAACCCGCGACAAGGTGCGCGACTACCAGCGCCGGGGCGCGCTGGCGGTCGAGATGGAGTGCTCGGCCCTCTTCACCGTCGCCGCCTTCCGTGCCGTATCGGCCGTCGCCCTGCTCGTGGTTTCCGACGATCTTTCCTCCCTCGCCTGGCGGCCCGGATTCAAAGACCCGCGCTTCGAACGAGGCCGCGAGGCCGCCGGGGACGCCATTGGCCGATTGTGCTCGGCGCTGACGGCCGCCTGAGCGGCAGGCCCGCATGGCGTTTGCCGCGATGCCTGTCGATTCGGTTCAGCTCGGCATGCATTTCACTCTCAGTTATCCGTCACCCGATGAAGTTCATCTATCGTCTGCATATCCTCAATTTTTGAATGCCCCCTTTTTTTCGCCCTTATAGGGGTTTTTTATCAGGCATGCTCAGCTCGGTAACATTTTGGATCCCCGCCGCGATTTCAGGGATAATCCCGGCTTTGACATAAATCGGACGCACCAGCTTTCTTAAAGCCCGAAGCCTCGTAGCAAACACTGCCGCCCCCAAGAGGCATGCAATACCGCCCAGTAGAAGGGTATCCGGAGCTCCCATTCGGCTTGCCAGAAAACCGGCCAGCAAACTCCCGAAAGGGGCCATCCCCATAAAGGCCATGGTATAGAAGCTCATGATCCTGCCGCGTTTATCATCTTCCACAATCGTCTGAAGCACGGTGTTGCTGGCAGCCATCGCGACAATCATCCCAAAACCGGTTACCATCATCATCATTAGCGAAAACCCCAGAAGCCGAGATAAAGAAAAGGCGATCAGGCCCAACCCAAAAAGGCTTGCCGCTATAGAGATGATTTTCCCGAGCCCGAGCACGCTTTTTCTTGACGCCAGATAGACAGCGCCGGCTATCGCCCCTACGCCGGAGGCCCCCATAAGAAAACCCAGGGTATGAGGCCCGCCGTGCAGGATCTCCTTGGCAAAAATGGGCATGAGCACTGCATAAGGCATTCCCATCAGGCTCACGAGCGCCAGGAGCAGGAGCAGAGACCAGATGGGAGCAAAACCGAATGCGTAATGGAAGCCTTCGGTCAAACCGCTCCAGATCCGCGCCCCTTGTCGTGGGGGAGCCTTGGCGGCGACATTCATGGCCAACAAAGCGGCAATCACCGCCAGATAGCTGATGCCGTTTAGAAGAAAACAAGTGCCTTCACCCACTGCCGCAATCAGGATACCGGCCAATGACGGCCCCAACAGGCGGGCGCTGTTCACCATGGAAGAGTTCAGGGCGATCGCATTCGACAGGTCCTCTTTTTTTTCAACCATCTCTATCATGAAAGATTGCCGAACTGGCATGTCCCAGGCGTTAACGACTCCAAGGAAGATGCTCAAAACGAATATGTGCCAGATCAGCACTGTGCCGGTTAAGACGAGCATCGAAAGCACCAGCGCTTGAACCATCGCCAGCGTTTGTGTGAAAACCAGCACCTTGCGACGGTCCCAGCGGTCGGCAAATACACCGCCCAGCGGCGCCAACAGAAACGTTGGAATCTGGCCGGCAAATCCGACGGCTCCCAGCATGAACGGGGAATTCGTCAAGCGGTAGACCAGCCATCCCATGGCTATACGCTGCATCCAGGTCCCGACCAACGAAATGATCTGGCCGCCGAAGAAAAGCTTAAAATTCCGGTGTCGTAAGGCGCGAATAGCTTGCTTCAACGCTGCCTCCCTTGAGCGGCCGCTCGGCAAATTTCAGTAAGCTTCCGAAAAATGTAGCCTTGTTAAAGCGCAGGGCTGTTCGAAGCTGAATTCAATGACTCCGCCACCGTGAGCACAATGGCCTCGAAAAGTACTTCGCGCTCCGCAGAGCGGCTGTTGACCCCCCCGAAGTTCAGGCGTTCGCGCACCGGCAGGGCGATGTCCCAGTGATCGAGGTTGGCATAACCGAGCAGGGTGGCGCCGGGGATCACCTGGTCGGAAAAGGCGACGTAGCCGTCGTTCTTCGGCTCGACCGTGGATAGCAGGTCATAGGTGAACAGCATCATCGGGTGGATGTCCTCGCGCCCGGCAAAGCCGCCTAAAGAAAAGTATTTCACATGTTCCGGCAGGCGGTGGGATGCCAGCCAGGTCATGCAGTAGGATCGTGTCAGGCTGTTCACGATGTCTCGGTCCCCCGGTTGGCAATACATGAAAGGCATTCGCGAAAAAACGCTCCTGTACGTCCCGGCAAAGTGGTCTGCGATCGGCGACCCGTTCACGGGGCCGGCCACGCTGACCACGGCACTGATCCGCCGCGCGGTATGCGGGTAATTGACCAGGAAGTGCAGGATGTCCAACGCGCCCTTCGAATGGCCGATCAATACGATCCGTTCGGCCGGGTCGTCATGAAGCTGTTCAACGGCCGCGGCGATTTGGGCGGCATTGTGGTCGGCCCCCGACCGGCCGCTTACTGAGATGAAATCGATGCGGTAGCCGCGCTGCCTCAGGGATTTAGCGGCATCTTCAAAGGGCATGCCGAACTCCGGGAAGCATTCTGCGAAGGCACCCGGCACGATCAGAAGGTGCAGGTGCGGGTCATGGCGGGGAAGCGAAGGCGGAGAGGACGGCGATTCTTTTTCATCCGACATACGCCAAAGAAGCTGCGTGCAATCAAAATGAGGATTCGCTCCCAACGAGAGTCGACCGGCGAGGTCGCATACCATCTGGCGGAAACGCACCCGCCCATCGTGAACCGGCGGGGAGCCGGGATAAACCAGCAGCTGCGCCGGGGTCTGCTCACCGCTGGAGAGCAACTGTGGCGTGCACCCGCAAGTAAATGCCCCGCAGGAAATAATAACGATCACAATCCAGACAGGATACCGATACGATGTTTCCATATATGGCAGGATTTTTTAGCCTTGTGCGGTTCCAACCATATAAACCATGCAGGAATGATAAGAACGCCCCCAAAACCTGCAACCATCGCTCAAGCACATCGATAGAGAGGGCTGGCCGGCAACGTTGAACAGAGACACATTTCTTCAATAAATTGACCATATTCTCGACGACGTTAGGGCTCTCCTATGCTTGAAATAACCTGTGTCCGGAGTGTTCAGCTTCGCCGAATGCGGTCTTCTGGCTCTGCGGAAAAAGCGAGGGGGTCTTGTGGATTGGTCACAAACTCTTATCATCGGAAAAGGTCACCCTTTTGACGTCGATCGGTTTCAACCTGCAACGGAAGGCGGAAGGGAATGGTCCGATATCATGGGTTCCTGCATGAGTTCCAGGTAGTCCCCATGGTCGTTCTCGGAATCCTGCTCGGGATAGTCTCCTGCGTCGAGGTGCCGGTTACCCACCGGCACAGCCTTCACCTGGTCCCCGATTCCGAATTGATGACACTCAGCTACCAGCAGTACAATCAAGTGCTGCATCAAAGCCATCTATCCACAGACACGCGCGAAGTGGAACGAGTGCGCGGGGTCGGTGCCCGTATAGCACGGGCGGCTGAAGGGTTTCTGAGGGAAGCCGGGCAGGGGGACACAATCAAAAACTACCACTGGGAATTCAACCTGATTGAGGACAGGAAAACCGTCAACGCATGGGTCATGCCGGGCGGAAAGGCCGCCGTCTACTCCGGTATCCTGCGCTACACCCAGGACGACACCGGCCTTGCCGTCGTGCTCGGGCACGAAGTCGGCCATGCGATAGCCGGTCACGGCAATGAACGCATGAGCCAGGAACTGCTCGCCCAACTCGGCGGCATGGCGCTTGCTGTTGCGCTTTCGCAGAAGCCTCAGCAAACGCAGAGTCTTTTCATGACCGCCTACGGCGCCGGCGCCACGGTAGGTTTCCTGCTGCCTTACAGCCGGCTGGAGGAGAGCGAAGCGGACCACATCGGGCTCATTCTGATGGCCCGCGCCGGTTACGACCCGCGGCAGGCCATACCATTCTGGGAGCGGATGGCGAAACAGGAAGGTCGCCAGCAGCAGCTGGATTTTCTTTCCACGCACCCGGCAACCGAAAAGCGGATGGAAGACATCATCCGGGAACTCCCTGAGGCGCTCCAATACTACAATATCTCCCATTCGTAATTCCGGTCGCGAGGGAGGGAGGTGCATTTGCACAGTTATTCCTCCGGCAATAAAACAGGTACATCTTCAGCCGATGCCAGGCGGAGCGGGGTGCCCGCCGCGGCGAGCCGCAACCACCCGTTCAACGAACCTACGCACGGCAGCCAGCCCGCTCCATACCGACCCGGACAGCCCCGGAGGACCGACCCCCACGGAGCCGCCGGCCGTCGCTGCCTGCCGTCGGTTCCATGAGACGGCTGGGGGGGGGCGTGGCAGCGTCGCCTGAAGAATGGGTTGCGGCTTGCCGCGGCGGGCACCCCGCTCCGCCTCTGCGTGAGTTGATGGTATTCGATATATTTACTTGCCGGAGTATAACCTGGCGCAAGGTGCACTATCTTGTCCTTTTTCCATGTGGTGAGGTAAGCTCGCAGAATCCGGTTAAGATCCCCGGCTGCAATCTCCGGAGTTTTTTTCGTCCAGAAATATTTCAAGGAGTTCAGCCCGACAACGGCAATTCCCCGCTTGGCAAGAACACCGGCAACTTCTCGATCGATCCCGGCCCATCCCCCATCTCCCGATAGTATTACGGCCATCGCATCCTTGGTCGGAGTACCCGCAGGCACTTCCACCAAGGGCAGGTCTTGGAGGTCTGCCTTCGAAGATTGTGGCTGTCGGTTGGACCGGGTCGCCAAACGCTGAAACTCTTCACGAAATTGGGGCAGCCAGTTGCGGGAAACCGAAAATCCATGCCGGACTTTGGGCAAAAGAACCAGTCGGCCGTTATGAACGCGCTTGATAAAATTTTCGGTGACTTGCGGGTTGCAAACTTCGTCGATCATACCCTGTAGGGCGACCCAAAGCCCCTGCAGGTGCTTAACGGGCTTAAAAATAAAGCCCTTATCCTATAGTTCCTTTGATCCCACCGGAAATCAGAGTGGTTACGTTTGCAATCACACGCGGCAGCGCGAATCCCCCTGGGGCGGCAAGATATTTTGGCGTCCATACCGGTCTGAATTTTTCCTTGTATTGCCGCAGTCCGTGAAAATTGTAAAAATGCTCTCCATGCCGGGCAATAAAGACGGCCATCCGGTTCCATGGAGAGGCCAGTTCCTTATTCTCGATTCCCGTAAACGGAGCCATTCCCAGATTGAACCATTGAAAATTTTGGTTTTTTCCCCAACGCATGAGTTCGATTAACAAAAAATCCATGACACCATAGGAAGCCCCCGGGGAAAACCGCATCAAGTCTACGCTGATTTCCTTTTTTTCGGCGCCAATCCAGATATTCGCAAACGCCACCATTTTTCCGTTGCGACGAACAATGGCCGTGGGAAACTGGCTGAGATAGCCCACGCGAAAGGACCCTATGGAAAACCCTTTTTCCCGGCTGTGTTTCTCTGAAAGCCACGCATCCGAAACGCTTCGCACTTCGTCCCAGAAACTTAAATTCTCAACCCCTGCTTCTACGATCTCGAAAATGCACCCTTCATGGGTGGCTTTTTTACAGGTCTGTCGTAGGTTTTTGTGCGCTCCGCCTTCCAATGAAAAGTTGGGCAGTGGGACCTTGGCCTCTTCTCCCAATTTCAGGAAGGAGAGTCCTATGTCGAGATAGTAGTGTAGACTGCCTGGGTCGACCTGATAAAAAACAGTCCAGCCATCGTAGCGATCGGATAGCTCGCGAAACCGCCAGATGAGATCAGGCCATTCGGTCTGTGCGCCTACAGGATTGCCCATACTCACCCAGCTTCGTCCACACACCCCGTACATAACAAAGGCGTTGCGGGCATCGTTTGCTAAAAAAGACTTGTCGCCCACCAGCGCCAAGTTGGCAGATGTGTCCGGCGACGCTTTAACAATGGCGCTTACGGCATTGCAGTCTATCTTATTTTCAGAGTCTCTTTGAGGCGAACCCGGCTTCAAAAGCTTAGCAAGAGCGAATAATGTAATTACAGCCAGGCTCCCGATAGAAGCTCTCATGAAACGAGAGGCATCGCCGGTAAAAGCGAATTGCCACCAAAGTTCGTTCGATATCTCGAGGTGTTTGTAAGCAAAAAAACCGAGCCCGATAGATCCCACGACCACGATGGAAATGGCGACCACCCAGGCCGGAGTGAAAGGTTGGCTCAGAAAGGAGCCGTGACGGTAGAATTGGCGACGGCATGGAAGCATTGTCGCGAGGATCAACCCAAGGGCAAGGGCTTCTTCATAATCCAGACCTTTCATTAGGGAAGCCAACATGCCCGTTCCCAGCAGTGCAATGGTCAGGAAATAAGCGGCATCGATCCGGCGCTGAAGTCCATGTGCCAGCAACAGCAAGGCTACGCCGGCAAGGCTTCCAATGAAGTGCGACAATTCAAGCAGGGGCAGCGGAATTATGTGTTTCAACCAAGCCACTCGGCTTTCTATAGCCGGCGTGGCTCCAGAAATCATGAGCAGCGCACCTCCGATGAACACACTGAAACTCAGTACGTTTGGCAGTACAGCCGGCGCCCAGTGCCCAAACATCCTTAAATAGGAGTATGCTTTTTCTTTTCCGCGAAATACCTCTTGAATGCCGAGCAAAGCCGTCGCCACACCCAGGGGTAGCAGGTAGTAGATCGCCCGATAAGCGATCAGAGACCCCAACAACTGGGTTGTGTTCATGCCATGTGGAAAGAGCATCAACATGACCGTTTCAAAGACCCCCAGCCCTCCGGGGACCTGACTGGCCAACCCCGCCATCTGCGCGAGGAAATACACGCCAATGAAATTTAGAAAAGATACCGGCAACTCGGAAGGCAGCAGCGTGTAGAGCACTGCTCCTCCCAGGAACCAATCCACGCCCGCCACCAGGATCTGAGAAAAGAGTACAGGCAAAGACGGGAGTGTTATCTCCCATCCCCTGAAATGGACGGGCTGCCGGTGGAAGGCGGTCAGAACCAAGTAGCCCGACAGCACACCCAAGAAAAGGATGCCAAGCGGAAAAGTTGTATGGAAAGGAATATACGACCCGGGAGGAATCCCCATCGGCATCAGCACGAAGACCATTCCGCCCATGCTGAATAAACCCAACCACAGGGTCAGGGTACAGAATGCCACCACTTTGGTGATTTCTACAGCCGAAAGCCCCCAGCTGGAATAAAGCCGATATCGAACCGAGGCTCCGGCCAACATGGAGAAGCCGATATTGTTGCTGAAGGCATACCCGATGAAGGAAGCCAGGGCGATCCGTGTGAGGGACAGAGAGTGCTTGATAAATCGGATCGCCAAGTAATCATAGCCGGCCATAATCGTGTAATTGGACACCGTGAGGATAGCGGCAAGCCATAGGCGTTTTCCGGGGATGGATCCAAGTTCGGAAAAGATATGTTGCAGATGGACTGTCTGTACCTCCCGGTGCAGGACCCACAGAGCTGCTGAAAACATGAGCAGGCTGAAAAGCGCCCCTGTGTATTTCAAGATCTTCGATTTCATTGCCATTCTGGGAGGAATTCGTGCGTTCGGGAACTTGGTTGATGGATGGTCGTTTGTTATTCAATAGCAGAAATCCCCCAGCCAGGCCATGAATGATTGAACAATAACTATCGGTGAATTCCAATTAAAT
>Ga0316600_10001590_pt1 | contig 10313 bp, 9 predicted proteins | sample OWC_soil_day5_CT_FD_207652 | JGI IMG/M metagenome (GOLD analysis project Ga0316600, IMG submission 207652) | Wetland soil microbial communities from Old Woman Creek delta, Ohio, United States - OWC_soil_day5_CT | ecosystem: Environmental > Terrestrial > Soil > Wetlands | place: USA: Ohio...
TGATAATACGAACCGTATATATCCATAATTCTCCACATATCTGAATTCTTATTTAACCCATAAAGTTTAGCAAATTCAGTTTTGTTTTGATTTTGTAGTTGAACAGTAAATTGAAAAATCCCTTCACTTTTTTTTACTCCATTTAAATTCATGCTTGAGTTGGCCGTTTTTATTGAAGAATTTGCGCTCAATAATGTGATTTGCTCATCATAAGTCTGAATCATGTCAAATTGTTGAAAATACATCTGTTCAGTCACTTGATTAAACGAAAACAATATAGAAGTCATGGAAAAAGGAAATCCGATTGCAAGAATTATCAGGCAGCCTCGAAACGGATTTCTTGCAATAGATCTAATTCCTATTCGTTCCATTGCACCAACTTTATTTTCAATATTTAAAGGCAATTTAAGATTAAATACAGTTTCTGGCGCTTTAGCGCGCATTGCCTGCGCTGGCGTTATTTTAAGAATTTCTCGTACTCCAAGATAAACGGCAAGAATGCTGGTAATAATTGCAAACAACAGTCCACGCACCCGACTATTTATAAAATTATGATATGATGAGTCAGGAAGACTAAATAAATTTATGTACAGTGTAAACATATTTTTACCTACTGGAATTGCCAGCAAACCGCCTATTATAGCGCCTATTACACCAACAAAAATACCTTGCACCATGTAGGATGCAATAAGTTCTCTATCAGTCATACCCAATGCTTTCATAGTTCCTATCACGCTCTGATCTTTTTCAACCATTTTTTTAAGTAATACATAAAGCATAAAAATGGATACTGACAGAAACATAATGGGTAAAATTGTACCTATGGATTTTAATTGTCTGACTTGCTTATTTACCATGGCGTAACTTCCTTGATTCTCTTTCTCACGAATATCTGAAATTCCATATTGGGAGAGCCTATCTATTAATTGATTGCGCACATCTTCATATGTATATCCTGGTTTCAGTCGAATACCAAGTTCTTGATAAAAATCTTTTTTTCCAGTCCATTCTTCCATTGTCTTAATATCTACCGAACCTATATCATAAATTTCTCCATCAGGAAATATTGATCCACTAGAAGGTATGGCATAGACATAATTAGGAGCAAAGCATATTCCTGCCAATATACTTTTTTTAGGTTTTCCATTAATCAGAAGAGTAAACTCGGTTCCATCTTTATAATGATTGGCTTCAACCATCTTTTTACCCAAAAAAATACCATTTTCATATTTAATTATTGTAGAATTATGAATTTTATTTAAGGAATCGCTATCTTCATAAGACATCAGATGAACTGTAATGAATTTATCCTCGCCATCCAACAACAGTCTTGCATTTACCGCCATTTTACCTGATACATCTGCGATCCCAGAAATTGATTTTAATTGTTCAATGTTTTTAGAAGAAATACCATCTAAGGTAACAAAAACATCTGCAATCTGATTTATCTGATAATATCTTTCTATTTGTAGTGTTAAATTTTCCAGGATATCGCTCATTGCCACATAAACAAAAATACCAAGTGCAATAATACTTGCAGCCCCCATCAAAGATCCAAAACCACGGATACTGGAACGAAGTATATACAATCGAAAGTTTTTCATTACCAGTCGACCTCCTCCGGTTTCAGTGGTTTTTCATTTATTTTTATATGATCCAATTCACCGTCTTTAAAATAAAATACACGGTCTGCTATCTGGGCAATTTTCTCATTATGAGTAATTATTACAACTGTATTTTTAAACTTTATATGAAAGTTATAAATAAGACTTAACACCTGCACACCTGTCTCACTGTCCAACGCTCCTGTGGGTTCATCACCCAGTAATAAGTCTGGATTCTTACATAATGCACGTGCAATTGATACCCTTTGCTGCTGTCCTCCTGAAAGTTTACTTGGAAAATTATGTATGCGCTCCGATAATCCAACTTGGTCAATGAGCATAAAGGGATCTAAAGGATTTTCTGATAGTTGGGCTGCTAATTCAACATTTTCTAACGCTGTCAGTCCTTGCATCAAATTATAAAACTGAAATATAAATCCCACATGAGCTCTTCTATACATGGTAAGCTCTTTTGAAGTAGATTTATGTAATTCCATATCCTGATAAATCAATTCTCCAGAAGTGGCACTTTCAATGCCTCCAATCATATTTAATATCGTACTTTTTCCAGAACCACTGGGTCCTAAAATCACCACAAGCTCACCTCGATAAATATCGAATGTAACATTCTTTAAAGCATGGACCTCGATTTCTCCTAAATGATATACTTTACATAAATTCTTGGTTTTTATAATGGCATCCATTTTTCTTTTCTCCTTTTTTATTATTCGAAAAGATCTTATAGCTGGAGATAATCTCATAGAGTAACGGCTTTATAGTTTTTAAAAAGATTCATATCAGGTTTTTACGTCCTGGAAATATATTAGACATTGAAATTATATGTTCTTTAATTTCAATGTCTAATATTAAGAGCTAGTCTAATAATCCTTCGGAGATTCCTAATAGTTTAGTTATAAATGGCATTAAAAATTGTTGATTATCTAGTATACTAGAACCATCTAACTTATTTGCATGGACAACACCATAACTGCCATGAATACAAAAAAGCGCCATTGAATAAGATTTTTGTTCAGTTAAATTACTTTCCGCTGGTATAATTCCATCATTATATAATTCCATAATCAGCTCAGATACAGGCTTAGCCATAGCTGTAAGCAGTTCAAGCGACACAGCTGTTTGATAAGCAAAACTTTCTACATCACTAAAAGCTTTATAAGACTTAAGGATACTTTCCTGAATTTCTCCAATCAACTCTTTCGTACGCACTAAGACAGGTATACTCTTATTACTTATTATTTTTGTCCTGATATCTAATTCTTTTTGGATTAGCTGATGCATTGCTTCTTTATATATTTCCTGTTTGGATGAAAAATAATAATAAAACATCCCCGGTTGGCCTTTGGCTACCTTTAATATATCTCGTACAGAGACAGCTTCATACCCTTCCTTAATAAAAAGAGATAAAGCGATATCTATTAACTCTTGTTTTCTTATCTCTGGTGACTTTGACACTCTAACCATAAAGCACGCATTCCTTTCACTTTACTAGGCATAATTAAAATAATGACGTTTTATGCCTTTACTGTTTTTGCTTATTATATTATACTTCATTAAATCAAATATACAATAGATGGCAAAATCAAAAGTAAAAGTAATACAAAACTAATTTATATTAGGACTCCAAAAACCTGCAATAACTGCATGTTGCCACTTCGTATTTTCCCCGGCAAAAAAAACGCACTCATCTCCAGGTTTAATTTTTCCCGTCTGTATTCCATAGTAAAAGGATAAAGGTACAGCAGAATTAATCATTGCACCACCTAAGCCTTCTATTGAAATTGCTTTCTCAACGGGAAAATCAGGCATTAAATGATCAAAGGCTGGTAACATTTTTTTATTTAGCACAGGCAGTATATAGTGTCCGATATCATTTGCATTTTTATTTTTCAATTTTAAAAATTCATTAAGTGTTTCAGACAAAATCTCCGGTAATATTCTCTCGCTTATACCGCTGTTCTGATAAACCGGCCAATTTTCCTTTGGTATTTTGTCTGAACCATATGGTTCTTTACTGCCGCCAACTTCAATAATTGATCCATAAGACTCATTGGGCCGATTGGAACGCATCATTTTATAATATATACTATTCTTTTGATGATTACTGCTCTGCAAAAGCATAGCCCCAGCACCATCACCAAACATCATCATATTTAATAGCATACGAGTTGATATCAGGCTTTTATCTTTCATAAATGGGCCAAACCGAGAACTAAGGTTATCAGCACCAACCACCAATGCGGTGTTATATAATCCAGATTCAATAAATGTACATGCCGTTACAAGCGCAGTTCCAAAACCTGCACAGCCTGATTGAATATCAAAACCTGCACAGCTGCTAATTCCAAGTTTCTCTTGAAGCATCGTATAAGAGGCGGGAATGATATTATTGGGTGTTAATGTTGTGTATATAATCAAGTCAACTTCAAAAGGTGATACATTGGCTGACTTTAAACAATCAATAGATGCTTCATACCCCATTTGCAAATTAGATATTTCTGACTCTCCAGTTTCTAAGTCAATAGTTTGATATCGGTTTTCATGAGATAAAAAATGGCTTGCATGCTGTGCTCTCTTTCCGAAAAATTCAATATATTCATCATTATGTATTCTCTTTGGAGTGTATCCACCAACCCCAATAATTCTACAATAACTCATTGAGCTTTCTCCTTTAATAAGTTTTTGCGTGTTCAAAAAATGCTGCCCGCTTACCTTGAACAATACACTGTGATGCTAAATCGGTTGAAATATTAATTGGTAAAGGAGATACGGAAGTATCTATATGGGAATTACGTGACATTACTTTTCCAATTTGTTTGCCGTAACATACCCTTCCAGAATCATGAAAATATTGTTCCATATTATTAAAAATATCTGTTAGGGGCGTTTCTTTGATATTTCCAAATGCAAGAGGAACCGCAACACATGGCAACACGTATCCATCATTATTTATTGAAATATAGTTGGCGCCAGCACTACAGCCAATATAAGAGCTGCTTTCAAATTCACAAAAATTCAATACATAGGGTGTATTTTCTGTCAGAGCATTTTCCTTTTTAAAACTTTTAATTTTTCTAATCGCATTTGCATAAACATTACGAACATCTGTACCTTCCAGCTTTCCTTGAGGAATAGGAAGTACAATTCGTATTTCATTGATAGGTAACTTAGAAACAAATGAAAAATACTTTTCTAATTTACCTTCTTCTAAAAGCTCATCCGTTACACATACAGTAACCGCAGTATATATATTACTATGATGTAAACAGTTAATTGCATTTATAGCATCAGAAAAGGCAGAATCGTAATGTCTCAATCGATTGGCATCAGCTTCGTTATAATGATCTAAGCTAATTATGCAGCGAGTAACCCTGCTCTGATTCAAAAATTCGACAAAATTCATATCAATTCCATGACCTGTTGTATATAGCTGTCCTTCCATCGTTTCTGGAATACTAGTTATAATTTCTTTGATTTGAGGATGAAGCATTGGTTCTCCACCAGTCAAACCAACGGTACAAGTACCTAATTTTTTCAAAGCGTCGAAACACTCATTTAATTCAGTTAAGCTTAAACTTTGATTGTTATGCTTATTTCTAAAGCAATGCCAACAATTGCAGTGGCAATTGCCCGTTATAGCAATATCTGCTTGAATCGGTATACGTTTATGTTCATAAGCAATTTTGGCATACGCTTCAGATAACGTTTTCCATGCTAAGCTAGGAAATGACGGAAAAAAACTGTTCAAATAATATCTGCCTGTACTTGTATTTTTAGTAAACTTTTCGTTTCGGTTAGCCCAAAAATCAATTGCTGATTCCATAGCTTGTTTTCTGTCAACTTCTAACATTGCTTCACGAATTTCATCCACCATACCATTAAATCTGCTATAATTTTTCATTTTTTTCTCCGATCACTTTACTTTCCAGGATTTTAACAATTTCTCTAACTGTCTCGATATTAGAAAAGTCTTCTGCAGAAAGGTTAATCCCCAACGCCTCCTCCAAAGTCATCATCATTTCGAATAAATCAAGCGAGTCAGCGCCTAGATCTTCGCCTAATAACGAATCCATAGTGATTGATTCTGGTTTTAATGATAAATTATTGCATAGTACTCCTTTTACTCTTTCAAACATAGTAATATCCCCCTGTAAAAATATATTATATTGTTATTACATACGTTTAGTATAGTTCAAAGAACGACGTTTTGTCAATAGACAATGGTTAATGCTGGAGACCAAGATTATACGGAGCTGCCACAGCCAGAGCATGGCCTTTGATTTTAAGTTATCGGGGTAGATGTACATACGGATTCCTCCTGTTCCCTTTTGATTTCCGTAAAAAATAGGCGATTCCCCGGAGCACATGCTCCACACAGGGAATCGCCACACTGTTGCCCAGTACCTTATATCTTGCACCATCCTATGTATCTGCCTGTCAATGCTTGCATAAGGGCAGTGGAAATTTAAATAAACATTTGGTATAATTACTTTTAATGAAAATTAAATTACTAATTATTTATATTAGATACATTGCCTACGAAGGAGGGTAACATTGTGATAGAAATTGTATTCAATGACAGTGCGGGCGGAAGCTTGAAGATGGCACAGCATTATGGTGAGGGAAAATACTCTGGTGGAGCAGTCGGAGTTATCATTCGTCATTCAGACGGTAGCAAACCGACAAAAGCCGAGATTAAAAACGCACAGCACGAACTTGAGGAAAAGGAACGCTGTGCTTGGGAAAAAGCTGTCCCCTTGGGCGGTAACTCTACGGATGTGTTCAGTCTCAATCTTGTATGGAGCGTTGGCAGCATCAAAGACAGTGGCGTTGGCATAGAACGCCTTGCCGCACTGGAGCTACTTTTCAGCATCTATCCTAATTTTGAATAGTGGTAGTGGCGGAGTGTAGAAATAGGGCTATATCATTTACAGAATAGCCCTCGGTTCGCTTTTTCTGTGCAAACAAGATCCGTTCACGACGGTTTCTGGTGTCATAGAGTGCTTGCATTTCTGGATTTGATACCGTTGCAGGTATCATTACCCTTGACGGAAACAGACGATACATATATTTTTCAATTGCATCAGATAAATTTTTAAGCAGATGGAACCGATCGCTAATCTGTAACGCATTTGGATGAGATTTTTTAGCTGCAGAGGAATAAGTTTGTGCTCCATCGCGAGAGATTATCTCTAAACATGGATAAGATTTCAACCATTCTTCTACTTTTGAAGCTTCGCGGGAATCAATAATATCAATAATCCTATGAGTATCCAGATCCACCATGACCGTACCATAACTATATCGTCTCCGAAAGGCAAAATCATCCACACAAACTCGGATTACAGAAGCTTTATCCACAAGTGCCGGCATTTTTTTTAAGCAGATCACAGATGCTGCTTTTGCAGACTTTGACAGATCCTGTTTTCAACAAAGATGACGCACTGACAGAACTTAATTTTGTAGACGTAACTAATATTTTTTCCATAAGCCGATTTGTCTTTTTCCCTTTTGGATTTACAAAATCAAAGCGTTCGGAAAAGGTTTTAAAAGTACAATCTGGATTATCACAAAACATTTTTCTGGTTGTCAGTAAAAGAATAGTCTGCTTATCCAGAAATGGAATATCCTGAATTTCACGTTCATATACGGAATGTACTCTTGCTGAAGGGCATCCACAATATGGACAACTAAGTTTTTCTTTCACAGATTGAATTGCTAAAATTATTTGGTTGTTCTTTATTTTACAATTGGTACATTCTAAACTGTTGTCTAATAATTTTATAAGTTGCTGTTCCATACAATCACCGTCCTATAATTTGATTATAAGACTATACTATTGTAAAATCAACCAAGACTGGAAAGAACCAATTATGCGCTTACTCTTGAATGCCATTCAAGCGCTCTCCCGATATGTTGAATATATTAAAAAAAGCATGTTGAACCTGATACTTCTTTAGAGTTAAGTATATTTTACAAAAATAGGTTCTATACTGAATGTTGGAAGTATGCTTTTTAAGCACACCCCAACATTTAGTACAGATATTATGCAATTACCATGCATTCACTACGTTTACAATCACCATATCTTCAATTTTCTTTGTTGGTGAAATAGCCGCCGCGAAGGTTGTTAATATGGCTGCAGAAATTATAATACTCAGTACGAGGAAAGGAGGCTGCCAATATTGCCCCCAGTTTGCAGTGATTAACATGTTAAAGAAGATCCGGTGTAAAAGAATCCCCAAAACGCCTCCCGTAACACTGCCCGTTATAGCATATGCGCCTGCCTCAGCCATAACTACCCGCTTTAACTGCACGCCGGACATACCAACTGCACGCATGACTCCATAATGATTTATTCTGCCAGACACACTCGCATTAACCGTATTAATAATATTAATTAGTGCAACAAAAGCTATTACCAGTAAAAATCCATATACAAATACAGCCATTGCAAAATAACCGGTACGGACTTCATTGTTGTGCTGCTGCAAATCAAGAAGTTTTATCTGGGAAGGAAGCATTTGTCTGACCTGATCAGATATATCCTGTGTTACCTGCATATCAATAATCTTATAATCAGAAATACCGGTTAGTGCAGTAAACGTAGATTCGGAACAGACGATAATCCATTCACCATTCGCAGAATCAAATGGGACTCCTGATACAATTCCATCAACTTTTACTTTATATGGTATCGCTCCAATATTCAGCGTAACTACATCTCCAATCTTCCAGTTAAACCGTTCTAAATACCCATAATCAACCAGTACACCGTTTCCATTCTGCACCTGATCAATATCGCCCGAAATCAGAGCCTCCTTCGCCCATTGAAACTGCGGTTCATCATAGGAAACAAGGGTAGCTGTATTTGCACCATTTTTATCGCTGGCCTGGATATTGGTATAAAACATTCTCCCATACACATTTTTTACATATAGAAGTGATTTGAGGCTTTCTTTCAGAGAGTGATTAATCAGTGCTGTATTCTGGTCTCCTTCCAGTGTCATATCAGGAGCATATGGCTTTAAAGGACTTAATGCATGATTCATGAAGGTAACTAGGATGGTAAAACACAAAAAGAGAATAATGCTGATTGCAAAAGACCCGGAAATCAATATCATGCTTTTAGTGTTTGAAAAAGCATGGTTTAATCCCATCGCTATATCAACAGGAAATAATTTTGTATTTGATGCTTTTGTAATACTACAATTATTAAATTGATTGATATTACCTGTAACTGCTTCTTGGGGCGAAACCTTAGCCGCATGTTTTGCCGGTGCATCAGAAGCGATCATCACTACGATTATTCCGATCCCTGCACCGGCAAGAATTCCCGGTAAACTGATTTTAAACATAGGCATGACTGGAAGGTACTGGGAATTTAATCCATTTAGAACGGCAATCGCTATCCATAATATGATACTGCCGGCTAATACCCCGGCCGGAATCGCTCTTAAACAATACTGCAGACCTTCCATCCTGACATAACGTTTAATCTGTTTTTTTGTTGCACCCAGGCAGCGCAGCAGACCAAAAAACTGAGTCCGTTCCAATATACTCATATTAAAGCTGCTGGCTATCATAAAAACGCCTGCCAGTAAAACGAGGACGGATAAAATACCTGCTGTAAGATAAACTGACAGCATAGTAGAATTATCACTCTGTCCCATTAATCCCAGAAGCATCACATTTGTTGAAACCTGCTTATCAGACAATTGATATACCGCTTTCAGTTGGGAGAGAGCTTCATTAATATTTACTTTGTTTTTAAATTGAATATAAAAAAACTCCTTATACTGGCTGGCCGGAAGTTCACGCATTCCCTCTGGTGATAACTGCAGACCGTGAGCATCCGAACCTTTTAAAGTGGAATAATCCCCATACATTCCGCTTATCTGATACTGCCGTACCTGACCATCGCTAAAGGTAACCTCAATCCAGTCCCCAATGGAAAGGTTAAATTGTTCCATCCCCGGTCTGTCCAGTAAGGCTTCCCGGGCAGAAGCCGGATAGTGTCCGCTTGTCACAATTAAATTCATTTGTTCAGCAAGTTCCCTGCTGCTCTGCACAATTAATTCTTTTCCCTTATATGTTGTATCTGCAGCCATACCAAGATACCCGGCCACATTTATATCCTGCCGTTTTCCTATTTTTACAGCAAGATTATCCGGAAGATCAGATATGATGGCATGCCAGTTGCCATAGCGGCGGATTGCCTCATCTGTCTGGGATCTTAAGCTCATATCTGCCATACCAAAAATAGTTGTTACCAGCATAACTGATACGGTAATGCATATCACCGTCAGCCGGCTTTTGCTTTTGTGTACTCTGGCATATTGAAAAACAAGGGAAAGATAGTTTTTCATTGAACATACCTCCCCAGATCGGTAAGTATGCCGTCCGTCACTTCTAAAACCCGGTCAGCTGCAGAGGCCAGACCCCTGTTATGTGTAATCATGATAATCGTCTGCTGGTAACGTTTCGATGCTGTTTTTAAAAGTGCTATTACTTCTGCACTATTTTGAGTATCTAAATTTCCTGTGGGTTCATCTGCAAGAATTAACATAGGACGCGCAATCAGAGCTCTTCCGATTGCCACTCGCTGCTGCTGGCCTCCGGACAACTGACGCGGTAAATGGCTGCGTCTGTCTTTTAAAGATAGTACAGAGAGTATCTCTTCTACGTATT
>Ga0316600_10001591_pt1 | contig 10313 bp, 9 predicted proteins | sample OWC_soil_day5_CT_FD_207652 | JGI IMG/M metagenome (GOLD analysis project Ga0316600, IMG submission 207652) | Wetland soil microbial communities from Old Woman Creek delta, Ohio, United States - OWC_soil_day5_CT | ecosystem: Environmental > Terrestrial > Soil > Wetlands | place: USA: Ohio...
ATTTGCCCTTGGCATGCTGGCTGTCGATTCGCTTCTGACCACCGCCGAGGCGGGCCATTTCACGCTTTTTTTCGAGCTGGCGGATGATGTCGTGCATGGAAAACTCCCTGGATAAAGCGGGTAGGTTAATTCAATGTTTCAGAAAATCGAGCAGCGCATGGGCTGCGGCGGCCGGGGTCGTGCGGCCCTGCTCGACCGACTGGATAAGGCCAGGCAGATTTGCCCGCACCTGCGGGTGATGACGGAAATGCTGGCGCAGGCCGGAGTCGATCAGTTGCCACATCCAGCTCAATGACTGGTGCTGGCGCCGGGCAGCAAACTCGCCGGTCGGGGTAAGCGCGGCTCGGTATTGCTCGATCGCTTCCCAGAAATCGGCAATCCCCTCCTTGTGGAGCGCACTGGCAGTCAACACCGGCGGCGCCCAATTGGGTGACGCTGGGCGCAACATGTGCAGCGCATTGCGCCACTGGGCGCGGGCCACTGCCGTCGCCTGCGGGTCGATATCCGCCTTGTTGATGACCACCAGATCGGCAATCTCGACGATGCCCTTCTTGATCGCCTGGAGGTCGTCACCGGCATTCGGCAACTGCAGCAGACAGAAGATGTCGACCATACCGGCGACCGTCGTTTCAGACTGCCCGACACCGACCGTCTCGACGATGATCACATCGAAGCCGGCCGCTTCGCAGAGCAGCATCGCCTCGCGCGTCTTTTCGGCGACACCGCCAAGCGAACCGGCTGACGGACTCGGGCGGATGAAGGCTTCCGCGCGCTGGCAAAGCTGCTCCATGCGCGTCTTGTCGCCGAGGATGGAACCGCCGGAAACTGACGATGACGGGTCGACAGCAAGCACGGCCAGTTTCTTGCCGCGCTCGATCAGCCAGACCCCGAGCGCCTCGATGAAGGTGGACTTGCCCGCCCCCGGCACACCAGAGATGCCGACGCGGATCGCCCTGCCGGTTTCCGGCAGCAGCGCATTCAGCACCAGCCTGGCGCGCTGCTGGTGATCGGCGCGGGTCGACTCGATCAGCGTAATCGCCTTGGCGAGAGCGCGCCGCTGCCCGGCGAGTACCCCGTCGACCAGCGTCTGGTCTGCTGGCGTCATCGGAATCGCCAAGGAGGACGCATCGCTCAAATTCACGCCGGAATCAGCCACGCACCTTGCGGATTTCTTCCAGCACCTTCCTGGCCGAATCCTCGATCCGGGTGCCCGGCCCGAAGATCGCCCGAGCTCCAGCGTTGTAGAGGTAATCGTAGTCCTGCGCGGGAATCACGCCACCGGCGAAGACGATAATGTCATCGGCGCCCTGCGCCTGCAGCGACTTGACCAGTTCCGGCAGCAGGGTCTTGTGGCCGGCCGCCAGCGACGACACGCCGATCGCATGCACGTCGTTTTCGATGGCCTGACGGGCGGCTTCCTCCGGCGTCTGAAACAGCGGCCCCATGTCGATGTCGAAACCGAGGTCGGCAAAGGCGGTAGCAACCACCTTCGCACCCCGGTCATGACCATCCTGACCCAGCTTGGCGATCATGATGCGCGGGCGACGGCCTTCTTCATCGGCGAACCTGGCAATATCGGCCTTGATGGCTTCCCAGCTTTCCTGACCTTCCACAACGCCTCCGTAAACACCTGAAATCGTCTGGTTGTTGGCGCGGAATCGACCGAAGATTTTTTCCAGCGCATCGGATACTTCACCCACCGTGGCACGCAGGCGCATGGCCTTGACGGTCAGGTCAAGCAGATTGCCGTTGCCGGACTCGGCTGCTGCGGTCAACGCCTCCAGAGCGGCCAAAACCGCAGCCGTATCGCGACTGGCGCGAATGTTCTTGAGACGGGCAATTTGTGAATCGCGCACGGCATGGTTGTCGATATCGAGGATGTCGATGGCGTCCTGCTTGGCCAGCTTGTACTTGTTGACGCCGACGATGACGTCCTTCCCCGAGTCTATGCGCGCCTGCTTGTCGGCGGCACAGGTTTCGATCTGCATCTTGGCCCAGCCGGATTCGACCGCCTTGGTCATGCCGCCCATCGCCTCGATTTCCTCGATGATGCCCCAGGCCTTGTCGGCCATGTCCTGGGTCAGCTTTTCCATCATGTAGGAACCGGCCCACGGATCGACGACGTTGGTGATGTGGGTTTCTTCCTGGATGATCAACTGCGTATTGCGGGCGATGCGCGAGGAGAATTCGGTCGGCAGCGCGATGGCTTCGTCGAGGGCGTTGGTGTGGAGCGACTGGGTGCCGCCGAAAACCGCCGCCATCGCTTCGATGGTGGTACGCACGACGTTGTTGTAGGGGTCCTGCTCGGTCAGCGACCAGCCGGACGTCTGGCTGTGCGTGCGCAGCATCATCGACTTTGGGCTCTTGGCGTTGAACTGGGTCATGATGCGGTGCCACAACAGGCGGCCGGCGCGCATCTTGGCAATTTCCAGGTAAAAGTTCATGCCCACCGCCCAGAAGAAGGACAGGCGACCGGCAAAGGCATCGACATCCATGCCGGAAGCGACACCAACGCGCACGTACTCCATGCCATCAGCCAGCGTGAAGGCCAGTTCGATGGCTTGGTTGGCGCCGGCTTCCTGGATGTGATAACCGGAAATCGAAATGGAGTTGAACTTCGGCATGTGCTGCGCGGTGTAGCCGAAGATGTCGGCGATGATCTTCATCGACGGCTTGGGCGGATAGATATAGGTATTCCGCACCATGAATTCCTTGAGGATGTCGTTCTGAATGGTGCCGGACAGTTGTTCCTGCTTAACGCCCTGCTCCTCGGCGGCGACGATGTAGCCGGCAAGGATCGGCAGTACGGCGCCGTTCATCGTCATCGACACCGACACCTTGTCGAGCGGAATGCTGTCGAAAAGGATTTTCATGTCCTCGACGGAGTCGATCGCCACGCCGGCCTTGCCGACGTCACCCGTCACGCGGGCATTGTCGGAATCGTAACCGCGGTGGGTCGCCAGATCGAAAGCGACGGAAACACCCTGACCGCCGGCGGCCAGCGCCTTGCGGTAGAAGGCGTTGGACGCCTCGGCGGTGGAGAAGCCGGCGTACTGGCGGATGGTCCACGGCTTGACCGCATACATCGTCGGCTGTGGGCCGCGCAGATAGGGCGCGAAGCCGGGGAGGGTGTCGGCGAATTCGAGGCCTGCCACATCAGCCTTGGTATACAGCGGCTTGACCGCCAGACCTTCCGGGGTAGTCCAGTTCAGATTCTTTACATCACCGCCCGGGGAATGCTTGGCAGCAGCCTTCTCCCATGCATCCAGATTACTGGAATCAAAAACTTTTTTGGACATGACGCACCCCTTGCAGATTCAATTTTTTGAGGTCCAAGATGCAGAATTAAAAATTCTACGCTTCCGGCCTCAGCTTGACATACCAAGCCGTACATAATACTGTATCCATAATTACGGATGCAAGTCTGCAAAGAACGGGCTTGTCCACTATCACCACACCAAGAATATGACCCGAATTGCCCCTACCGCCCTTTATCAGGAAGTGGCGGAACGTTTGCGCCAGCGTATCTTTGCCCACGAATTGATGCCGGGTGACTGGATCGACGAGAAGAAACTCGCCGACCAGTACGGGATATCGCGCACGCCGCTGCGCGAGGCGCTCAAGGTTCTGGCCTCGGAAGGGCTGGTAGAACTGAAGCCGCGTCGCGGTTGCTACGTGACCGAAATCTCGCGGCAGGATCTTGACGACATCTTTCCGCTGATGGCCATGCTTGAGGGACGCTGCGCCGGAGATGCGGTTCGCCAGGCAAGTCCGGCCGATATCGCTGCACTCGACGAGATCCATAAGCGTCTCGAAGCGGCGGCGCACGACAGTCGCATCGATGCCTTCTTCGAAGCCAATCAGGAATTCCATTTCCGAATTCAGGAACTGGCCGGCAACCGCTGGATGCTTTCGGTGATTCAGGACCTGCGCAAGGTACTCAAATTGTGCCGCCTGCACTCGCTGTCGATCGAGGGACGTTTGCAGCAATCGCTGGACGAGCACCGCGCTGTGATGGCTGCCTTCAAGGCTGGCGACCCCGTCAAGGCCGAAGCGTTGATGCAGGTGCATCTGCTTTCCGGCCACGATGCCCTGATCAAGATGGACCCCAAGGCAGCCAAGGCGGCCTGACACGCAGCGCGTTCGACTGGTGCCGCGCAGTCGCCGCCGCAAACCCAACGGACAGCCCTGATGAGCACGGTCGACCTCTCACGCGACGGCGAAATCGCCACCCTGACGCTGAACAATCCCGGCAAGCTGAACGCGATCGACCTCGGCATGTGGTCGCAACTCGCCGAAAACATGGCCGAATTGGCGGTCGACCGCGACATCCGCTGCATCGTCCTGCGCGGGGCGGGGAACGATGCTTTCGCCGCCGGCGGCGATCTCGAGGAGTTCCTCACCGCTCGCGCCACACTGGAACAGGCACTGCACTATCACGGGCAAGTGGCCACCGCGCTGAATGCCATCGCCGATTGCCCGCAGCCGACGGTGGCGCTGATTCAGGGCGCCTGCATCGGCGGCGGACTGGAAATCGCCGGCGTCTGCGATCTGCGTATCTGCAACGGGTCCGCCCGCTTCGGCGCGCCGATCAGCCGCCTTGGCTTCTCGATGTATCCCGGCGAGATGGAAGGCCTGCTCAAGCTGGCCGGCGCCGCCGTGCTCAAGGAAATCCTGCTCGAAGGGCGTATCCTGAACGCGAGCGAAGCCTATGAAAAAGGCCTCGTCACCCGCGTCGTGCCGGACAGCCAGGTCGTGGACGAAGCTTACGCCACGGCCCGCCGCATCTGCGCCGGCGCCCCGCTGGTTGCCGGCTGGCACAAGCAGTGGATACGCCGCCTGCAGAGCGGCCGCCCGGTCAACGACGAGGAAAGGGCCGCTTCCTTCGCCTTCCTCGACACCGAGGATTACCGGGAAGGCCTCGCAGCTTTTTTCGAAAAGCGCAAACCCGCTTTCAAGGCGCGCTAAACAGGTTCCACAGCATTTTTGCCGCAAGCAGGATCAGCAGCCCCGCGAAAATTCGCTTCAAGGTGGCCACCGGCAGGCGGTGCGCCAGCCGCGCACCGACCGGCGCCGTGACCATGGTCGCCGCCACCAGAATGGCCAGGGCTGGTAGATAGACATAGCCCAAGCTGCCCGCCGGCAACCCCACCTTGGCCCAGCCGTTGAACACGTAGCCTGCTGTCCCGCCAATGGCAATCGGCAAGCCGACAGCCGCCGAAGTGCCGATGGCATGCTGAATCCGCACGTTGCACCAGGTCAGAAACGGTACCGTCAGCGAGCCGCCGCCGATAGCGACCAGCGACGACAAAACCCCGATGCCCAAGCCGACACCGGCGATCCCCACTGACCCAGGCAGCTCACGCGTCGCTTTGGGCTTGAGATTCATCGCCATCTGCACGGCCACGAGGCACACGAAAAAAGTAAAAAATACCGCCAGCGGCCGGGTCGGCACACTTGCTGCAACCAGCGTGCCGAGGCCGGTACCGACGAGTATCCCGGGCGTAATGGTCTTGACGACATCCCACCGGATCGCCCCGTGACGGTGGTGGGTCCGGATGCTGGCAATTGCCGTGAAGATGATGCTCGCCATCGAAGTACCCAGCGCCACGTGCAAGATCTCGCCCGTCGGAAACTGTGCCTGCGCCGCAAACATCAGCGCCAGCGCCGGAACCAGCACGAGCCCGCCGCCGATTCCCAGCATGCCGGCGAAAACGCCGGCGAACGCGCCGAGTGCAAGGTATGCCGCGATCCACAGGATGGTCATGCCGATGATTCCCGAAATTCCGCCCTACGGCTTGAGCGGCCTGGCCACGCGGGGGGTTCTTGCCTTCCGTGCCTGCTTTGGCGCGACCACCACTCCTTCTTCCTTTACTGCCACTGCGCTCGCAGCTTTCCGTCCGGGGCGGGTCGGCGCCTTTTCGGCGGCCGCCTTGGCACGCTTTGCCACGGCCGGTTTGCGTTGGGCAGCCGCTGCGGCAGGCTTTTTCCCGTGCGCCAGTGCCGCGGCCAGCAGCTCGGCGAAACTCTCCGCGAGGCAGTCGCGGAACGCCTCCGGATCGGGCAGCATGTCGCGGCAGGCAACGAAACAGACCCACAGGGTACCGTTGTAGCTGAAACCGGTCACATTGAGCCCGATGCCGTCGAACACGATCGACACAGCCAGAAACAGTTCCAGCTGTGCACCAGCCATGTATAGCGGAAGATCCGGCCCGCGGACATTGGAGACCGTCACGTTGCACAACGAAACAAGGCCGAGGCGCACCAGTTGCTCCGCTGCGACGGCGGGAATCACCTGTACCAGCTTCGCCACCACATCCTTGCCCAGCGCCGAGGTCGCCGCCTTGGTCCGGGTCGTTCCGCGCCGGATCGCCAGCAGACGCTCGACCGGATCGGCGATGTCCGTCCGCAAGGCCATCGGCGCCATGCCGAACTGGTTGCCCGCATCCATCTCCTTGTTGCCGCCACGCGTCGACATCGGCACCATCGCGTTCAGCGTGCGCTCCGGCAACTCGCCCTTGCGTTCGAGGTACTTGCGGATTGCGCCGCCGGTCGCGGCCATGAAGATATCGTTGATCGTGACGTCATCAATGTGCTGGCGGATGCTCTTGCACTCGGCCAGCGAAAACCCGACCGCATCGACCACGCGGTGCGCCGAGATCGGTCGGTCGAAACGCGTCTGCGGCTTGCGCCCGGCCAGATCGCCCGTTGCCCTCCTGTCGCCGCTGCCGGTTCCGCCTAAGCTTCTGGCGATCAGGCTCTGGGCGATCTCGAGCGCCTTCCCCGAAGTCACGAGATCCTTGCCGGCCAGCACCGCACGCCCGCCGAGGCTCGCAGCCAGCCGCGCGGCATCGAGCGCCTGGCGGGCCCGGTTGGTGACGGCGCGCGAATACAGCTCAAGCGTCGGCGGCTCGCGATCCGCGAATACGGTTGAGTTCCCCGCGGGTGGCCCCCCCGCAAGTTCAGCGGACAGCGTGTGAATGGCCCTGACAATTTCGGCGCCTCCCTCGCCATCGACCCCGGCGTGGTGAAACTTCACGTAAAGGGCGAAACTGCCCTTGGCGATGCCCGCAATATTGTCGAGCCCCTCGATGACGTACGCTTCCCACAGCGGGCGGCTACGGTCGAGCGGGCGCGAATGGATGCGCGCCACCTGGATCATCAGTTGTCGCCAGTCACCGGGCTGCGGCAGGGCAATATGGCGCACATGGTATTCGGTGTCGATCTCGCCATCATCGATCCAGTAAGGCCGGTCGACGCCGAACGGCGCGGACACCAAGCGCCGGCGAAAGACCCTGGCGCTGTCCAGTCGGCTGGCGAAGAAGTTCAGGACCTGCTTGAAGCGGACCTTGCCGCCCGGCGCGGTGGACGGATCGTAGATGCCCAGTCCGGCGACATGCATGTATTGATTGCCCTGTTCCATGTGCAGAAACAGGTTATCGACTCCTGACAGCAGCTTCATGTGACCCCGATCGTGATTTTGGCGGCAAGCCTATTTGAGCGCGACTGCTTCGAGCCGCATGCGTACGCGACCGCCGGAATCCAGCAATTCCAGCGTTTTGCCCTGAATCCGGAAGTCGACCGTGGCCTCGGCAGCCTGCATGAACTTCCGCGCCTGCTCCATCACGGGCTGGGGGCAGGCCATCATGGTCGACGCCAAGCGGCCAAAGCGCAGACCCGCGGTATTGTCGTAGGCACCGGTAAAGCGGTTACATCCGTCGGAGCCATGGGCCTTGCGCTCCGCGGTGAGGACAATGTGCGGCTCGGCCTTGTTGTTGCCGACGTTAACCGGCTGGGCATCGATTTCCAATACGCGCCAGTAGCGCTCGGTCAGCGGTTCGTTGCCGGACAGGGAATTGACACCGGAACAGGCGGTCAGGACAAACCCCAGCAGCAGAACGGTAAACAGGGTTCTCATCGGATCATCCAGAAGAATGGCCCCCGCAAGTGCCGTCAGGCCGGCATCCTGAACCTGAGTCCAGAGTGGTTGCTTTCCTTCCGCATCAGGCACTCTCGACGAAGAGGGCGCACAACAACGGTTCCTATGGTCGGCAACCGATGCCAATTAGCATTGGTTCAAGGAATCATGGCCTTAACAAACACCGCAGGGGACGCTCGGCGGGCGGCGCCGGGGTCAGCAGAAAATGACTACAAGTCCAGTTGCTGCTGGGGCGCAAGCACGGTACTGATCCGTGCTCCCATATCGGCGATTCTACGCTTTGCGTCGGAAGTATCAACCGCGTAGTCGACTTCTTTTTCGGCGGTGACCGGTGGTGATGCAAGGTGTTCGTGCGCGATGTTGAGAGCGGCCATGACGGCGACGCGCTCGGCGATGGTGCTCTTGGTGCGCTGGGCGATTTCGCGCATCTTGTTGTCGACCAGTTCGACGGCCGCCAGCAGCCCGTCGCGTTCTTCCGGCGTACAGGCCACGCGATATTCGCGGCCCATGATCTTGACGTCGAGAAAATTATGCTCGCTGCTCATTTCAGGCGTCCTCGGGCAACTTGTCCATCAGGCCCTCGAGACGCTCACGGGCCGCCGTCATCGCCTGGCGCAGATGCAGACGCTCGGCTTCAGCCTCTGCCATCTGATTTTTCAGGACATCGTTCTCGGCGCGCAACTGGTGCACCAGGGCGACGACCTGCTCAACCTTGGCTTCGAGCTCTTCAAGATGCTTGTTCATGGCGCGCACTATAGTGGCTAAAACAGCGCGTGGTCAAGGACTAAGCCTTTATTCTGAAAGTGGTTTGTAGAGACACCGGCGGGAAGTTTGTGGTGCATCGCAGCAAGGAGCGATGTAGAATGCGCGCCGTAACAGGTGCTGCGGACGGATTCTCCAACCGCAGTTAAACGGGAAAGCGGTGCGTCCTTCGGGACAACTCCGCTGCTGCCCCCGCAACGGTAAGCAAGTGCGGGCGCGCCACGATGCCACTGGGTTTCGACCTGGGAAGGCGGCGCGTCAAGACTTGCGAGCCCGGATACCGGCCTGAGACAACCAGCGGAAGTGCCACGGGGGTGTGGTGCCGGTCTCCGACCTGCGTTCATTCTCCCGATGCTTCCTTGTTCAGTCATTCCGGTATGCGGGGACGCCTGCCGGAAGGGGAGAAAAAGATGAATCCACGTCTCAAGCCGCTGACCGCGGCGCTTTCCATTGCATTTCTGACACCGGCGCACGCTGCTGCTGCCGACAACCTCGATCCCGTCATCGTCACCGCTACCCGCTTCAGCGAGCCGGAGGTGAACGTGCCGGCCAACATCAGCGTCATCACCCGCGACGACATTCGAAACACACCTGCCACCGACCTGCCCAGCATGCTGAAGTCCAGCGCCGGGGTCGACGTCCGCGCCCTCTACGGCAGTCTCGGCATCGATTCGACAGTGGACATTCGCGGCTTCGGCGAAACCGCCGGCAGCAATACGCTGATTCTGCTCGACGGTCAGCGTATCAACCCGATCGACCTGGGCAGCGTCAATTGGTCGGCGATTCCGCTCGACAGCGTGCAACGCATCGAGGTCCAGCGCGGCGCTGGTACCGTCCTCTACGGCGACAAGGCGACCGGCGGCGTCGTGAACATCATCACGGACAAGTCAGGCACGCCGCGTGCCGGCGCGACGATCGGCATCGGCAGTTACGACACCCAGACCGTTGACGCGAACGCGGCGGCCGGCAACGAAACCGGCTATTTCAACATCTTTGGCCATTACGCCCACACCGGCGGCTGGCGCGAAAACTCGCAGGCCGAGCAGGCGGCACTCAGCGGACGCGGCGCGCTCTTTATCGGTCAGGGCGAAGGCTTCATCGACTATTCAATCAGTGAAAGCCACAACGGCTTGCCCGGCCCCTTGCTCAGCGCAGCCTATCAGGCGAACCCGAAGACTGCATCAACGCCATACGATTCGCAGCGCAGCAACGGCTACCGTTTCCGCCCCGGTATCGCCTTGCCGGTAACGGACACCCTGCGCATCGAGGGCGAAGTCTCGTTCGACCGCCAGGACAGCCATGCCAACTATGTCTCGTTCGGCAGCGAGGCCGACCGCGCCCGCGACAACTGGTCGCTGACCCCAAGGCTACGCTGGCAGCACGGGCTGGGCAGTCTGAAAAGCGAAACCGTTGCCGGCATCGACTACTACTCGGGCAAGGTTGACGCGACCTACACCACATCCGCCAACCAGAGCGCCAAACAGGACAGTCTGGGCTTCTATTTCCAGAACACCACCGAGTTCGGCGCCGGCTGGGCGGGCACCGTCGGCGCGCGCAATCAGCGGGTCGACCAGTCGGCGACGCAGGACCCCTACCTTGGCTTCTTCGGCCC
>Ga0316600_10001592_pt1 | contig 10310 bp, 6 predicted proteins | sample OWC_soil_day5_CT_FD_207652 | JGI IMG/M metagenome (GOLD analysis project Ga0316600, IMG submission 207652) | Wetland soil microbial communities from Old Woman Creek delta, Ohio, United States - OWC_soil_day5_CT | ecosystem: Environmental > Terrestrial > Soil > Wetlands | place: USA: Ohio...
ACCACAGCATCAATCTTATTATTGTTAGCCGTTAATGCATTCTCCATGATCTTAAGAGCTTCTTCCGGCAGCCAATCTTTTACCCATTGGTCGCCAACGATCTGGATATCCCCTTTAGCGATGAATGGTTTGAGAACATTCATTTGACCCTCACGAAAGAGTTTTGCATTATTGTCAACGGGAGAACCGCCCATTAAGAAATATTTGCCTTTTGGTACCAGGTCAGTAATGGCTTTAGCCTGCAATTCGCCGACCTTCACATTGTCAAAAGAAATATAGTAATCTACATCAGATTTTGTAATTAATCGATCATAACTTAATACTTTAATGCCAGCCTTATGAGCCTGTTCGATAATCGGAGCCAGAACATCACCATTGTGCGGGATAATGACCAAGATATCTACGCCCTGGGAAATTAAATTCTCGCATTGTGAGAACTGGGTCTGATCATCCCCATTTGCTGATTGGACAACCACTTCTGCACCAAGTTCTTTGGCTTTGGCAACAAACATATCTCTGTCATGCTGCCATCTTTCCAGTCGTAAATCATCCATACTAAGACCAATCTTAATAACTTTACCTTTTGCGGAACTCGCGTCTTTAGCTGTAGTAGATTCCTGTTTCGTACATCCAGCCATCATCAACAGGGAAGCAATACAAATGGACACCAGAACAAGTATTTTTACACTTTTTCCTTTGAACACGATGGTTCCCTCCATTCATTTGATCTTTTCAAAGCACTTTTCAAACACTAAGTTTAATATCATAGAGAATTTTCTTAAGAAGATCAGTTCGTAACGTATAATATCTACTAATAAATGCACTAACTAAGTAAGCGATTGCTGGTACAATAGTAAATAATGCGATAATACTTTGGATTGCCATGTCATTCTGCGTTGCCGCTCCGGCTTGATAATTACCGCCTGCCAACACCCAGCCAATCAATGCTCCGCCAATTGCTAGACCAAGCTTAAGCACAAACAATGTGCCAGCAAAGCTAATACCTGTCAAGCGTTTACCATATTTCCATTCTCCATATTCAACTGTATCGGACATCATAACCCACTGGATGGGTGTAATCATTTGATGTAACACCCCAATAACAAAAATAAAGACAAACATTGTGCTGACTGCGTTCACCGGGGTAAAAAACATACCTAGGCTAATAATTGCAAGTAATACATTTGTCCAGCAAAACACTTTAACTTTACAAATATGATCAGTAACAGGTTTCGCTAAAGCACTCCCCAAAAGATTGCCGACGGAATAGGTGCCCAGAAAAGCGGCAAAATATGCCACATTACCAAGTATATAAGTTACATAATACATCATCGCACCGCCACGGACTGATACTGCCAATATGTTGAGAATCGTCAGTGCCCCCACAATGCGCCATTGATCATTATGAAAAATGTCACGAATATCTTCGCGCATACTTGACTTGTTCTTCTCAACTACCTGTACTCTCTCCTTTGTGAAAACAAAACACAGAATGAGCATTACAACAGCTACAGTTGATAATACAGCAATACCGCCTTGATACCCCAAGACCCGATTGTCTCCACCGATAAACTGTGCTAATGGTGTCATTAATACGGTACTTAGCATACCACCAGCAGTTGCTAGTACAAAACGATAGGATTGCAATGACATCCTCTGATCTGGATCAAGGGTAATTACACCTCCTAACGCACAATAAGGTATATTTACTACCGTATACATTAAAGTTAATACCGTATAAGTAATAGCAGCAAAGATCATCTTACCACTCATTCCAAAATCCGGAGTACTATAAGCCAAGATACAAGACAATCCAAATGGAATTGCCCCAAACAACAAATAGGGTCTGAACTGACCCCAGCGAGTACGAGTACGGTCTGCAATCAGACCCATAATAGGATCAGAAACCGCATCCAAGCCACGTGCCAATAAAAACATCGTTCCAACAAAACCAGATGGAATTCCAAAAATATCTGTATAAAAGAACATCATGTATAACATTACATTATCAAAAACAATGTGGCTTGCTGCATCACCCAAACCATAGCCTATTTTCTCAGTCCTAGAAAGTACGTCCATTTCAAATACCCCCAGTCTTATTTACGATTTTATGTACACTTTTTAGAACATAAGCTCTAATTGCTTAGTGCCAGGGCCAATTATAATTTGCAAACCTAACTCTTTTTGTTCTAATACAACATTCTCAGTTGGTGCTGCTGTAAGTTTCTCTACACCACGTAATAACAATGAACATGGTTTGGCGACTCCAAGCAGCGCTACCTGCAAACACCTGCCCTGACGAGTTACAGTAGCTGTTAGTGCGACTTCACCATCCAAATTACGTACTGTTGCAGTTGCTTCGCAGCCATCTTGAAGAGCAAAAAGATGTAGTTCCACACCATCAGCATAATCATAATCGGGTCGTTGATCATTTGCACCAACTGCCAAAAGTGTATTTTCACGCACATAAACAGGCAAGCTCATAAAACCATATGTTTCTTCACGCCAGCATCCGCCGCTGACTTCCTCATTATTAAAGAGGTGTGTCCAACGCCCTTCTGGCAAATATACCAAAACAACCCCACTCTCGCTAAATATGGGCGCAACCAAAATAGAATCGCCAAGCATATATTGCCTATCCAGATAATCGCAGCTAGGATCCTTAGGAAACTCAAGCAACATGGCTCGCATTACAGGTAATCCATATTGAGTAGCTGCTACAGACATATCATAAAGATAAGGCATTAAGCGGCACTTCCAATTTGTAAAAAACCGCAAAACATCAACAGCCTCCTCATCATATAACCAAGGCACTCTATAGGATTTACTGCCATGCAGCCTGCTATGACTTGACAAAAGACCAAAAGCACACCACCGTTTATAAACATGAGCAGGGGCTGTATTCTCAAAACCACCTATATCATGGCTCCAGAACCCAAAACCAGATAACCCCAGTGACAAGCCTCCACGTAAACTTTCTGCCATTGATTCGTAGTTAGCATAACAATCACCGCCCCAATGCACTGGAAAGCTTTGACTGCCGACAGTTGCGGAACGTGCAAATACAACAGCATTATTTTCCCCTTTCTTTTCTTGCAATATTTCATACACTACTTTATTAAAAAGGTATGTATAATAATTGTGCATCTTTTGTGGATCTGAACCGTCATAATACACGACTTCAGTAGGTATCCGTTCACCAAAGTCTGTTTTAAAACAATCTACTCCCATATCGATAAGCCGCCGTAAATGATCCGCATACCATTTGCAGGCAGAGGGGTTGGTAAAGTCGACTATTCCTTGTCCTGGCTGCCACTTATCCCATTGCCAAACTCGTCCCTGGGAAGTTTTAAGTAAATAACCATGATCCATACCTTCTTTAAATAATTCTGACTGTTGACTAATATAAGGGTTAATCCAAACACATATCTGCAATCCTTTGTTTTTCAACCGAGCGAGCATTCCTTTAGGATCAGGGAAAACAGCGGGATCCCACTGGAAATCACACCAATGGAACGCCTTCATCCAGAAACAATCAAAATGAAATACATGCAATGGCAACGACCGTTCATGCATGCCATTAATAAAGCTATTAACAGTAGCTTCGTCATAATTAGTAGTAAATGAGGTTGTCAGCCATAATCCAAAAGACCAAGCAGGCGGTAATGACGGGCGACCAGTTAACCGGGTATATCGGTCAAGTACCTGCTTTGGTGTAGGCCCATCAATGACATAGTATTCAAGAGATTCTCCAGACATGCTAAATTGCACCTTGGAAACTTTCTCTGAAGCCACCTCAAAGGACACCCTCTCAGGATGGTTCACGAATACACCATATCCACGATTTGTTAAATAAAAGGGGATATTTTTATATGCTTGTTCCGTACTCGTTCCTCCATCTTTATTCCACGTTTCAACAACCTGACCGTTTTTCACAAAAGATGTAAACCGTTCGCCAAAACCATAGCATATTTCTCCCACTCCTAAATCCAATCGCTCATACATATATGTTTCATCATTTAAAATGTCTGTTGCATAACCTGCTGACTTAACCCCGCTACCAGTAATACGTTTCCCATCATGTAAAAAGTCCACTTGCCAATCTCCCAATTGATTGATGCATACTGAAAGATCCCCGCTTTTTAAAGTAGCCCGGTCTTTGTCCTTACTACATTCAATATTTATATCATGATCATAAGCTACTGCAAACTCTGGAGTAGTAGGATATATACCTTTAAAATGTTCTATCCGTACTCCAATCACTCCAACTTGTGGTGAAAAGAAACGTATCGTAAACAATGGGATATCCAATTGATCTCCCCGCGCAATTACATCACGAGGTGCGACTAAGACAATCAGTTCCTTTTTACCGACTCGTACCTTATGTACACACATTGGGTTTATTACATTTAAATTTTCCTGTATAAGCCAATTACCATCACTAATTTTCATTTTTTCTTCCTTTCTTAAGCATTTGTAGAGTAATCATCCTAACAATGATTACACTTCTAATAGATACTGATTTAAGATTCCTTTGATTTTTTCCTGACGGCCCGATTGATTCACAATCGGCTTATTCTGCAGTGCATAGGCTTCTAACGTATGAAAATCTGCCTTGCCTTCTATAATCGCAAGGCCAATCCCCTCATTAAAGCTGTTGTATCGTTCCCCAATTATATTTTCAAATACCTGATCTTCCTTTAGTTTGGCAGCAACTTTTAATCCTCTGGCAAAAGTATCCATCCCGGCTATATGGGCATAGAATAGATCTTCCGGCTCAAAGGATTCCCGGCGTGGCTTAGCATCGAAATTCAGACCGCCCTTACCCAAGCCCCCATTTTGCAGAATCTCATACATCGCCAGCGTAGTTTCATACAAGTCTGTGGGAAATTCATCCGTATCCCAGCCTAGCAGCATATCTCCCTGATTGGCATCAACGGATCCCAGCATACCATTGATGCGGCTTATCCTTAATTCATGCTGGAAGGTATGGCCGGCCAGCGTAGCATGATTCGCTTCAATATTCATCTTAAAATAGTCCTGTAAATTGTAATTCCGTAAAAATGCCATGGCCGTTTGCGCATCAAAATCATATTGATGTTTCGTCGGTTCTTTCGGCTTGGGTTCAATTAGAAATTGACCGGTAAAGCCGATTTCCTTGGCATATGCCACTGCCATATGGAAAAATCGCGCCAAATTATCCAGCTCCAGTTTTAAATCCGTATTCAATAAGGTTACGTAGCCTTCCCGACCACCCCAAAATACGTAGTTATCTGCTCCCAATTCCTTGCCCGTTTCCAGCCCTTTTTTCACCTGAGCAGCTGCGTAAGCAAACACATCCGCATTGCAAGTAGTAGCCGCACCATGAAGAAAACGAGGATGAGTAAACATATTCGCTGTATTCCAGAGCAATTTGGCCTTACTTGTCTTCAAATACTCTTTCATCATAGTAATGATCTGATCTAAATTCCCATTTGTCTCTTGTATTGTTGCACCTTCCGGGGCAATATCCCGGTCATGAAATGCAAAGAAAGGAACATCCAGTTTGTCAAACAATTCAAAGGCTGCTTCCACTCGTGCTTTGGCTCTATCCATTCCTTTATAGGTATCCCAAGGTCTTAGCATCGTCCCACTGCCGAATGGATCGGAACCATCATGAGTAAACGTATGCCAATAAGCAACTGAAAACCGCAAGTGCTCCTCCATGGTTTTGCCAGCCACCAATTCTTGCGGATTGTAATACTTAAAAGCCAGCGGATTTTGAGATTTAGGGCCCTCATAGGTAATTTTTTTTACCCCACTAAAATACTCCATCTTTTCCCCTCCTATTGTTATATAGTTATATAGCTGCCACCCTTAGATCACACTGAGTTTTTCGAAGGAATCTTGAAGTGCACCGTACAATTGATGGTAAACCCCATATAAAGAATTGTATTTTTCTATATTAGCCGCAATTGGCTCCGTTTTTTCCACGGTTTTGATCATCACGCCGCACGCCTCTTCCACTCCGGCAAATTCTCCAGCCCCCACTGCAGCCAATATGGCAGCGCCAAAAGCAGGTCCTTCTACCGAATTCACCACATAGATGGGCAGCCCCAAAATGTCAGCCAGTATTTGACGCCATAAAACACTTTTGGCTCCGCCGCCGCTCACTCGAATCTCATAAATAGGAATGCTTTGCTCCCGGATGATCTCCAAGGAATCACGCAGGCCAAAACCAACACCTTCCAAAATGGCCCGAGTCATATGCCCTCGACCATGAGTCATAGTCAGCCCTACAAAAGTTCCCCTAGCATTTGGGTCACTATAGGGAGTTCGTTCTCCCATCAGATAGGGCAAAAAGAGCAATCCTTCGCTCCCAGACGAAACTCTTGCTGCTTCTTCCAGCAAGGCAGCATAACCAGCATCATCTAATTGACAGACTTCTTCCACCCACCATTTCAAGCAGGAAGCAGCAGATAGCATGACTCCCATGACATGCCATTTTCCATTGGCATGACAAAAAGAGTGGAGGCGATTTTCGCTGTCAACAGAATAATTCTCCTGGCAGGCAAATACCACACCCGAGGTACCTAATGCCACCGACACCGTACCGACCGTTACCACACCTGTACCTACCGCGCCGCTCGCCTGATCACCACCGCCCCCGACAACGATAGTACCACTATGAAGTCCCGTTTCCTGTGCAGCCTGCTTTGTTACGCTGCCCGTTACCTCATAGGATTCATAGCATGTAGGCAGTTTTTCCTCTGATAAACCCAGAATAGTAAGCATTTCTGACGACCAACAACGATGGGCTACATCAAAAAACAAGGTTCCCGATGCATCGGATGTATCTGTTGCATATTCCCCTGTCAATTTCCATCGTATGTAATCTTTGGGCAATAAAACGTGCTCGATCTGCTCATAAATCTCTGGACGATTCTTCCTTACCCATAGAACCTTAGGAGCGGTAAACCCTGTAAGTGCCTTATTGCCTGTATATTCCGACAATTTTAGCCCTAATCTTTCACTTAGCTCATCACATTCATCCTGAGTACGTTGGTCACACCATAATAAGGCCGGCATCAGCACATGATTGTCTTTATCAAGCAGGACCAAGCCATGCATCTGCCCACTTAAGCCAATTCCCTCCACTTTACTTTGTATGTTTTGAGGCTCAGTCAAAATCTCTCGGATTCCCTCACGGACAGCATTCCACCAATCCATAGGACTTTGTTCCGCCCAACCGACCTTAGGATAATAGACAGGATACTCTTTTGATACTGTTCGTAATACACTTCCCGCTTTATTTAGTAACAGCAGTTTTACAGAAGATGTGCCTAAATCAATTCCTAAAAAGCTCATTCCGCCTTATCCCCCCTTTGATCATTCGACAACTTTTTCCTTACTTCTACATAAGTTGGTTGCTCCAATAAACTAATTAAATAAAAAAATATAGCGAAGTCGTATCACCTCTCTTACATTCATACTATTATCTTTATTGTTTGTTGGTCAGATAAACTAATTCGATATTTACATGCATATTCCTGCTAACTAAAACTAAATATTTTAGTTAGCAGCCGCAAAAAACATATTTATGAAACCGGTGACGCATAGAGTCTGGAAATGACCAATGCAGCAGCTCCCATTGCACATGCATGCATATTAAGCTGAGAAGGCAGGATTTTCACCGAAAAATATTTAGAAGCAAAACAGCGTTTCCCAGCCTCTTTTCTCAATTCATCCATCAGAATATCACCGGCTAAAGGCAGACTATTTCCAATAATGACAAGCTGAGGATTGAATGCATTAATAAGATTAGCCACGCCAATACCAAGGTATTTACCCACATACTCAAATGCCCTTCGAGATACATCATCCCCTGCAATAGCGTTATCTATAATATTAAATATGGTCAATTCTTCCACACATATATGCTCTTTCATATAGCGGAATAGGGCTTTTTCCGAAGAATATTCTTCTAAGCAGCCTGTATTGCCACAAGAGCAAGGTATCCCATCAAGAGAGACTGTCATATGCCCAATTTCACCTGCCAATCCCCTTGACCCGCGATAAAGTTCATTATTAATAATAATTCCCGCTCCAATTCCCGTGCCTGCACTAATGTATAAAAACTCATCTGCTCTTTTCCCTGCACCGAACCATTTTTCCCCAATGGCACCAGCATTCGCTTCATTATCAATAAACACCGGGACGCCAAATTTCTGCTCAATAATTGATCTAAGTTCAATATTCTCCCACCCTAAATTAGGTGCCGATAAAATCAGTCCCTGTTCATAATTTACAATACCCGGGACACCAATTCCAATGCCAATGATACCGCGAACCGTCTGGAATGCATTCTCAATCGTTTCCTGAATTAAGTTTTGTAAATCGGCAATTCTTTGTCCCGGTGAGTTATGGGTGTGCTGTAAATCAATGCGCTTTTCCCAAATAATTTCCCCTGCAAAGTTTGTCATAATACTTAAGATGTAATTGACTCCTAAATCAATACCGATAATATTGCCAACCTCTTTATTGATAGAAAGATTAACTGGCTTTCGACCGCCTTGTGATTCACCCGTTCCCATTTCTAAAACCAACTCTTCCGTAAGCAGTTCATCCACTAAAGCAGACACTGTTGACTTATTGAGTCCGGTGACTTTCGCAATTTCTGCCCTGGATATGGGTCTTTTTTTATATATGGTATTTAATACAATCATTTTATTAATCTGTTTTACTAACACTTGATCAGCAGTTTTCATATTATCCTCTGTCCTGTTCCTATATTTGCAACAATTAGTTTATCGAATAAACAAACTAATTGTTATTATCTTTCGTTGCACTCCTCCTAGATTCCTGCTCACTAATTTTATTTTCATAAATTTTTGTAAAAAAACACGAAGCAAACATATTAAACTGGGAGTAGGCTTCTACAAGCCTACTCCATTATATTGATACCAAATTGCTTTTCCACGCAAAACATTGCCGCCTTCCCCTTTTGCAACACCAGGTATATACCACAAATCCCATCGCTCCCAACTAAAACCAGGTCCATATTTTCCATCAGGATAACCGTTGCTTTCGTAGCTCGGATTTAGACCATCGAGATTGTTTGCTGCTTCTGCATGGGTCATAACACGATAAATATCGACTGTCAAATCCAGTGCCTTACACAGCACAGCGATCACTTGACTCATGCATTCGATTTGCATCGCTGTTGGCGGTTCACTGCCAAAATTGTCTGTCGTCGCACCATAGCAGCAAGCTAAACAAATACCAATGGAAGCTGTATTTCTCTTATAGGTATGGGATTTTGTTTGCGAGAAGTCATTGGTAGTAACGTGAATGCTGCCATCCTGATCGATATTAATATGATAATCATCGAAGAATTGACCATAGTGTTCTCCTGACCAGTGCAGATATAATTTTACATCCCGATTCACGCTGTTGGCTGCCGACCAAAGAGTGTTTTTGCTTTGCAAGGCCAGTTGCTTCAACTCTGTCAGTGTTACTTGTCTTGTGTCTGTTCGGTTGGATGAATCGATGGATTGCTGCATTTTACGAATTGCAGCAACTTCCATATCAGTAACCCAGCCAATGAGTACCGATGGAATTACAAATTTTTTCCAACCCAATGTTTCATTTATTTGCTGTATAGCTCGATGTCGTTTTTCACTGTTTTCCATTTTATCTGCAAATGCATCCAGCTCCAAAATGATCCTTCGGATCACTCCTTTTAGCTTGCTTTCAGATAACTTAGCAAACAACACAAAGAATGCCATCATCGATACATTGGCCACCAGAAGAGATCCCAAAACCCAGAAAAACAGTTGTAACTCACTTGGAATCAACATAAAAAGAGCCCTCCTTTCTGATTTTTAAATCCCATTCCTAGATCCTCTCTTTTCTATCCTATGTAATATTGCAAAACAAGGTGACAATGTCTTATTCCGACGATATACTATACAATTGATTCATCTTTACTTAAAAAATACAACCTTAGCCAAATATATGGCTAAGGTTACTATAGACCCATTATTCTGCTGTGCAGTGAGAAAGGCTATGGAATTATGCCTGATTTCCACTGTTTTGCGACGGAGTCTGCAACACATATACTTTCACCGGTTTAATGCCAAATCGATAGGCTTCTTTCACTGTCCATTTTGCTATATCAATCCGATGCCCCTTAATCGCTCCGCCTGTATCCTCGGCTACCGCGTACTCTTTCGTTCCATCAGGATACTTTATCATGACTCGTGAACCGAGGGGAATTACTCTAGGATCTACCGCGATTACTCCAGGTCTGACTTGTGTCCCCATATGAG
>Ga0316600_10001593_pt1 | contig 10308 bp, 12 predicted proteins | sample OWC_soil_day5_CT_FD_207652 | JGI IMG/M metagenome (GOLD analysis project Ga0316600, IMG submission 207652) | Wetland soil microbial communities from Old Woman Creek delta, Ohio, United States - OWC_soil_day5_CT | ecosystem: Environmental > Terrestrial > Soil > Wetlands | place: USA: Ohio...
CGGCTCACTGTGGCAGTCTTAGTTGATGCTAGTGTGAATCGGGCACAGCAAGATAGTATTCTAAGGACTGTGAGTTCTGCAATTGGCATTAATAATGCAAGAGGCGATACTGTTTCCGTTGAGAGTATAACCTTTAATACAGAGGCGGCAGATAGGCAGCGTAGAGAAGAAATGGAAGCTGAAAGTCAACAACGGCAAGCCTTATGGTTGAAGATAGCATTAGCCGTAGCTACGGTTCTAGGAATTCTATACATTCTTCGTATGCGTAGTCTTCGCAAAAAGCAAGAAGAAGAAAGAATGGAAGAAGAAATTGCTGCTGCAACTGAATCGGTGTCAATAGAAACGCCTGAAATGACAGCACAGGAAATACAATTATCTGAACAGCGTAAAGAACTTGAAAGGCTGGCCAAAGCTAAACCTGAAGAGGTAGCGCAGTTAATTAAAGTTTGGTTGTCCGAAGAGTAGAGCGGGGGTAAGTATGTACCAATCAAATGAATTAAGTAATAAGCAAAAAGCGGCTATCTTATTGATAGCCCTTGGTCCCGAGGTTTCTTCTCAAGTTTTTAAGCATCTTAAAGAAGATGAAATGGAGAAGCTTACTCTAGAAATTGCTAATCAACGAAAAGTAACGCAAGAGCAAAAAGAAAAAGTGTTAGCTGAATTTCATCAAATGTTAGTGGCAAATAATTATATTTCTTCTGGTGGCTTGGATTATGCTCGTGAAATCTTGGAAAAGGCGCTTGGTGCAGAAAAAGCAGTTTCTATTATTAATAGATTAACTTCAAGTTTGCAAATTAGACCTTTTGATTTTGCACGAAAAACAGATCCGGGACAATTGCTGAATTTTATTCAAAATGAGCATCCACAAACGATTGCTTTAATTATGTCATACTTACAAGCAGAACAATCAGGAACGATTTTATCATCTTTACCTCCGGATCGGCAGGTTGATGTGGCGAAACGGATCGCAACGATGGATCGTACATCTCCTGATGTATTGAAAGATGTTGAACGCATTTTAGAACGTAAGTTATCAGCTATGGTTACTCAAGATTTTACATCTGCTGGTGGTGTTGACTCCATTGTAGAAATACTTAATCGAGTTGACCGATCAACAGAAAGAACGATCATGGAAAACTTAGAGGTACAAAATCCTGAGCTTGCTGAAGAAATTAAACGTCGCATGTTTGTCTTTGAAGATATTGTATTGCTGGATGACAGGTCCTTGCAATTGGTGTTGCGTGAGATTGAAAGTAAAGACTTGGCGTTAGCTCTGAAAGCATCTTCAAATGAAGTTGCAGGTAAAATCTACAAGAATATGTCAAAACGTGCTGCTGACATGTTGCGTGAAGAAATCGAATATATGGGACCAGTAAGAATAAGAGATGTTGAAGAAGCTCAACAAAAAATTGTTAATGTTATCCGTCGTCTGGAAGAGTCTGGAGAAATCGTTGTGGCACGTGGCAAAGGGGACGAGATCATTGGCTAATATTATACGATTTGCTTGTATGCAAGTGGAACCTTTGATACTGAATAATAATATAGTTATAGATGACAATGTTGAAGTAACTAAAGAATTAATAGAGGTTTCGGTGGATACTTCAGTGGCAGATGAAATAATAGCTTCGGCAAAAGAAGAAGCAGCTGTTATTATTGATGGAGCTAGGCAAGATGCAAATCAATGCATGAGTGAGGCAAACCAGCAAGTAGAGCAATTAAAACAACAAGCCCATGATGATGGATATCAGAATGGATATCAGCAAGGGATCGAGCAGGGAAAACAGTCAGGATTAGAGGAAATGCAGTCTCTGATTGATAATGCTGTTGAAAAAACGCAGCAAATGTTAACTCTCGGGGAAAAAGAAGCTAAAGAAATGATTTTAGTTGCAGAAAGGCAGATAATCGAAATTGCACTGGCTGTTGCCGGTAAAGTGCTGGCATGTCAGATTGAAGAGAATCCTATGATTGTACTACCCATTGTCAAAAATGCGTTGGAAAAAGTCAAGGATCAGGAGCAAATTGTTCTTAGAGTGAGTAGTAATGATTTTGATATCGTATTGCAAGCGAAACAAGAATTCCAAAGTATGGTGGGATGTGAGCAGGCGTTAACAATTGTAGCTGATCGTACAATTACAGCGGGCAGTTGTGTGATTGATACATCCTATGGTGTGGTTGATGCCAAAATTGATACCCAGTTTGATGCACTTCGCAAAGCATTGCAAGGAGTGATGCCATGAAGGCCTTTGATAATGAGAAATACCTAAATATCATACATAGCACTGAGACAATGAAAATAGCTGGTAAAATAACACAAATTGTCGGTTTAGTGATTGAATCCCAAGGTCCTAGTGTTAACTTGGGTGATTTATGTTATATATCTCCTCGGAATGCGGGAGACGTAATTCCTGCTGAAGTCGTTGGATTTCGTCATAATAGGGTTTTATTGATGCCGATTGGCGAAATGCAAGGAATAGGACCGGGATGTGAGGTTTTTTCAGCTCATCAATCCTTAAAAGTTAATGTAGGACATCATTTACTAGGTCGCATCCTGGATGGCTTAGGTAATCCTATGGATGATAAAGGACCTTTAGTGATAAAAGAAGAGTATCCATTACATAGTGCTCCGCCTCATCCTTTATCTCGCAGGCGCATTGAAAAAAAGTTATCAGTAGGAGTGCGAGCGATTGATGGTCTAATAACCTTAGGACGAGGGCAGCGAATCGGTATTATGGCAGGCAGTGGTGTTGGGAAGAGTACGTTGTTAGGTATGATTGCTCGCAACACGGAGGCGGATATTAATGTTATTGCTTTAGTTGGTGAGAGGGGAAGAGAAGTTAGAGAATTCATTGAACGAGATTTAGGAGAAGAAGGACTAAAACGTTCAGTCGTGGTTGTCGCTACATCTGATCAACCTGCTTTGGTGCGTATCAAAGGGGCAATGACTGCTACAGCTATTGCAGAATATTTTCGTGATCAAGGCTTGGATGTTGTTTTAATGATGGATTCGGTTACCCGTTTTGCCATGGCACAACGAGAAGTTGGATTAACCGTTGGTGAACCTCCTGCTACTCGTGGTTATACTCCATCTGTTTTTGCGATGTTGCCCAAACTGCTAGAACGCTCTGGGACAGGTGAAAATGGTTCAATTACTGGTATTTACACGGTTTTGGTAGACGGTGATGATATGAATGAACCCATAGCGGATGCTGTACGCAGTATTTTAGATGGACATATTGTATTAGACCGTGGTATTGCTGCACAAAATCATTATCCAGCCATTGATGTTCTGGGAAGTGTAAGTCGGGTAATGTTAGACATTGTAGAAAATGAACACTATAAGGCAGCACAAAAAATGCGTTCAATTATGGCCACTTATCGTGAAGCTGAAGATTTAATTAATATTGGTGCATACGCAACAGGCAGTAATGTTAATATTGACAATGCGATTGCTGCTATTGATTCTGTTAAAACTTTTTTGCAACAGGATGTTTACGAAAAAATGTCTGCAGATGAAACAATTGAAAAATTGCTATCGTTAACATCTTAAGTGTAAGGTTTTGAGGTGTGAAATAAGATGAAGTCATTTAAATTTCGATTAGAAGCCTTACTCAAATTTCGCAAAATGCAAGAAGAACAGGCACAAATATTATTTTGGCAAGCGACAAATCAATTTCGAATCGAAAAAGAAGAACTGGCAAAATTAGAAGAAAATGTACTGCAAAATATGAATTTACTGCGCAACTTTCAGCAAAATTTATTATCGATTGAGACTTTTAAGTCGTTTCATCATTATTTTGATAAAATGAAAAAAGAAATTCAACAGCAAAATGAGTCTGTTAAACGTGCTGATGAATATAGACAGGAATGTTTAAAGAACCTTGAAGAAGCAGTAAAAGGTCATAAAGTTGTAGAAAAATTTCGCGAGAAAAAAATACAAGATTATCAAGCAGAATTACTAAAAGAAGAGCAAAAAATATTAGATGAAATAGGATTACAACTTTATGTAAGAGAAAAGTAGGGTGATCAAATGGAGAGTATAAGCAGAGTTTTACAACGGATTAATACCATTGAACAACGATTTAATCATTCTTCTACGAATGGGCATGATTTTTCTGCGGTATTGGCAGGAGTTCAAGCAAATGATTCTATAAATGAAAAGATTTTTGCTTCAGATGATATTAGTAAAATCATTGATTATACAGCTAAAAAATATGGAGTCGATTCTAAGCTGGTTATGGCTGTAGCGAAAGTAGAGTCTAATTTATCGCCGGATGTAGTTTCGTCAGCTGGTGCGGTAGGTGTAATGCAATTAATGCCTGAAACTGCGCAAGGATTGGGTGTTCGTAATAGTAAAGATCCACGTGACAATATTGACGGTGGTGTTCGTTATCTGAAACAATTAATTACCTCTTTTGATGGTGATATAACGAAGGCAGTAGCTGCTTATAATGCAGGACCTCAGGCCGTAACAAAATATAATGGTATTCCTCCTTATACAGAAACAAAAGACTATGTAGCGAAAGTAATGTCATTAGTGAAATAGTATGAATCACATGGGTGAAACAGTCTTCAAAGGTAGGTAACAATATGGCAAAAAAAGTGACGCCTGATTCACAAATAAAAATAAATATGAGCACGCCTGAAAAACCTAAAAAAAAGCTAGGAACAATAGTTAAAGTACTAATTGCGATCATAATACTGTTACTCATAGCTGCTGTTGGTTTTGCCCTGGGAGTTTATTTGAATTTAATTGATATGAAAGGCATGACTGAAAAATGGAAATTAAATGAATATCCGGTGGTTGGACAGTACTTTCCTCAGCCTAAAACTAATTTTGAGACTGTTGAGTTAGATGAACAAAACCAAGAGGAAACTCCTCCTGAGGCAAAAGTAGTACCGCCAGCAGTAGTCCCCAATATCTCTCCTGCCTTGCCAGCAATTGTGGATGACTCTGAACTGCAAAAGCAGGCTAAGCTAAAACAGCAAGAAGAGGCAAAACGCATTTCTAAATTGGCAAGATTATATGGTGGGATGAAGCCTGACGAGGCCGTTGTTATTTTGAATCAGTTAGATGATCGTTCTGTACTGGCGATTTTGAATAAAATGGAAGATGAACAAGTTTCAAAAATTTTACCTTTATTTAGTCCGGAACGTGCTGCTGTTCTTACCCAAGCCATGCTCAGAGGCGGGAACTTGAATTAATTTTTAACATAATATAAGTAATGAAAGGAGGTGAAAAAATGGCTATAATAGCAAATGTAACTCCCATAGAGATTAAACCAAACACGTCCTCGCAAACATCTACGAGCAAAAAAAATAATTCTTCTAGCAATAAGTCTGGAGTGGATTTTGGCAAGGTATTAAACAATCAATCGGATAAAAGCGAAAAAGAAGACGCAAGTACTAAAACTGATTCTGCTGCAGCTCAATTAATTTCAGGAATGATGGGGCTGAATGTACAGGTTAATGCTACTGTAATTACGCCAATTCAAAGCGGTGATAACCTTACCGAAGAGTTGCCAGTAGGTGATGCTGAAGGACAATTGGTTACTACCAATACTAATCAACTAACCGAATCAGTAGGGAAGACTAATGTTCGATTAGATGTAGCTACTGGTATGAATACTTCTCAAAAACAATTGGCAGCCTTATTGACAAAAGGGACAGATGTAAATGTGGCGGTAGATAATACTAATGCTAATCAATTTACAATGCAGTTACAAGAATTATTGCAAAATAAGCAGCTGACAGAACAAGCACAAGTTAGTGATCCTTCTTTAAGCAAAGCAAGTGTGACAATTAATAATGCTTTATTAGAAACAGTACCTTCCTTTACCCTTGTTAACAGTAACGGAGTAGGAAAAACTAATAATATGCCACAAGTTGATAATAAAAAAACAACACCAGCTCAAGCTCAAGCAGGAGTAGCGACGCTAGATATTACTCAGTTGATTGATTCGGCCGATGCAAAACCGGTCACAACATCTCCCTTATTAACCAATGTTGTTAGTGCAGTGGAGAATGTGAGTGAAAGTGGTACCCTGTTATTAGGTGATAAAGAACAATTAAGTGTAGAGAGTATACTTCCCAATCAAACCACGAATACCACAAATACTTTTGCGGGTGCCTTAAATCAGCAGGTAATGAAAAATGAAAATCAAGTTACTGTTTCCGATGGAAAACAAGTAACGCAACAACCAGTAAAAGATTCATACCATGTTGCCTCGCAGATTGTTGATCAGGCTCGCTTAATTTCTGGTCAAAAGAATACAGAAATGATTATTCAGCTAAAGCCAGAACATTTGGGAGAACTGACTCTTAAAGTGACCGTAGAAAGTGGTGTAGTTAGTGCGAGCTTCCATTCGAATAATAGTGAAGTCCGTAATATTATTGAAGCATCCCTACCACAATTAAAGCAAGAGCTATCGAATCAAGGTTTAAAAATTGATAATGTAGATGTATATGCGGGTTTAGGAGACTTCTTTTCTAATGGACAGCATGAAAGCCGACAAAAACCGGAAGTTAAAGTGCAAAATAAAAAGATTGAAGAAGATTTTCTTGATGCACTAGATGATTCTACTGGTATAGTGGAATCTACGTCAGAGTCTGGTGTAGATTATCGTATATAAAAAAGGAGATGATGTTATGTCCAATGTAATTAATAGTACAACCAATACGAGTACATCTACCAGTACAACAGCGACAAGCTCAAATAGTTCTTTAGGAAAAGATGACTTTTTGAAATTACTTGTTACACAACTTCAATATCAAAATCCGTTGGATCCTATGGATAATACAGAATTTGTTGCGCAAATGGCACAGTTTTCCAGCCTGGAACAAATGCAAAATTTAAATGCCACTATGGCTAATATGCATGCCAGCAATATGATCGGCAGTACTATCAATTTTTCAAATGACAGCGGCAATTCGATTACAGGAGTAGTGGGAGGAACAAGCACCTCTTCTGGAGTGACTAGTTTGGTTGTTGGAGTAGATGCTGTACAATATCCGGCTTATCTTCCTACCACAACAGGTGACTTGGCTAATTGCGCAGTTAGTTGGACTGATAGCAGTAAGGTTTCTCATTCAGGAGTAATCCAGAGCGCAACTGTTGATAGTAATGGAACTGTGCAAATTACAGCCGTAGAAACGGATTCAAGTGGGAAAACAACAACGAGTACCTTTGCATCAACACAAATCACTAGGCTGGTTGTTCCAACTACAGTTGCTCTGAGTAAAGTAACGGAGACTACGAAATAGTTAAGTCAACAGGAGGTTAAAGATATGACTGACAATAGTATATATCGCCTGCAACAGTCTATGACTCCTGTAAGCCCGATTGCTGGAAAGTTAATAAATAATGCAAAAAATAATCAAGGGAAACAAAATATTGCACCTTTTGATCAAATTTTATCCCAGGAGTTAACAGGTGTAAAATTTTCTCAGCATGCTCTGCAACGGCTGCAAAGTAGGAATATTAAACTGGGGCAGACAGAGTTACTTAAATTGAATGAAGCTGTGGAAAAAGCTTCACAAAAAGGTGCGAATGAGTCTTTGGTATTCATGAGTAATAGTAATCTAGCCTTAGTGGTGAGTGTGAAAAATAAAACAGTGATTACGATTATGGATGGTGCAAATAGCAAAGATAATGTATTTACTAATATTGATAGTGCGGTAATTGTATAAGGCTGGACCTCTGATGGAGAGCCTTGGGCTGTTGATTGATTGATACAGTCACAAATATAAAAAATATAAAAAAAGTGAGGTTGGTTTATTATGATGCGTTCTTTGTACGCTGCAGTCTCTGGCTTAAAAGGTAATCAAACCTATATGGATGTCATTGGTAATAATATTGCAAATGTAAATACAACAGGTTATAAAGCATCTAATGTTACATTTCAAGATATGCTCAGTCAAACACTTCAGGGAGCCTCTAGTGCTTCAGGCACTAAGGGAGGGACAAATCCCATGCAGGTAGGCCTGGGTGTTGGTGTGGGCAGTATTAGTACAAACTTTACTGACGGCAGCACGCAATCGACAGGTATATCAACAAACTTGGCGATTTCAGGTGATGGGTTCTTTGTTGTAGGTACCCCTACGAATCAAATGTATACCCGGAGTGGTGATTTTACAACAGATGAGCAAGGAAACTTCGTAAATAGTGCAGGCTATAGTGTATTAGGCTGGCCAGCTGATGCTTCAGGCGTTGTTGACACTACCCAGCCAATATCGGCACTACAGATTCCCGTAGGTTCAACGATGGCCGCTAAAGTATCCACTACAATCACCTTCTCTGGCAATTTAAATGCCAGTGCCACAGCAGGTGCTGATTCGGCTCAACCAGTTTCGTATGATTTGTATGATACACAAGGAAATAAATATACATTAACAGGTTCGATCGTAAAAACTGCAGATAACACCTGGACGTTTACACCAACTTCACCAATTGTTGGTGGTACGGATGGAAAAACTACGGTTGCTACTGTTACTGGGGGAACGGCTACGATTGTATTTAACGCAGATGGTACATTGAATGATACCAGTACTGTGTTTAATGCACTAACCATTAATCCAGCCGGAGGTCCATATGCAGGTGCAGGTACTTTCACAGTGCAGCCTAGCAGTTCAACGACGACTCCGATGACTCAAAATGGCAGTGACTCTACGGCGAAAATTAGCAATACCGATGGTTATGCCGCTGGTACCCTAAACGGAAAGACCATTTCAACTACTGGTGAGATTATTGGTAGCTTTACCAATGGAAAAACACAGGCCATTGGACAGGTCGCTTTGGCTGTATTTAATAATCCTGATGGTTTGCTTTCTGCGGGAGGTAATTTATATACGAAAACTACCAATTCAGGAGAGGCTCAGATTGGTTCGGCAGGTACTGGGGGACGTGGCTCATTTACTCCTGGCAGCTTGGAAATGTCCAATGTGGATTTAGCACAGCAATTTACAAATATGATCGTTGCGCAGCGTGCATTCCAGGCTAATTCTAAAATTATTACGACTGATGATAATATGTTGGAAGAACTTGTAAACCTTAAACGTTAATAAATAGGTAAGGGGGGCGCAAATCCCCCCTTCTATAAAATGTGAATGTATGGAGGCTTTTTTATGATAAAAGTAGCGCGTCTTAAATCCCAAGAGGAATTTGTATTAAATGCAGAATTGATTGAAACGATTGAAGAAACTCCTGATACAGTGATTACCCTTACGAGTGGTAGAAAGCTGATTGTCGAAGAAACTATGGATGAAGTGGTGCGTAAAGTAATGGATTATCGTCGAGCTATTTTTGGTAAGTTTAGATAGATATACCTATTGTTAAAAATAATGCCTGTTTATCAAGAATGAAAATTATATGATAAATAAGAGTTTTATTGTCATTTTAATAAGTTAAAGGATAAGTAGTAAGAATTTGTAGTTAAATGTATTAGTGTTAAGTCAATTTATATAGTCTAAAATGGGGGTGTAACAGTGGCTGATGGTCAAAAGAAGTTTCCAATGATGCTTATGGTAGGGATGATTGTATTTGGTTTATTATTGGCTGGGGGAATTTCCTACTTTATTGCGACTAAAATTGTTGCTGATAAAGTGGTGGACAAGAAAAGTTCTCAACGTGAATCAGGGGTTTTTGTAAAATTGGGTGATGCAAAAGATGGGCTGTTGATTAATATTGGCGGTGCAAGTAGTGGACGTTACTTGAAAATTGGACTTATTGTAGAGTTAAGACCTGACAAAAAGGCTACTACTGCAGCCGCCACTGGAAAAATGCCTTCACCAGAAGAAATAAAACTTGCAGATACAGCTGTTTATGTATTACGATCTCTAAAAATCGAAGATTTTGATCCTCTCAAGCAAGAACAGTTAAAAGAACTTTTGAAAAATGAAATTAATAAATCTTTTGGTGATGATCGAGTGTATGACGTATATATAACCAATTTTGTTTTGCAGTAGATTTAGAATGTATGCCGTATTATAATATGTAATAGAGTGGTGGAAAGGAGAGAACGTATTGGCAGGTTCAGATGTGTTATCCCAATCTGAAATTGATGATCTGTTATCTGCATTATCTACAGGCGTAGTATCAGCTGAAGAAATAAAAGATGAGCAGAAACAAAGAAAAATAAAAGTCTATGATTTTAAGCGCCCAGATAAATTTTCTAAGGATCAAATTCGTACCTTATATATGCTGCATGAAAATTTTGCTCGTCTTATGAACACTTACCTTTCCGCACATCTTCGGACGCTTGTACATATTGATGTAGCTTCTGTTGATCAATTAACGTATGAAGAATTTATTCG
>Ga0316600_10001594_pt1 | contig 10304 bp, 12 predicted proteins | sample OWC_soil_day5_CT_FD_207652 | JGI IMG/M metagenome (GOLD analysis project Ga0316600, IMG submission 207652) | Wetland soil microbial communities from Old Woman Creek delta, Ohio, United States - OWC_soil_day5_CT | ecosystem: Environmental > Terrestrial > Soil > Wetlands | place: USA: Ohio...
TTATGGCGCGGATCCTCGTAGTGGATGATGATGAGCAGATTCGGATCATGCTTGAAATCGCGCTCTCCCGCGATTCTCACGAAGTGGTAACGGCCGAAAACGGCGCTGTCGCCTCTGTGCGGCAGAACGAGCGGCCGGCCGATGTTGTGGTCATGGACATCATCATGCCGGAAAAAGAGGGCTTCGAGACGATTATCGAGTTTCGACGCGAATATCCGAAGACGAAGATCATCGCAATTTCCGGCGGCGGCCGGCTCGGTCCGGATCAGTATCTCAAACTGGCAAAGACAATGGGTGCCGACTTCATCTTTGAAAAGCCACTGCAGATAGTACGGCTTCGGGAGGCCATCCATGGTCTCGTCACGGCCCCTGTGAGTTGAAGTTCGCTCCCTCACCCAATGAATTGCTCCGTCTCCCCGTCCGCAGAAGTGTGTGATCGATGAGTGACATCCTTGTGAAACTGGCCGATATGGCCGTAATAAACGGATGCGGTGACGGTCTCGCCGTCTACGGGTTGGGATCCACCGTTGCCGTCATCCTCTACGATGAAACGACAAAAGTCGGGGGTTGCCTGCAATTCATGCTTTCGGGCTCGATGTCCAATCCTCAGAGGGCCAGGGAATATCCGGGCATGTTTGCAGATACTGGAATTGCCCTGCTCGTGAAGTCGTGCCTGGCGGCGGGGGCTCGCAGGGAGTCTCTGACGGCGAGGCTTGCAGGAGGGGCCGATCTGATGGAAAAGGGCCCCGGTTACCGCATTGGGGAAGAGAATGTGACGGCTGCAAGAAAAATCCTGTCGGGGCTGGGAATCACTGTACAGGCCGAAGCAACGGGCGGATGTGTTTTTCGTACCGTAAGGCTGGATACGACAACGGGCAGGACCTATTTGAAACGGCACGGAGGAGGCTGGGAGGAACTGCGATGAAGATGGAGAACCGATTCAGGAATTCGATCGGCAGGCTGCCGGCATTTCCGGCCACCGTTCACCGGGTGACGGCCCTGATCAACAATTCCGATTCGTCTCTCTCGGAGTTGGTCGGCGTCGTCAGGCTGGACCCCGCCATTACGGCCAATATCCTTCGCATGTGCAACTCCGCCTATTTCGGACTGCGGCACCGCGTGGACAACGTCCACGACGCAATCATGTATCTGGGCCGGCAGAATGTCGTCCGGGCCGTCATGGCGGCCGGCGTCTCCCGCTTCTTCAAGGATGCGCCCGGATACGAAGCGGAGGCAAGGGATCTCTGGGAGCATGCCGTGGGCACGGCGCTGATGTCCCAGCTTCTGGCCAGGAAAATTCTCGGGCGCGAGGATGCCGGGCTCTTTACCGCCGCCCTTCTGCATGATATCGGGAAGATTATCCTCGGGGAGTATATCCACGAGAAGCGCGAAGAATTCAGCAGGCTGCTTGAGGGCGGGGACCGTTCGTTCCTCGAGGTGGAGGATGAAGTCCTCGGCATGAACCACGCCGCGCTCGGCAGGACGATTGCTGCTGCCTGGAATTTTCCCCTTGATATCCAACTTACCATTGCCGGCCATCATAGGCCCGATCAGCTGAAAGAATGCGAAAACCCGGTCCCTTGGATCGTCCATCTTGCCGATCAAGCCTGCCTCATGCTGGGCGTTGGGAAGGGGACCGACGGGCTTGCCTATTACGGTATGGCCTGTGCCCTCGGCCGATTCCATCTGTCGCAGAAAGATCTCGAAACTGTCATGGCCGAATTCGTGAAGGAATTCGAAAACGCAAGGGAACTGGTCGGCATCGTCCAGCCCTCGCAGTGACCGGGGTCATCGAAGCCGAAGCCGCTTTCGCTTCCGCCTCGTGTCTTCCCTGGTTCTGCGGTTTCCGCGTTCGTCACGGTTGCGTGCGTATGCTCTTCCGGTATGCGTAAACCGTGCAGGGGTCCTGCAGCCTTTTTCCAGCGCCCTCGGTCAGGCCGCGTGCAAGGAAGTACACCTCCACGCGGCGTGCCTCGTCTTCCGATGCGGCCGCCCGGTAAATCCAGGCGTCATCCTGGTAATGCACCTGGTGCTCGTCGAAAAGCCGTCGCCTCGGATCGTCGGTGATGCCGACGTACCATGTCCCGGGGTGGCCGCCCTCTTTCTGGATGAATTCCAGTATCTCCATGACGATGATCTCGGAGGACTTTACCATATTCTCTCCTGCCCATATTAATTGTCTTCTTTGCCTTCGTCCATTTATTGCCATGCAAATATGAAGCCTGCAGTGTCCTGTCAAGTTGACCTGATCCATGCACATAGGTCAAGTATTCTGCAAATAAACCGATAATGAATTTAGACGTGCGGGTAAAATATTGAAAAAGGCGGATCATTGTACAACTGGTAAGTGAAAAATCTTTAAAAACATAAGAAATTTGGAATTGGAGGTCATCATGCTCAGCTATTTCACTGGAAAAAAAAGAAAGAAGGGCTTCACGCTGATTGAGCTCATGATCGTCGTGGGCATCATCGCCATCCTGGCGGCCATCGCCATCCCGCAGTTCTCGGCTTACAGACTCAGAGGCTACAACGCGGCAGCCAGGTCGGACGTGAAAAACGCCTACACGGCGGCCCAAGCATACTTCAGCGACAGCCCTGCCGCCACGATCGATGCAGCCAAGCTTGCTCTCGGCGGATTCGTAGGAACGTCTAACGTGACTCTGACGGTTTCGAATGGCTTGCAGTCCACCCTGAGTTTGACAGGGGTGCACACAACCTCCGGAGCGACCACCTATACGATTGATTCCGCCGGCAAAATTACTCCATAAATAGCTTTTCAGTAATACTCAACCGAACCGGGTGAGGGTTTATCCCTTCGCCCGGTTTTTGTCTGCCGGCAATGGTGCCCTGGATAGATCTGCCGGCGGGCGCTCGGCAAGTGCCGATTTTCATTCAACGCCGTCGTTTGGACGGACTTGGCGGTTTTGGGTCTGCGCGGGCATGCTCCCCCCGGCTTTCTTTCTTGGTATGCATCTTGCTAATTATCGCTCAGGGGAAGGGGAGGCCTTTCAACCTTCCACTCACTTAGGGTAACCACCACTGCATGGCCTCCCCTGCTTCTCTTGCTCCAACCAGGGGGATCCCTTAAAAAGCCTGCCCGGCGGGGGTCCCCCTTTCCTTTTAATAGAGCCCCCTTCTTGCCTTTCAAGGATAAGGCATTCAAAGGGAGCTGCCCCATTTCAATGATACATACTGTTGGGATGTGCGCAATGTTTGCATGCCCTCCTGTTTCCTGAGGGAACTGCAATGCTGCATTCGGGACGTCATGGACGTCTTGTATGATTGTTGCGTAGGAGTAGTCCCGGATTCGGTATAAACGAGGTACGGATCGTTGAGTGCCGGCAGATACGATGATTAGGATGGGGATATGGACGAAATCAAAATATTAAAGACCTGGGCCGGCAGCGCCGAATTCGGATACTCCGGGTCCGTTTCCGATGGGACGGAAATAGCGTTATACGGAACAAACCGGGTTCTCATATCCGCTTTGAGTTATGAATCTATGCTGGAGCATTTTCGGGGCTGTACCGTTGATCTCGGCACATCGTTCAAACCGCCCGGCGGAAGCGTTGGCATATGGCTTGCCTCGAATGTGACCAAAACAAAAATTGCATCCCGTGTGGGCGCAATTCTGATCGCAGAAAGTTATGCTGAAAGGGTTGGGAAATCAGGGATTCGAATATTCTAGGCCACGGGTTGACGGATCGGGAACCTGAAGGTCTTTTGCTGCTTTTTCTCTCCCTTGGGCTCAGCGGAAGAGGGTTGATAGCGCCCCGATGATGATCGTCCACACGGCCGCTGAAATCGCGGTCCCCAGGATAGCGCCCCGAGCCGGCGCAAGAGGTTTGTCGAGAGACTTCAGAAACAGCGCACGGCTCACCCGATGCATCAGTTCCTCGGAAGTGACGGGTTTTGCCAGGTAATCCGATGCACCCGCCTTCATGACATTTGCCGCGGCAGCCTGCGACGGGTATCCCGTAACTAAGAGGAAGGGAACATCAACCTGCAATCTCATTGCCTTTTTTAGGAGCTCGAGCCCGTCCATCCCCGGCATGACCATGTCGGAGATGACGATATCCATTTCTTCCTTTTGAATCCGTTCTATCGCCTGTAGGCCGCCCTCGGCCACGATGACGTCAAAATTCTTTCCTCTCAACCCCTCTGCGATGTTCTGTCTGGAGATGGGTTCATCGTCTACCATCAGGACTTTAGCGCAATGCATTGTAGCCACCTGCTTCGGAGGTTAAATTAAAAGCGCAAACAATTTCAGCAATAACTGTGCCGTAAAATTTACATTTGCCGGTACCTCCCCTCATGCATTGAATGGCTCGACAGGGCATTGGCTTGTTGATGCTGTTTGATAGCCTGAGTCCATGCTGGCACAGGAAATGCTATGTTTTCATCTGACGAATAGTTGGTAGATTTATGGCCATGCCGAACGAAAGAAAGCTGATCACGGCGCAGATGCGGCTTTATCTGCATCGTCCTGTCGAGCCGGAAAAAATGGCTTGGACGGAAGCGGATCGCATCCTGCGTGACGTGTCCTACGAAACCGTCCTCGGGCTGAACCACGCCATCACCGAGTGTCACGTGTATGAGAGATCGCGGGAAAGACATTGGCGGGAGACGGGCGAAAACCCACCGGTCGGCGAAAGAGGGAAGACATATAATCGTATCTATGCGGAAGTCCGCGGCATCATGAAGACCGCCGCGAGCAGGATTGCATCGCTGACCGTGAGAACCGCCGTCATGAAGTATCAAAAGTCCATGCAAAATATCCATAGCCTCAAGCAGTCGGTTCCGAGTTACAGGCTGGGCCATCCTATCCTTTTGCGCGCGGGGAGTGGGGGAGCCGGGATCTGGTGCGATCACGGGAACTATTTTTTCAGGGGTACCTTTCAAAATAGGGATTACGATCCGGCGCGTATCGCTTTCCTTCTCGACACGTTCAGGGTCGAGAAATCCAGAAAGGCAATTCTGGACCGGATTATCGCGGGCGAGTACAGGCTTGGCGTTTGCCAGGTTGCGCGTGACCGCAGAAGGCGCTGGTTTGTCACGATCGCCTACAGTTTCGCGAGGCCCGAAATCCGGCGAGATCCGTCCGTATGCGTCGGGGTCAGTCTCGGTCTTGCACTCCCGTTCTGTTGCGCGTTGAATAACGGCCATGGCCGGCTGGACTGCAACGAGGCCCCGCTGATCGAGCGGTTCCGGGGGCAGATCGGAAGAAGGATAAGCGGATTGAAAAGTGGCTTGAAGTTCAGCAGTCGAGGCGGCCACGGCAGGACGAAATCGCTTGCCCCCGTTTTGCGGCTGTCCGGGAAGGAGATGAACTTTCGGGATACTAAATATCATCAATATACCTCTCGCATCGTCGAGTTTGCGGTCAAGCACAATGCGGGCCTTATTCAGATCGAAAGGCTCGAGAGATTCCAGGCGGATCGGAATGTTATCCTGGGAAATTGGGCGATAGCGGATTTCTACGGCAAGCTGAATTACAAGGCAAAACTTTCTGGCATCGAAGTCCTGGAAATCGATGTGCGCAACGCCGGCAGGCGATGCAGCGAGTGCGGCCGCATCGACACGGCCGGCAGGACCGGTCAGGCGGATTTCCTCTGCACGTCGTGCGGCTACAGTGCTCATGCGGATTACAATACGGCGAGGAACGTGGCGATTCCCGGAATCGAAAAGCTGATCGGGGACGAAGTCGCCGGGACGGGTCGCGCCGAACGGAAAGCAGGGAGCCTGCAGGGCTGAAATTCTGATCGGGCTTGATTCGTGTTTCAGGCGGCCGTCGAGGCCGTTCGTGACGTAGTTCCTTCGGGAACACGTGGGGCGACTTCCCGCCCCTGGGCCGAGAAGTGCCGCGAATTATGGAGCGGGCAGCCGCTCCGAAGGTCGGGAACGCTCGGCAGATCCTTCAATAGCGGGGAATATCCGGTTCTCGAACCGGGGGATCCCCGAGCCTCCGGTTCGCGGGGTTGAAGCAATTCACTCAAAGCGATGAGCAATGATGGAGGGTGGGTGTCCCTCTTGGCCCCCCTTGCTGACACCGCGGCGTCAGAGAGGCTGAAGACAGGGCGGCTTACTACTTGCGCAAGCTTGTCTGGCGCATTCTGTCCGGCAGAGTCAAAGATCTGCTGCGAACCGGCTTCTTTTGAAGGGAAAGATTACTTTTCTATTCTAAATCTCCGGAAGCGGCAGGGACACTGTCAGCCATCACCCGCAGGCATTCATCGATCTCGATGTAACTCGCCAGGTAATACTCGATCGCCTTTCCTGCTGGAACGGCCTTCCGTAGCTCCTCCATGATCTGTATGGAAGGCTCTGCCAGGACAAGCTTGATCGTATTGGGACCGTTCTCAATGACGATGACCTTGTATTCCATGGTGTATCGTTTACCGATGATTTTCTGGAGCTGAGGATCGGCCAGGCAATTCTTCATGGATCGTACAGGCATGTTGAAGTGCTTCGACAGGGCTGTGAGATACCCGCGGCTGTTAATGTAGCCCATCTCGATGAGAAGAAGCCCCAGAGGCTTTGCGAGCTGCCATCTTTCCTTGATATGTTTCTGATTTGCCAGCGCCGCTTCCAATTGCTCAGGGGAGACTAATGCCTCATCGACGAGAATCTCTCCGATGGTCTTGCGCTTATTGGAATAGCAGAGAGCCCTATTGATCTTCTCCTGCGAAACACCGATCTGGAAAAGGATCTCGCCGAGGTACTTTTCCGGCTGTGCATCCTTGATCTTCAGGGCGAGCTCAAGCTGTTCCTGACTGATCGAATGATTCGCCACAAGAATCTGTCCCAGCGTCCTCTCTGGAACTGGCTTCGATACAATCATGAATGTTGCTCCACTCTGCTGACGCCTACGGTTCTTCTTCTATCGTGAACATGAAAATCCCGCCTTTGATATGCCGATGAGTCAAGTTCCATCCCTGACTATTGTATTTGGGTGTCAGTATATTCATGATGTCCTTCATCATTTTGACGTAGTTTGATGTGCGGGATCCACTATCCTTTTTGTCTGGATTATTTGTCACAACGCCATAACGTGAAGGCATCTCGAATATGACCTGGAATTTCAATTCGTCGATATCCCCGGCGCTCTTTAAACCCATCTCCGTGAGTTTCTTGTCGATTGCGATTTCGGTTTCCTGTGCCGCCTCTCCTATAATGCGGTTATATTCTTCTACAAACTTTCTGGCAGCCTCTTCCTTTTCTCTCCTCACCCGTTCCCGTTCTGCATGCCGCTGCCTGAACTCCACATTTTTTTCTAGTTCGTAAATAAATTCGCCTCTTGCGATAACCATTATCGTCCTCCCGATCATTACAGGTTATATATTCCTAAAAAATGACGAGTAAAAGTTGCAATGCTATAAATATCTCTAAGTTTTATAATCGGTAAACATCACGAATACTTTACGGCATTTTCCGATCCTCCCCATTATCCTGCCCTTCCGTGATCGCGGAGAGACATCCGTGAACAGATGGCGGCTCTTGAAGCCGGAGCCGACTCCTGGCTCCATCTTCCGCGCCCACATCATCCTCTGTTAATCGGAAACCGAGTTTGTACAGGTTCGAAGACCCTGTACCACTCTTGTCCGGTCATCGCTGGCTCCCCGTCGCTTCCGCTGTTTCATTAACCTCGGAAGAAGCCTATCGCTCCTTCCTTGCAAAATGCGAATCTCGTACCGCCCTTTTCATCGGCGTTATACTCGGATATATTCTGCCATTCCATATCGCCAAAGCTGCGCCGCAAACGTTCTGTTGCGTCTTCAGAATCCGGTATCTGTACGTGATCGACCGCAGGGTGGACGATATGGTGGGCACTCTTTTTAAGGCCCGCGTAGGAACCATACCTCTCGATCAATGGCGAGTTGCGGCAGCTTTTCGGTGCCGGCAATGAGGTAGACACTGCCCGAGATCCGCTGTCGGTGGCTTTTGATGAAAGGGGAAATCAAGCGGGTGGAGATCAAGTGCCCGAAGTGCGGGTATGTTCAGACGGAAAAAGCTCGACCTGAGCTGCCGCAGGACTGATCATGTTTCTTTGCTGGTCAACCAGGCCACGGCCTGCTCCTAGTCAACAAACGACTTCAGTTTCACACTGCGATTTGCAGCCACATTGTCGGCAAATCTGCCATCCTCCGCGCGCTCCGGCGGGAAAATCACCGCGATATTTACGAGGGGAAAGACCTTCTGGTCGAATTCGATAATGTAATAGACATCTGTAATGGACAAACGGCTCGTGACTTCGCGCAGATCGACCAGCAGCCTGTTCCAGCGGTACTCATCCAATAATCTCCTAGTGCTTACAGTCGACTCTTCATACTCCTGTATTGTCAAGCGGCCTTCATGCCTGATGAGGACATACTTGCCCTCATGAACGGCTTCCTCGACAAAAGGCATCGCATACACCTCCATCTGATTGATTTCAGGGTAACACACTTGGCAATCAATAAGATATATAAAACAGCCCGACGACTCCCTTTCTTCGCATACGCAACTCATCTTATTTTTGTCATGGAAACCGCGGGAGGGATGAGCTGAGAGATCCGCCGCCGTCAGCTCCTCATGCAGGTGGTGATCAAGTGTCCGAAGTGTGGGTGTCTGCGGCGACAGGGTTGATCGTGAACCCATTGCATTCTGGTATGCAACTTGCTTGCTCTTCATGTCGAGGAAGGGGAGGTCCCTCCATTTCACCCACCTACTGTCAAGCTAACTACTACTTCAAAGCCTCCCCTGCTTCTTTTTTTATGGGTACATCGAGTAGGGATATGGCTAAGTCCTCGGAAATCATTGTCATGGAAATACTTGAATTCATCCAGTTGGAAGGCAGCCATCCCAGGATGTGGTATGTCGGAGTCACCGATGATGCACAAGGAAGACTTTTCGATGATCATCAAGTGCATTACCAAAACGATGCATGGATTTACCGGACGGCATCATCAGAAATAGAAGCGCAACGGGTTGAGGAGTACTTCCTCGAGCATGGTTTGGATGGAGGGAAAGGAGGCAGGTGTCCTGACTCCCTTATGGTCTATGTTTACAGAAAAAGTGTCAGTACCAAGCCATGACCGTCCCGTTCCGGGAAATGCCTGACACCGAGAGGAAGCAGGGTCAGAGAAGGCCCCGCTTTTCGTTTACATCAGTTGTAAATCTTCAATCATTCCTTCCCCGCTGTAGCAAGGATAGGTAGGTGAACTAAATAATGACTACGTGATACTGTGCGAGCGACCCTTCATCAGCGCGATATTCCGAAAAAAAAGAGGTCAGCAGATACACGAGAGTTTTTACTCCCTAGCCGACTTCGCGCTGAACCTCTTTTTCATTTTTAGTTCACCATCCCCAGCACCATCCCGCCCACCTTCTGAAGCCTGAACCTGCTCTCCGCTGAAAGCAATTCATATTGCGCCGCTTTGGTGTATGTGTTGATCACCGAGAACATCGTGAACCCATACTCCTGTGCCAGAGCCCACTCGACCGCTTCCTTTTCCTCCTTCCGAAGCTCGAACTGCCGATTGAAGCTCTCGATGGTTGCCTCGGGATTGTCCACCTTGCTCTCCAACGAGATTTGAAACTGCTCCCTCTGCTGACCAAATCCTGCCTTCAGTTCGTTCAAGACTCCTGGGAGCTTTGAAAGGAGCTCGCTCGACACATGCCTGTAGGAAGCAGACACTTCCGTCTTGGAGATCATCCCGTTGGTACAGACCAATCTCAGGGTGAACGTGGAAATCGAGAGAGCTGCCAACCCAACTTCCGAATTGCTTACCGAGATTCCAGGGGTCATCCTGTCCCCGTTGATCCGGAAGGTTTCTCGATCATCCGGGACGCTGACCAGCATGAACTCGTCATCCAGCGAGCATTGAACTCGGGTGTTGGGTTTGTATCCGTGTTCAAGCAACCTATCGAGAACCTCCTTGTTGTCCGTGGGAACGTATCTCGGGGTGAAGATCGCCCTGACCTCGCTTCCGTCGAACCGGAAGAACAGCTTTTCGTTCTTTTCGTGCTTGATCCAGTAGTCGAGATTGTTTTTCTGGATCTCCGATGGGCATTTCCGCAGATAGTTGCTCGGGATTCCCAGTCGGTAACAAATGCTCTGCTGCGCGATCGGTCGCAAGTTGTAGGTCGCACCCGAGATGCAAACTGATTCTAGGTCCGTAAAAGAGACGTCATCGACAGGAATCAATCTGTCCTCATGGAACCTGGCCATGTTTGCAACTCGATCACAGACCTTCTCGAGAGTCGTCATGCTTGACATGTTTCTGCCTCCTTTCCCAACCTAGACTTAGGTCGTCTTCTTGTTA
>Ga0316600_10001595_pt1 | contig 10302 bp, 9 predicted proteins | sample OWC_soil_day5_CT_FD_207652 | JGI IMG/M metagenome (GOLD analysis project Ga0316600, IMG submission 207652) | Wetland soil microbial communities from Old Woman Creek delta, Ohio, United States - OWC_soil_day5_CT | ecosystem: Environmental > Terrestrial > Soil > Wetlands | place: USA: Ohio...
TTCGAGAGAAAAACCTGACCCCCGAAGAGATGGAAGAGCACCGGGAGCTCATTGAGGAATGCCGGTTGCGGGAGGCTCAGATCAGCGAGTACACGCGGGCCTCTCGGGAAAGCATGAAAACGATGAACGATGAGCTCAGCAAACTGGCCCGGACGGCGGAGGAACTCTGGCAGGAGGCCCAGAGGCTCACCCATCGGGTCAACGGGATCTACCTCCGCGTGACGCCGGCCCCGGATAAAAAGGTCTATCACTAAGCGGCCCGGAGGCCGCAGGTTCGAGACACAAGATTCCAGGATCGAGGTTTTTTCTCGGTACTTCGGCCCTCGTTCCTCGGACCTCGAACCTTTCTTTTATCCCAGGCAATTCGTGATCTCTGCAACCTGTTCGAGAATCATTTCGGCCCCTGCGCCCTTCAGGTCCTCAAAACTGGAATAGCCTGTCAGAACGCCGATGGCGAATGCCCCCACTTCCTTGCCGACACGGATGTCCATGGGATGGTCACCGACCATGGCCGTGAGGCGCGCCTCTTCATTCAGATGCCTCAGTACGATGCGGATGTGCTCCGGGTCGGGTTTCACCCTCGAGGTGTCGTCCCGCGTCACAACGGCATCGCAGTAGCTTCGAACGTCCGGGAAGATCTTCGTGATCGCCTCGCTGCAGTTCCGCGTCAGGATTCCCGTCCTGATCCCGCGACGCTTCAATTCCACGAACATCTCCTTCACGCCGGGAAACAGGCGGCTGTTGACGGCCCCCGCCAGTTCCCGGTCGCTCACCAGCCTCAGGGCGCGACCGGAAAAGGCCTCTTCCTGCCCGGGGCTCACTCGTCCGATCCGGTCGCGGATCTCCGTGATCATCTCGAGCACAAAGAGCCGCTCCATGCCGTCTTCCGGGATGCCGTACGTGCCTGCCAGGTCGAGGATGTCCCGGCGCATCTCCTTGAAATCGATGTTCAGGAGGGCCAATGTCCCGTCGAAATCGAAGACGACGGCGCGGATGTTCAGCGGATCCTTCATATTGCCTGTCTCAGCGGGGTGTTGTGTTGTTATTGCCCGTTGCATAGTCGGATCGCAGGGATTTCCGGACAACGCGGTCCGAAATTCCGTCGGGCAGCTTGAAATCGAAGACGATCTCCAGGAAATTCATGATGATGGACATGGTGGCGCCCCAGAGAATTTCTTCTTTGCCGCCCGGGGGCGTGAACAGAAAGCACGGGAAGTCACGTATCGGCTCCACCTGGTGCCTGAAATGCGCGGGGGTCTCGATTTCCACGGTCAGCGTTCCGTAATGATCCTTGTCAAAAAAGTCTTTCAGGGGGATCTCGACGATCCGCTCCACCTCACGGTTCGGCTGAAATCGCCAGTCCTTCTTCACCAGCCCCACGACAGGAAAAATGATCCGGGAAAAAACGTATAATTCACGGGAAGGCAGGGGCCCCAGAAAAAGGGTGTTGAACGGATTGACCCGGACCTCCTCCCAGGCTTCCCTGAGGGCATTTGCGAGAAAGAGAGAAATATGGTCAAAGGTGTTCACGCCTCGAGACCTGGCCAGCGAGAGGGCTTTGCCGCGCAGGATCGGCAGGAAGCCCGTCGCGATCAGGCGTTTCAGGAATACATCCGTCGAAGGGTGGAGCATGCCGCCCGGGCAGCTGATGTCTCCGGGCTGCGGGACGATGGAGGAGCGTTTGATGAGTTGCAGAAGAAATTGACCGTCCCGCCGCGCCTCCTCATGGTAATGAATCAGAAGGATCACACCGGCGGCAAGCCAGCGGTCGGCGGTTCCATTTCTGCTGCGGATGAAGTCGACTCGCTGCTCGTAGTCGATGGGGACACGGCCAAGCCGCTCGACGATCCGGTCGATGATTCCTTCTTTGTCCGAAAACTCGGGTAAAGGCATCCTGTGCTCCAATATGTCATTCATTATACAGATTTCGAAGAGGGCATCAAGGCGCACCTGAAAAGTTCCGGCATGCGAATGCGTGACGGGCGTCAGTCGCAGTTTGCCCGATTCCGGAGAATCCCTTCGATGAGATTTTCGAACCAGACCTGGAAGCAGAGGTTCTGCAGAAAGCCGCAGTGGCCCCCGTGGCGTTCAATGAACACTCGAAGACGGTCGTTTCCCCGGAGGGAGCGGAAATCGTCGACGGGAATGACGGGGTCGTCCTCGGAAGCCAGGATTGCGGCGGGGACGGCAAGCCGCGAAAAGTCGGCACCGGCCAGCCTGTAGGTCTGGAAATACTCGAGGACGTCCCGGAAGGGCGTGTATCGGGGGATGACCCGTTCCGTGATCTCCATGCAGCTCTTCAGCCCCATCACGTCGCTAAAGTCGTATCTTGCGGGGAAAAGCCGCTGTTTGATGCCGAGCGACCGCTTCCACTTCGTCACGAAGTAGTCGCGGTAGACGAAAAAGCCTCCGTCGATGGCATGGGTGGCTTTCAACGGGTCCAGGACGGGGCTGATAGCGATGATATTTCTCAAGCTCCCTGCCTGACCGGAACCCAGTCTCAGGGCAATCCGGAGACCGAAATTGCCGCCCAGGGAGAACCCGACCAGGTGACAGGGCCTGCCGCCGGCTTCTGCAACGATGTTCAGAACGGCCGTGAAAACCTCCTCGATCCGGGCGCTGTGGAACACCCCCTCATTGAGGTGGTGGCTCTGCCCGTGATCCCGCAGGTTGAGGCGAAAGACGTCATAGCCGCTGCGGTAGAGCCTGCGCCCTGTCGTCAGCATATAGGTGGACTCGGAGCTCCCCTCCCAGCCGTGGAGCAGGATGACGAGCCCAGGGCTCCTGCCGCCGGGCTGAAGGGTCCGGTAACCCAGGAGCCGGACCCCAGCGCCGGCATCGACGAGAATCTCTTCGGACCGCTGCCGGAGGGGATTGGCCCCCAGGGCGCGAATCCTGAGACTGGCAAGGATCGTCTGCAGATGAGGGTTTCTGAGCGGGAATGCCGGCATGAACGGCTTCTGCGGGCTGCAGCCCGTCGGGATCGGCTGGATCATGGGTGCTGCGCAGGCTCCCCGACGGGGATCAGGTACAGCGGCTTTTCATCGGCCCCGAGACCCAGAACTCGATGCACTTCGCCGTCGTTGAAAGCGCCCACGGCGACGGAACCCAGGCCCAGCGCAACGGCCTCCAGGTGAATGTTCTGCGCTGCGTGGCCTGCTTCCATGTGCACGTACCTCTCGGCACGGCTGCCGTAGCGGCGCTTCGTGCGCTCGAAGACGGCCGAGATCACCACAACGGCCGGGGCCTGGGCGACGAAATGCTGGTTCAGTGCCGCGGCGGCCAGCTTCGCAAGCAGATTACCCGTGACGCGGGGCTGCAGCCGGTGCCCCTCGGGAAGGTAGCGGAACAGACCCTCCGGCGTTGCAATATCGATCTGAAGCGGATAGAGGGCGCCTGCCGAGGGGACCGTACGGCCCCCCCACGGCCTCGTCTGCCCGCCGGCGGACCAGAGGATCTGGCCGATTTCTTCCTGAGTCAGCGCCCTTTGCCGGAAATCGCGGACGGATGCGCGTTTTGCAATCGCCTCTTCGAGGGTCATTCTGCCTTTCAGGTTCGGTTTCGGCAGCGGGATCACCCGACGGTCTCCTTTTTCCGGCCCTTCTGCGGCTGCCGCCCGGGTGCTCGACGCCGGAAGCGTCAGAAGCACAAGCGCGGCAAGGGCGGCCGCCAGGCAGAACGACCGCAGTGGCGGGCGGGAAAGATTCCTGCATCTCATAGGGAATGGATAACAAAAAAGGCCGCTCTTTAAAATATCTTTTTCATCTGTGGTATAATCCGCGCCGGACACGAAAAGGGACAGGCGCGCAATGAGCGGTGGGCAAAAAAAGGAAAGAAACTACTGGAGGCACTTTGTGGGCTGGCCCCTGCTGCTTCTCGGCGTCGTAGGCCTGGCGCTTCCTTTCCTGCAGGGGATCCTGTTCATCGTGGTGGCCCTGACCATTCTCGCTCCCGAGGTCCCGGCGCTGAGGCGTCTCGTCAAGGCGCTGAGAAGGCGCTACCCGGCCCTGTTCGAGAAGGCCGCAGAAATCAAGTGCGCCCTGAAACGAAGGTTCGGTCAACCGTGACCGTCCTGGTTCGTTCATACAAAAGGGCCTTGAATCATTCGGAATTCGATGTTAAAGAATCTGGGCCGGTGAACGAACCGGCAAGGAGAAAAAGGATGAAGAAAACGATTCTGATTGCCCTGGGGATGGTCTTGTTGATGGCGACGTTTTCCGCCCCGGAGGCGCAGCAGACGAAAAAGATCGCCATTCTGCCCTTTACCGTGAACAGCAGCGAAAATATCAATTACATCCGCGAAGGCATCTGGGACATGCTCATCTCCCGTGTGACGGTAAGCGGGAAGACGGATGTCTTGAGCAAATCAAGCGTTCTAGAGGCCATGGGGACGAAAAAGGACATCACGCAGGCCGACGTTCTGGCGATCGGCAAGAAGCTGAAAGCGGATTTTGTCGTCTGGGGGAGCATCACCAAGATCGGCGAGAGCCTGAGCCTGGACGGGAAGCTGCTCGACGTGGCCTCGAGCCAGTCGCCGGTCACTCTTTACGAGCAGACCCGAGGGATGAACGAGGTGATCCCGAAGATCGGCGACTTTTCGCAGAGAATACGGTCCCACGTCACGGGCGAGGCACTGGCGGCGCCGGCGGCACCCGCTGCTCCGGCCGCGGCAGCGCCGACGGCGGCTTCCGCCGCTTCGGCCGGTGCAGCAGCGGGGGCAGGGGCCGCGGCGGCCGGCAAGTCCCAGGAAACGGACATCGTAGCAGGAATGAGAAGAGGGAAGACGACCTACACGGGGATCATCAACCCGGATTACATTACGGCCCCTGAGCCGCTGGGCAAGAAGGGGTTCTGGATGAGCCCGAAATACGGGACCGAGTTCAAGGGCGTCGATATCGGCGACGTCAACGGCGACAACCTCAATGAAACGGTGATCATCGACAACACCAATGTTTACGTCTATCAGAGAGACGCGAGCGGATTCAAGCTGTTGAAGAAGATTACGGGGGGAACCTACGAGCAATACCTGGGAGTGGACATCGCCGATGTCAATGGCAACGGGACCCCCGAGATCTTTGTGACGAGCATCAACCGTCAGATGATCGATTCATTTGTCCTCGAATACCGCAACGGAAATTACGAGGTGATCGCGAAGGGATTAAACTTCATGATGCGGGCGCTCAATACGACGGGAACCACAAGGTTGCTCGGGCAGGTCCTTTCCACGAGCCCGCAGAGCCCCTTCATCAACCCCATTCATCACGTTACCTGGGATGACGGAAAGTACAGGCTGGGTGAGAAACTGCCGATTCCCCAGGGCTTGCCCGTCTACGGGTTGACCCTGGATGCCGTGGACGGATTGGGTGTCGAGCGGGTCCTCACCTTCGACGAGAACGACTACCTGCGCATCTACGAGAAGACGTCCAAGCTGCTGATCCATCTCCAGAAGGTCACGGGCGCGCCTGAACTGATCTGGAGAAGCGACGAGGTATACGGGGGCAGCAACAGTACCTTCAAGCCGGTCTATGCCGCAGGCACGCGGAGCATGGTCGATGAACCGGACTCGATCTACATGAGGCCGCGGATCCTGACCTATGATCTCAACAAAGACGGCAAGAAAGAGGTCATCGTGGTCAAGAACCTCTCCGCCATGGGGAGGGTCTTGAAGAACATGCCGCTCTTCACTTCGGCGGAGGTCTACAACCTCGAATGGGACGGTTTGGGCCTTGCCGAGGTGTGGAGAACGAAAAAGATCAACGGTTACGTGGCCGACTACCAGATCAAGGACATCGACAATGACGGGCAGGATGAAATCGTGCTGGCGCTGGTTTTGTCCGTCGGCCCGACGATCAAGTCGAACAGCTGCCTGGTGGCCTACAAGCTCGCGCCGCAGGCGCAGTAGCTCCGGCCCGGGTGATCGAGGCGGGATGCTTGACAATTCGGGAAAAGTAGGGTAATTACGACATTCCTTTTTTGAGGCGGCGTAGCTCAGTCGGTTAGAGCATGCGGCTCATATCCGCAGTGTCCGGGGTTCAAGTCCCTGCGCCGCCACCAGAAAAACCAAGCCCGGCCGTCAGCCGGGCTTTTTTATGGACTGCACGACAGATGCGATAAGGGAAAGGAAAGACATGCCTTCTGGCTCAGAGATCAAGACCGTCAATACGGTTCTCTTCGATTTCGGGGGAGTCCTTGCCGACGAGGGCTTTCGGGACGGGCTGGCCGCCATCGGAAGGCTGAGCGGGGTGGCCGGGGAGGACGTCGTCGTGAAGGGCCACGATCTGGTCGTCAAGACAGGCTATGTCACGGGGAGGACAAGGGAGGGTCGCTGGTGGGATGCCCTGCGCAGCGAGGCAGGCGTGCGCGGAACGGATGAGGCCCTTCGGCTCGAGATTATCGGTCGTTTCACCCTTCGGCCGTCGATGCTTGCCCTGGTGGATGCACTCCGGAACCGGGGGATCACCGTGGGCATCCTGAGCGACCAGACGAACTGGCTGGACGAACTCGACGAACGCTTTCACCTGTATGAACGTTTTGACTATGTCTTCAACAGCTACCACATGGGAAAGAGCAAGAACGACCCCACCCATTTCGACGATGTTCTGAAACTGTTGAACCGGCAGGCGCAGGAAGTGCTTTTCGTCGATGACAACGCCGGCCACGTCGATCGGGCTGTCGACAGGGGCTGGAGGGCCATCCTGTTCCGGAATCAGGAAGGCTTCCTGCAGGAGTTCTCCGGGCAGCTGACCCGGACGTGGCGGGAGTCGTCAGAGAAGCGGTGAACCGGGAGAAAAATCTGGATTCCTTTTGTCCGGACGTGATAGTATTCCCCCACGATTTCAATCCCCATCCACCCATCGCAGAGGCGCCATGATCCCGAGATATTCGCGCAAGGAAATGGAATCCATCTGGAGCGCGCAGAACCGCTTCCAGAAGTGGCTCGACATCGAGATTCTCGTCTGTGAGGCCCTGGCCCGGAAGGGGGAGATCCCCCGTAAAGCGCTCCGGACGATCCAGTCGAAGGCTCGCTTCGACGTCGAGCGAATCGACGAGATCGAGCGGACCGTCAAGCACGATGTGATTGCCTTTCTGACGAGTGTCGCGGAATTCGTCGGGCCCGATTCGCGCTTCATTCACATGGGGCTTACATCCTCGGACATCCTCGACACCTCCCTTGCCCTGATTCTCAAGGAGGCCACGGACATCCTCCTGGCCGATATCGACAATCTGCTGGCCATCCTGAGAAAAAAGGCCTCCCGGCACAAGAAAACCCTCATGATCGGACGGACCCACGGCATCCATGCCGAACCGGTCACCTTCGGACTCAAGATGGCCATGTGGTACGAAGAAATGGCCCGGAATCGTGAACGGCTCATCCGGGCGCGCAACGCCATTGCCTGCGGCAAGATATCGGGGGCCGTGGGGACCTTCGCCTTTATCGATCCCTCCGTGGAAGAGTATGTCTGTCGCAAACTCGGGCTCACGCCCGAACCGGTGGCCACGCAGATCGTCCAGCGAGACCGCCATGCCGAGTATTTCTCGGTTCTTGCCCTCATCGCTTCGTCCCTGGAGAAGTTCGCCGTCGAGATTCGTCACCTCCAGCGAACCGAAGTGCGCGAGGCAGAAGAATATTTCTCGCCGGGGCAGAAAGGCTCCTCGGCGATGCCCCACAAGCGCAACCCCGTCCTGTCGGAGAATATCTCCGGGCTTGCGCGGCTGATGCGGGGGTATGCCCTGGCGGCCATGGAAAACGTGCCCCTCTGGCACGAACGCGACATCAGCCACTCCTCCGTCGAGCGGGTCATCGGCCCCGACGCGACGATTCTCCTGGACTTCATGCTGAGCCGCTTCGCGCGATTGGTCGACGAACTCGTGGTCTACCCCGAGCGCATGCTCGAGAACCTCAATCTCACCCGGGGGGTCATCTTCTCGCAGAAGGTTCTATTGAAGCTGGTGGAGAAGGGAATGACGAGAGAACGGGCCTACGCCGTCGTGCAGGAGAACGCCATGAACGCCTGGGTGGAGGGAATCGAGTTCAAGGACCTGCTTCTTTCCGACAAACGGGTGAAGTCGGTTCTCGGCCCCGGGGAAATCGACGAGATCTTCAGGCTGGAAAATTTCCTCGGAAACGTGGACTACATCTTCAAGAGAGCCTTCAGGGTCAAGCGGGGAAGAAGCTGAGAAGTTGAGAAGTTAAGAAGATTAAAAAAAGTGCCTTTTCAAAGCTTCTCAGCTTCACAACTTCACAATTTCCTCTTCTTATCGTCTGACAATCGTGTCCCTGTGCCAGTACCGGTCGTCCCGATCGGGATAATCCAGGTTGTAGTGAAGCCCCCGGCTCTCCTTGCGCATCATGGCGCAGGCAACGATGAGGTTCGCCACGACGGAGAGATTGCGCAGTTCGAGCAGGTCCCGGGTGATCTTGAAGCTCCAGTAGTAATCCTGGATCTCCTGGCTGATGAGCTCCATCCTCTTCTTGGCACGCTCCAGCCGTTTGTTGGACCTCACAATCCCCACATAGTTCCACATGCAGCGCCGGATCTCGTCCCAGTTGTGTTCGATGACGATGGATTCGTCGCTCTCCGTAGCCTGGCCCGCCTGCCAGGGGGGTATCGGCAGCTCCGCCCCGGTCGGCTCGCTCATGCGCTCCCGGATTCTCTCGCAGACCCGGTGCGCAAAGACAACGCATTCCAGGAGCGAATTGCTCGCCAGGCGGTTGGCCCCGTGCAGCCCCGTGCAGGCCACCTCGCCGGCCGCAAAGAGCCGGTCGATGCTGGTCTCGCCGTTGCCGTTCACCACGATTCCGCCGCAGAGGTAATGGGCGGCCGGGACGACGGGGATGGGCTCTTTGGCCATGTCGATCCCGTAACGGAGGCAGCGGTTGTAGATGGTGGGGAAGCGATCCATCAGATAACCCCGGTCCCGATGGCTGATGTCGAGAACCACGCAGTCGTCGCCGGATTTCTTCAATTCGATGTCGATGGCTCTCGCCACGATGTCCCGGGGCGCCAGGCTTCCCAGGGGGTGGTATTTTTCCATGAAAGGGGCGCCGCTCTTGAGCTTCAGGACGCCGCCTTCGCCGCGGACGGCCTCGCTGATCAGGAAGGACTTGGCCTCGGGGTGGAAGAGGCAGGTCGGGTGAAACTGGATGAATTCCATGTTGGCGATGTGCGCCCCGGCGCGCCAGGCCATGGCGATGCCGTCCCCCGTGGCGATGTCGGGGTTGGTCGTGATGAGGTAGACTTTGCCCGCCCCTCCCGTGGCCAGGATCGTGAACCGGGACCGGAACGTGTAGATCCGGTCTTTCTCGATGTCAAACACGTAGGCACCGAGGCAACGATCCTGTTCTTCCCGGGGAAGCGATTTCTGTCCCAGGACTTTGGACTCGCGGATAAGGTCGATGGCGAGGAAGTTCTCGTAGATCCGGATGTTCTCGATGGAGTGAACCTTGTCGATGAGGGCCCGTTCGATCTCTTTTCCCGTCGAGTCGGCCGCGTGCAGAACCCTCCGCCTGGAATGGCCGCCCTCTTTTCCGAGATCGAAAGACGATTCCGTCCCCGCCTTCCGGGAGAATTCGACGCCCCAGTGGATCAGTTCGGCGATCCGCTCGGGACCCTCGCCGACGACGAAGCGGACCACGTCTTCGCGGCAGAGTCCGGCTCCAGCCTTCAGGGTGTCCTCAACGTGCAGATCGAAGCTGTCCCCGGCATCCATCACGGCCGCAATGCCGCCCTGGGCGTAGTTAGTCGACGATTCCGTGGTGTTTTTCTTCGTGATGATGGCCACGGAGCCGAAACGGGATGCCTTGATGGCAAAACTCAGTCCCGCAAGGCCGCTTCCGATGACGAGAAAGTCCGATCTGATCTCCATCGTCTCCCTGCCTTTCGTGACATGTATATACGCGTTTCGGGCTTTAAATAAAAGGGGAAATGTGCTAGACGACAGTCCATGCTGGTACTGGGTATCGAGTCCTCCTGCGACGAGACGGCGGCGGCCGTATTGCGGGATGGCAATCAATTATTGTCGAATGTCATTGCCTCACAGATACCGATCCACGAGAAGTACGGCGGTGTCGTCCCCGAGATTGCCTCGCGCAAGCACGTCGAGGTGATCGTTCCCGTCGTCCTGGAAGCCCTCGAACGGGCAGGGGTCACCCTCGACGCGATCGACGGCATCTCCGTGACCCGAGGGCCGGGGCTGGTGGGCTCCCTGCTGGTCGGGCTGTCCATGGCCAAGGCCCTGGCCATGGCTCGAGGCATCCCCTTCGTAGGCGTCAACCACCTGGAGGGACATGTCGCTTCGGCC
>Ga0316600_10001599_pt1 | contig 10287 bp, 9 predicted proteins | sample OWC_soil_day5_CT_FD_207652 | JGI IMG/M metagenome (GOLD analysis project Ga0316600, IMG submission 207652) | Wetland soil microbial communities from Old Woman Creek delta, Ohio, United States - OWC_soil_day5_CT | ecosystem: Environmental > Terrestrial > Soil > Wetlands | place: USA: Ohio...
GCAGCGGGGGCCTGCCCTGGCGCGCGCTGCGCGTCGCGCTGCCGGCGCTGGCGGCAACTGCCGTGGCGGCCTGGGTGCTCGGGCATGCCGGGTTGCCTGCGCCATGGGCGCTGGCGGTGGCGCCGGTCGCTGCGGCCGCCTGCTGGGCCCTGACGTCGGCGGTGCCCGTCGCCCTGGCCTGGGATGGTCAGCGCTGGACCGCCGACGGCGAACCCGGCGCGCTGGACGTGATGGTCGACGCCGGTGCGTGGCTGCTGCTGCGCCTGCGCCCCGACGGGCGGCCGCGGCCGCAGCGCTGGATCGCCGTCACCGCCGCCGAGGCGGGCCCGGCCATGCACGCGCTGCGGGCCGCCGCCTACGCGGCGGCGGCTGGAGCCGCCCTCGACGCCGGCGCCGCCCCCGACGGCGTGCGCCTGTCGCGCTGAATGGGCGACGGCGACACCGACGCCCTGCTCGTCGAGCGCGTCAAGCGCGGCGAGGTCAAGGCCTTCGAGATGCTGGTCGTCAAATACCAGCGCCGCATCGAGCGTTTGATCGGGCGCATGGTGCGCGATGTCGACCTGGTCCAGGATATCGCGCAGGAGACATTCATCCGCGCCTACCGGGCACTGCCGCAGTTCCGCGGCGACAGTGCCTTCTATACCTGGCTGTACCGGATCGCGGTGAATACGGCCAAGAAGGCGCTCGCCGACCTGAAACGCGATCCGCTGGTTTCCGAGTCCACCCTCTACTCGAATGAGGACGGCGAGGAAACTTCACGCGCAGAGAATGAACTAAGCGACGGCGAGACGCCCGAAGCCTTGCTGGCCAGCAAGGAGATCGCCGCCGCCGTGAACGCCGCCATCGAAGCGCTGTCCGAAGACCTGCGGCAGGCCATCACGCTGCGCGAGATCGAGGGCCTGAGCTACGAAGAGATTGCCGAAGTCATGAACTGCCCGATAGGTACCGTGCGATCCCGCATCTTCCGTGCCCGCGAGTCGATCGCGGCGCGGCTGCGGCCCTTGCTCGATACACGTGACGGCACGCGCTGGTGAGGCCACCGAGCCGCCGATCTGCCAACCCGAGTTCTATCCATGAACACCCCCTCCATCCACCCCGCAGGCGCGGCCGACGATCTGCCCGACGACGATCCGCGGCGCTGGCTCTCGGCGCTGGCCGACGGCGACGCTGCTGCGGCCCAGCGCGCCTGCAGCCTCTGGCGCGACGATGCCTCGGCACGCCAGGCCTGGCACACCTACCACCTCATCGGCGACGTCATGCGCTCCGACGAACTGGCGCGCGCGCCGCAGCGCGATGCCGCCTTCCTGGCCGGCCTGCGTGCGAGGCTGGCTACCGAGCCGGTGGTGCTGGCACCGGTGGCGCCCTCGCAGAAGGCGCGCCCGCGCCAACCCTGGCTGATGCCTGCGGCCGCGGCGGCCGGGTTCGTCGTCGTTGCCGGTGTGCTGGTGCTGACGCGCCTGGGCCAACCCGGCGTGTCCGGGCCGGCGGCAGTGATGGCCGGCGCCTCCGGCGCCGGGCTGACGGCGGTGAGTTCGGCTGCCGCACCCGTGGCGCCGGCGCGGCGCGACGCCGGTTTTATCCGCGATCCGTTGCTCGACGAATATCTGCGCGCCCATCAGTCCGCCGCTGGCGGCGTTGCCGCGGCGGCGCCGGGTGGCACGCTGCGTCGCGTCGATGTCACCGTGCCCGCGGGTGCCTCGAGGTGACGGAACCGGGTCTGAAGCGCTGGCTGCCGATCGCCACCCTGTTGTCCTGCCTGCTGCCGCTCGGTGTCGGGGCGCAGGGCAATGGCGGGGCCCTGATGGCGGACGCGCGCGCCTGGTTGTCGCGCATCCACGCTGCCGCCAGCAGCGGCAACTACGAAGGCACGATGGTCTACAGCGCCGGCGGTGCGCTGTCGAGTTCGCGCGTCTGGCACTACTGCGTCGGCGAGCAGGTCTACGAGAAGCAGGAAGCGCTGGACGGCCGCCAGCAGCGCATCGTGCGCCACAACGATTCGGTGCATACCTTGTGGCCGCAGGCGCGCGTGGCGGTGGTCGAGAAGCGCGAGGCCCTGGGCGCCTGGTCGACGACGCCGCAGACCGTCGATCCGCAGGCGCTCGACCAGTACGAACTGCGGCCCGACGGCAGCGCCCGCGTCGCCGGCCGCGAGGCCACGGTGTTCCTGCTCGAGCCGCGCGATGCGCTGCGTTATGCGCAGCGGCTGTGGGCCGACCAGGCCACCGGCCTGATGCTGCGCGCCGACGTCATCGGCCCCGGCGCGGAGCGTCCGGTGATCGAATCGACGGCGTTCTCGGAGATCGAGATCGGCGTCAAGCCGCAGCCCGAGACGGTGCTGAAGGCCATCCGCAGGATCGACGACTACCGCATCGTGCGCCCGCGGCAGAAGCGCACCACCCTCGACGCCGAGGGCTGGGCCCTGGCGCGGCCGGTGTCCGGCTTCAGGCTCGCCGGCTGCCTGCGTCGCGGCATGGAGACGGCCGGCGAGAACGAGCCGGTGCTGCAGGCCGTGTTCAGCGACGGGCTGACGCATGTCTCGGTCTTCCTCGAGGCCTACGACGCGCAGCGCCATCGCAACGAGATGCAGGCGCGGCAGGGGGCCACGGCGACCCTGACGCGGCGCCGGGGCGACCATTGGGTCACCGTCGTCGGCGACGTGCCGCCATCGACGCTCCCGCTCTTTGCCGACGCCATCGAGAGGCGTCGCTAGGGGTTTGTGTCGGCGCAGCCACGCCCTCGCTGCGTTATCGCTACCGTCGGACCCTGTTCCGGTTCTTTCCCTTCGAGTCGATCGCATGACAAAACCCATTCCCTCTCCTGCCCCTGACCGGGCGCGCCGCCTGACGCTGGCGCTGCTCGGCGTCCTGCTCGCCGTGGCCGCAATGTGGTCGCAGCCCGCGGCGGCGCAGACCGTCCAGCTGCCCGACTTCACCGAACTGGTCGAGCGTGTCTCGCCTTCGGTGGTCAATATCCGCACCACCGAACGCCGCGGCAGCGCCGCCTCGCCGCACGGCATGGACCCCAATATCGAGGAGTTCTTCCGCCGTTTCGGCATCCCGATGCCGAACCGTCCGGATCCGCGCCGCGGCCCGCGCGGCGGTGACGACGAGCCGCAGCAGCGGGGCGTCGGTTCGGGATTCATCCTCAGCGCCGACGGCTACATCATGACCAATGCGCACGTCGTCGACGGCGCCGAGGAAGTCATCGTCACGCTCACCGACAAGCGCGAACTGAAGGCGCGCATCGTCGGCGCCGACCGCCGCACCGACGTCGCGGTGGTCAAGGTCGAGGCCACCGGACTGCCGTTCGTGAGGATCGGCGACGTCAGCCGCCTCAAGGTCGGCGAATGGGTGCTGGCCATCGGCTCGCCCTTCGGGCTGGAGAACACCGTCACCGCCGGCATCGTGAGCGCCAAGCAGCGCGACACCGGCGACTACCTGCCCTTCATCCAGACCGACGTCGCGATCAACCCGGGCAACTCGGGCGGCCCGCTGCTCAATCTGCGCGGCGAGGTGGTGGGCATCAATTCGCAGATCTACAGCCGTTCGGGCGGCTTCATGGGCATCAGCTTCGCGATCCCGATCGACGAGGCGCAACGGGTGGCGGAACAGTTGCGCACGAGCGGGCGCGTGATCCGCGGTCGCATCGGCGTGACCATCGCGCAGGTGACCAAGGAAGTGGCCGAGGCCATCGGCCTGGGTGCGCCGCGCGGCGCGCTGGTGCAGAACGTCGAGCCCGACGGTCCCGCCGACAAGGCCGGCGTCGAGGCGGGCGACATCATCGTCAGGGTCGACAGCCAGGCGGTGGAGAAGTCGGGTGACCTGCCGCGCATCATCGGCAGCATCAAGCCGGGTTCCAAGGCCGCGCTGCAGGTCTTCCGCCGTGGCAGCACCAAGGACCTCGGCGTGACCGTCGCCGAGTTCGAACCCGAGCAACGTCCGCAGCGCCGTGCCGATGCACCGCAGGGCGTCACACCGCCGGTGACCAGGAGCGTGCTCGGACTGACGGTGTCCGACCTCAACGAGAGCCAGAAGCGCGAGCTGCGCGTGAAGGGGGGTGTGCGTGTCGACGCCGTCGAAGGTGCGGCCGAGCGCGCGGGACTGCGTGAAGGCGACATCATCCTGGCCGTGGACAACACCGAGATCGCCGACAGCAAGCAGTTCGCCGCGGTGACCGCGCGCGTCGAGAAGTCGCGCAGCGTCAGCATGCTGGTTCGGCGCGGCGACGGCGCCACCTACGTCGTCGTTCGTCCCAACCGCTGACCGGTTCCACGGCAGCGCCCAGCCCGGCCGGACAAGTTGAGCTGTCCGCCGGGTCTTTCCACATGATGGGAGTCTGTGCGGGCGTCGGGTCGCGCAATTCAGACACGGCGTCCGCTGCGGATGTTAGTCGCTGCCCACTTCAGATCGGCTGGGTCGTGGATTACGGTCTGTGCCGTCTAGAATGGCGCTGCGAGGGGGCGGTTTACCCATCCTCGGGACCTGAAGGCGGCTTGCCGCGACCTGACCGGCCGGTCAGTAAAGCCTGTGGATAATCTGTGCACAGTTTCCTCCTGTTGGAGCACTGCAACGGCCGGAAAACAAGCAACGACGCGGGTTCCGGCGCGGTTCGATTGGCTACAATGGTGGCCCAACAAGCAGTTGCCAAACGTTCTGTTGGAAGGCGCGTCACCCTCTTGGACGCGCCTTTTTTTTGGTTTGGCTTCGGCCCGGCGCTGCGCGCCTTCACATCGCTCACGCGGTATGAGCCTTCGCCGAGGCGGCTGCGCCGCTTTCGGCACTGCGCGGCTCTCATGACCCCATGAATCACATCCGAAACTTTTCCATCATCGCGCACATCGACCACGGCAAGAGCACGCTGGCCGATCGCATCATCCAGCGCTGCGGCGGCCTCACCGACCGCGAGATGGAAGCGCAGGTGCTCGACTCGATGGACATCGAGCGCGAGCGCGGCATCACCATCAAGGCGCAGACCGCGGCCTTGACCTACACCGCGCGCAATGGCGAGACCTACCAGCTCAACCTCATCGATACGCCGGGGCACGTCGACTTCTCCTACGAGGTGAGCCGCTCGCTGTCGGCCTGCGAAGGCGCGCTGCTCGTGGTCGACGCCTCGCAGGGCGTCGAGGCGCAGACGGTGGCCAACTGCTACACGGCGCTCGACCTTGGCGTCGAAGTGGTGCCGGTGCTCAACAAGATGGACCTGCCGCAGGCCGACCCCGAGCGCGCCAAGCAGGAGATCGAGGACGTCATCGGCATCGACGCCGACGACGCCATTCCCTGCAGCGCCAAGACCGGCATGGGCCTGGACGACATCATCGAGGCCGTGGTGCACCGCATGCCGGCACCGCGCGGCAAGCCCGACGGCCCGCCGCGCGCGATGATCGTCGACAGCTGGTTCGACACCTATGTCGGCGTCGTGATGCTGGTGCGCGTCGTCGACGGCTCGTTCAGCAAGGGCGAGCGCATCCGCATGATGGCCACGAACACCGTCTACGGCATCGAATCGATGGGCGTCTTCACGCCCAAGAGCCTGCCGCGCGACACGCTCAAGGCCGGCGAGGTGGGTTTCGTCATCTGCGGCATCAAGGAGCTGCACGCGGCCAAGGTCGGCGACACCATCACGCTGGAGAAGAAGCTGCCCAACAATGCCGGCCCGGCGAGCGAGCCGCTGCCCGGCTTCAAGGAGATCCAGCCGCAGGTCTTCGCCGGCCTGTATCCCACCGAGGCCAGCGAATACGACCAGCTGCGCGATGCGCTGGACAAGCTCAAGCTCAACGACAGCAGCCTGCGCTTCGAGCCCGAGGTCAGCCAGGCGCTGGGTTTCGGCTTCCGCTGCGGCTTCCTCGGCCTGCTGCACATGGAGATCGTGCAGGAGCGGCTGGAGCGCGAGTTCGACCAGGACCTCATCACCACCGCGCCCAGCGTCGTCTACCAGGTGGAGCTCAACGACGGCACCGTGCTCGAGGTCGAGAACCCGAGCAAGATGCCCGACCCGGGGCGCATCAAGGAGATCCGCGAGCCCATCGTCACCGTGCACCTGTACATGCCGCAGGAATATGTGGGCCCGGTCATGACGCTGGCCAACAGCAAGCGCGGCATGCAGCTCAACATGGCCTACCACGGCCGCCAGGTGATGCTCAGCTACGAGATCCCGCTGGCCGAGATCGTGCTCGACTTCTTCGACAAGCTGAAGAGCGTCAGCCGCGGCTACGCCAGCATGGACTACGAGTTCAAGGAGTACCGCGCCGCCGACGTCGTCAAGGTCGACATGCTGCTCAACGGCGACCGCATCGATGCCCTGTCGGTCATCGTGCACCGCAGCCAGAGCCAGTTCCGCGGCCGCCAGGTGGCGGCCAAGATGCGCGAGATCATCCCGCGCCAGATGTACGACGTGGCGATCCAGGCCGCCATCGGCGCCAACATCATCTCGCGCGAGAACATCAAGGCGCTGCGCAAGAACGTGCTGGCAAAATGCTACGGCGGCGACATCACGCGCAAGAAGAAGCTGCTCGAGAAGCAGAAGGCCGGCAAGAAGCGCATGAAGCAGATCGGCTCCGTCGAGGTGCCGCAGGAGGCCTTCCTGGCCATCCTCCAAGTGGACGACTGAAGATACCCAACATGAGTGCATTGACCGGCGCCCTCTACGGCGCCCTGATCGTCTATCTCGGCGGCTGGTTCCTGGGCTACTGGACGGGCAACTTCTCCCTCCTGCTGTTCGTGCTGACGGTGGTCACGCTGGCCTACTGGCTGGCCGAACGCCTGCGTTTCGCGCCCGCGCGCATGGCCGCGGCCACGGCGCTGGAGCAGCAGGACGCGGCGCGCCGCGCGCAGCTGTCGGCACAGGGCATCACGCGCGTCGATGGCGACATCGCGCAGGCGCGCCAGAAGCTGCTGATGCAGCCCTGGTGGCTGGACTGGACGGCGGGGCTGTTTCCGGTGATCCTGGTCGTCTTCCTGCTGCGCTCCTTCCTCTTCGAACCCTTCAAGATTCCCTCCGGTTCCATGGTGCCGACGCTGGTCGTCGGCGACCTCATCCTGGTCAGCAAATTCCACTATGGCGTGCGGCTGCCGGTGATCAACAGGAAGATCGTCGACAACAACCCGGTGCAGCGTGGCGACGTGATGGTCTTCCGCTACCCGGTGGACCCGCGGCTGGACTACATCAAGCGTGTCGTCGGACTGCCCGGCGACGAGATCGCCTACCTCCACCAGAGACTCAGCATCAACGGCACGCCGGTGCCCACGGTGGCCAAGGGCGAGCACTACGACGACGACAGCCTGAGCTACGCGCCGCTGTTCACCGAGAAACTCGGAGAGGTCGAGCACCAGATCCGCGTCGATCCGCGCCGATCGGCCTACTACGGGCCCGACCCCAAGCGCTTCCCGATGGCCGAGAATTGCCGTTATTCGCCCGAGGGCGTCACCTGCAAGGTGCCGCCGGGACACTATTTCATGATGGGCGACAACCGCGACAATTCGCAGGATTCGCGTTTCTGGGGATTTGTGCCGGACGAGAATATCGTCGGCAAGGCATTCTTCGTGTGGATGAATTTCGGCAACCTGGGGCGCATCGGCTCCTTCCATTGAGCCGCCGCGTCCCGGCAGGAGACTGCAGCCCATGACCCCATTGCACGCACCCGCCTTCGACTTCCCTGCCCGCCGCCCCCTGCGGCGCGGGCGGCAGCGTGGCGTCACGATGTTCGGCCTGCTGTTCTGGGGCATCATCGTCGCCTTCTTCGGCTACCTGCTGGTGCGCGCGCTGCCCACCGTCAACGAATACGCCACCATCCAGCGCACGGTGGACAAGATCGCGCGCGAGGATCCCGTCTCCGTGGCCCAGGCGCGCCAGGCCTTCGACAGGCAGAAGGACATCGAATATTCGATCAGCTCGATCTCGGGGAAGGACCTGCTGGTGACGAAGGAGGACGACAAGGTCGTGATCGGCTTCGCCTACGAGAAGGAGATCCCGATCATGGGCCCGGTCTACCTGCTCCTCAAGTACGAGGGGCGGTCCAGATAATGCCCGGTCAGCGCGCCGGCCGCCCTGGCAGCCGAGAGAGGCGGCCGGGACGATGAACGCCACTGCGCTGCAGGCGCTGCAGCAGCGTATCGGCTACCAGTTTGCACAGCCCCAGCTGCTGTTGCGCTCGCTCACGCACCGCAGCTGGGGGGCCGAGCACAACGAGCGGCTCGAATTTCTCGGCGATGCCGTGCTCAGCCTGGCCATCTCCAGCCTGCTCTTCGAGCGCTTCTCCGGCAGCGACGAGGGTGACCTGACGCGCGTGCGTGCCCACCTCGTGCGCGAGGACAGCCTGCACCGCGCGGCGCTGCAGCTGGGCCTGCCCGAGGTGCTGCGCCTGTCCGAAGGCGAGATGCGCGGTGGCGGCGCGCAGCGGCCGTCGATCCTGGCCGATGCCGTCGAGGCCGTCATCGGCGCCGTCTTCGTCGACGGCGGCTACGCGCCGGCGCAGGCCGTGGTGCAGCGCCTGTTCGGCGACGTCATCCAGGCCACCGAGGCCGACAGCTGGACCAAGGATGCCAAGACCGAGCTCCAGGAGTGGCTGCAGGCGCGTCGCATCGCCGTGCCGCTGTACCGCATCACCGCCACGCGCGGCCAGGCGCATGCGCAGACCTTCGAGGTCGAGTGCGCGGTGCCGACCCTCGGACTGGCCGAAAGAGGCGAGGGTCGGTCGCGCCGCATCGCCGAACAGGAAGCGGCGCGGCGCCTGCTCGACGCGCTCAAGGCCAGCGATCGCCCCGGCGGCCCGCTGCGGTCATGACGCAGCGCTGCGGCCTGATCGCCATCGTCGGCCGCCCCAACGTCGGCAAGAGCACGCTGCTCAATGCGCTGGTGGGGCAGAAGATCAGCATCACCTCGAAGAAGGCGCAGACGACGCGCCACCGCATCACCGGCGTGCGCACGGTGGGCGCCACGCAGTTCGTCTTCGTCGACACGCCCGGCTTCCAGACGACGCAGACCAAGGCGCTGAACCGCACCCTCAACCGCACCGTGACCTCGGCGCTGGCCGACGTCGACGTGGTGCTGTTCGTCGTCGAGGCCGGCCGCTTCGGCCTGCCCGACGCCAAGGTGCTGTCGCTGCTGCCGCCCGGCAAGCCGGCGCTGCTGATCGCCAACAAGCTCGACGCCATGCCGCGCCGCAACGACGTGCTGCCGTGGCTGCGCAGCATGCAGGAGCGCCATCCTTTCGCCGAATTCGTGCCCATGTCGGCCGAGCGCGCGGCCGACGTGGAACGCCTGTTCGGCATCGTCGAACCCTACCTGCCCGAGCAGCCCTGGTTCTACGAGGAAGACGCGCTCACCGACCGCAGCGACCGCTTCCTGGCCAGCGAGATCGTGCGCGAGAAGCTGTTCCGCCTGACCGGTGACGAGCTGCCCTACAGCTGCACCGTCGTCGTCGAGAAATTCGAAGAGGACACGGGCCCCCAGGCTCCGGCTGTGCCTTCGCCACCCCCCGGGGGGGCTGCGCCGCCTTGGGGCGGCCCGGCGGCGGCGCGGCGCCTCGTGCGCATCGCCGCCACCATCGTCGTCGAGCGCGACGCGCACAAGGGCATGGTCATCGGCGAAGGCGGCGAGCGGCTCAAGCGCATCGGCAGCGAGGCGCGCCAGGAACTCGAGCGCCTGCTCGGCGCCAGGGTCTTCCTGGAACTGTGGGTCAAGGTGCGTTCGGGCTGGGCCGACGACGAGAGCCACCTGCGCAGCTATGGCTACGAATGAGCCCGGCAGCCCGCGCACGCTGCTGGCCTATGTGCTGCACCACTACGACTGGAGCGAGACGAGCCTGATCGTCGAGCTCTTCACGCGCCAGCAGGGCCGCGTGGTGGTGGCGGCCAAGGGCGCCAAGCGGCCGACCTCGCAGCTGCGGCCGGTGCTGCTGCCCTTCCAGCCCGTGCTGGCGCACCTGGGCAGGATGCCGGCCGACGAGCAGGCGGAAGTGCGCACGCTGCGCAGCGCCGAGTGGGTGGGCGGTGCGCCGCTGCTCGCCGCGGCGGCGATGTTCGCGGGCTACTACATCAACGAGCTGCTGCTCAAGCTGCTGGCGCGCCAGGATGCGCATCCGGCGCTGTTCGATGCCTATGCCGACACCCTCGGCGCACTGGCCGGCGCAGGCAACGAGGCGGCGGCGCTGCGCGCCTTCGAGCTGCTGCTGCTGCGCGAGACCGGCGTGCTGCCCAGCCTGGCCATGGTCACGCTCACCGCGCAGCCGCTGCAGCCCGCAGCGCGCTACAGCCTGCACGCCGAGGCCGGTGTCGAGCCCGACGCCGC
>Ga0316600_10001601_pt1 | contig 10275 bp, 11 predicted proteins | sample OWC_soil_day5_CT_FD_207652 | JGI IMG/M metagenome (GOLD analysis project Ga0316600, IMG submission 207652) | Wetland soil microbial communities from Old Woman Creek delta, Ohio, United States - OWC_soil_day5_CT | ecosystem: Environmental > Terrestrial > Soil > Wetlands | place: USA: Ohio...
TGGTAGTGGCAGGCGCTGCAGGCCAAGCCCGTCTGCCGAGCGTAGCTGGGGACGCGCGTCGCCTCGGCGGCGCGCCCCGAGGAGCGGGCAATAACGTAGGCACGAACCATGTCATCCAACGAATCGGCACGGGCGGGAAGCGGTACGCCAGCCAGCAGGAGGACAACAGCCAGCCAGCTTCGAGAGCGGGACATGGACCACCTCCAAGGGTCATGGTGCCGCAATCCCGCTGCTCCGTCGTGATAATTTGGTGAAGGTGAAAGGAATAGAACTTCAGCTTGTCGGCGGTCCCTGCGGCCGCGATAGCGTCGCCTTTTTCACGGGACGCCGATACTGTTGACACTTGAACCTGCGAATCGGAGGCATCGTCGCATGACAACCAGGGCGATCGGGCTCGTCGTTCTCCTCGTCCTGATGGCCCGTCCGGGTCACGCTCAGGGTGCCGACACCGCCGCCAAGGCCGGAGCGGCGCCCGACCCCGCCGTCCTGACGCCGGCGCTCATCGACCAAGGGCGGAAGATCTTTCACGGGCCGGGCAACTGCTCTGCCTGCCACGGCGACAAGCTCGAGGGTGGTCCGGTCGCTCCATCGCTGCGGGGTCCGACTTGGCGGCACATCGACGGCAGCTACGACGCAATCATCCACCGGGTCGACGAGGGCATGCCCGGAACGGCCATGGTGGCGCACCCCGGTGGCATCAGCGAAACCCAGGTTCTCATGGCGGCCACGTACATCTACGCCGTGAGCCACGGACTGGCCAAGCCCTAGGCCGCCGCCCCCCGCCCGTAGTACCACCCTACAACCCCGCCGTACACGAGGTGGCCCGCCAAGCTCCCCAAAACACGGGCGGGGTCCCCGCTCGAAAAAAATCCCGCGCCCACCAGCGGCATGACGACGAGTTGTGCGCCCAAGAAGACGAGCGCGCCGTACAGCGCTCCCCGCACGGCGGGCGCCCCGGGTAGCCTGTTCGCCACCGCCGCCGCGTAAAACAACGCCAGCGCGATGCCCACCGTGAAGTGGACGACCCATCCCCCGACGAACCCCACGGGGACGTGGGCCACCGTCGCCGACATGACGGTACTCAGTATCCCGCCCTCCGCCATCCGTGGAAGGCCGAGCAGCGGCTCGAGGAAGAAGAGTATCGTCATCGCCACGGTGCCGATCACGCCGGCTGCTGCCGCGCGTCTGGCGTTCATGGGATCTCCCGGCGTCAGAGGACGGTCTCGCAAATTACGCAGCGACCAAGATCGAGGGTTCTGCCTCGGCGACTTGTAGTTCTGGGATGGAGGGAGGAACTCTCTTCGCCAGCCAACGCACGCAACATTCACCCCGCAGGAGTGAGGGTCAAGACAAGAACTCAGGACTTCGCGTCCAGCCAGTTATCACCAGCCCCGACGTCGGCAACCAGGGGCACCCGCAGCGGCATCACCGATTCCATCTCCAGCTTCACCAATGCCTCCATTACCTCCACCTCGGCCAGCGGCACCTCGAACACCAGTTCGTCATGTACCTGCAGCAGCATCCGGCTCGAGAGCCGGCGCTCCGCGAGCCGGGTGTGGATCCGGATCATGGCGAGCTTGATGAGGTCGGCGGCCGATCCCTGGAGCGGCGAGTTCTGCGCATTGCGCTCGCCGTAGCTCCGCAGGTTGAAGTTCTTCTCGCGCACCTCGGGGATGTAGCGGCGCCGGCCGAGCAGCGTCTCCACGTAGCCCTGCTCACGGGCCAACTCGACCTGCCGGTCGAGGAAGGTGCGCACGCCGGAGAAACGCTCGAAGTACTGCGCGATGAACTGCTTCGCCTCGTCCTGCGTGATGCCCAGCTGCTTGCTCAGCGCAAACGGCCCCTGCCCATAGATCGTCGCGAAGTTGATCGTCTTGGCGCGCGCGCGCTGCTCGCCGCTCACCATCCCGACCGGCACGTTGAAGATCAGCGCGGCCGTCTGCCGGTGGATGTCGCCACCCTGCTGGAACGCCTCGATGAACCCCGGGTCGCCCGAAAGGTGCGCCATGATGCGCAACTCGATCTGGCTGTAGTCTGCCACCACGAAGCGATTGCCTTGCGCGGGCACGAAGCCGCGCCGGATGGCCTCACCCCGCGCGGACCGCACGGGGATGTTCTGCAGGTTGGGATCCGACGACGAGAGCCGGCCGGTCGCGGCGCCGGTCTGGTTGAAGCTGGTGTGAATCCGTCCCGTGAGCGGGTTCACCTCGAGCGGCAGCGTATCGATGTAGGTGGACTTGAGCTTCTGCAGTTCCCGGTAGCTCAGGATGAGTCGCGGCAGGGCGTGCCCCATGTCGGCCAGCTGCTCCAGCACGTCCGCATCGGTGGAAGGACCGGTCTTGGTCTTCTTGAGCACCGGCAGCTGGTGCTTGTCGAACAGCACCGTCGCGAGCTGCCTTGGCGAGTTGAGGTTGAGGCTCTCACCCGCCACCTGGGCGATGTCCACCTGGAGCTGCTCCAGGTCGCGCGCCAGCTCATTGGAGAGCCGCTTGAAGAGCGCCAGGTCGATCTGCACGCCCGCCCATTCCATGTCCACCAGCACCGGCACCAGCGGCATCTCCACGTTCTCGAGCACGCCGCCCATCGGCGTGCCGGCGAGCGCCGGCGCGAACGCCGCGTGCAGCGCCAGCACCGTCGCGCTGTCGTTGCCGCAGTACGCGGCGGCGGCGGCCACCGGGATCTCGGCGAACGCGATCTCTCCCTTGCCGCGCCCCGCGACGTCGCCATAAGTCTGCATCGCGCGACCGAGGTATTCGAGCGAGAGCACGTCGATGCCGTAGGAGCGGCGGCCGGAGTCGAGCAGGAACCCGGCAACCATGGAGTCCCAGGCAACGCCCGCGAGTTCGACGCCCGCGCCGCGCAGCACCTGCCAGTCGTACTTCACGTGATGGCCCGCCTTCAGCACCGCGGGATCGGTGAGCAGCGCCACCAGCGGCAGGCACGCGGGGTCGGACAGCGGCGGAAGGTTCTTCACCGGGGCGGGTGCGGCGAGTTCGCCTCCCTGCGGGCGGTGCCCGAAGGGGAAGTACCATACGTCGGTCGGGCTCGCCGCCAGCGACAGGCCGATCAGTTCCGCGCCGCGCGGGGAGCGAGAGTCGGTCTCGGTGTCGAGCGCTACGAGCGGCGCCTCGCGGAGCCGCGCCACGATGACGGGCAGGAGGCCCGGATCGTCGATCACCGGCACCACAGGGGCCGCCGACGCCGCCACCGCGGCGGCGGGCGCTGGCGCGGCCGTGGTCTCCGCGGGCGGCGAGGCGGCAGCCACGAGCGCGCCTTCCGCCGGGGTGCTCTCCGGGCCCACGAGCTTCTTCACCAGGGTGAAGAACTCGAGGTCCGTCAGCAGCCGCGTCAGCGCCGCCTGGTCGGTGGGCCGGGGACGCAGTTCCTGCACCCCGACGCTCACCGGAACGTCGAGGTGGATCGACACCAGCTCGCGGGAGAGCCTCGCGTTGTCGGCGTTCGCGAGCAGCGCCTCGCGCGCGCGCTTCGGCTCCACCCTCTCCGCATTCGCCAGGATCGCGTCGAGGCTGCCGTACTCGGCGAGGAGCTTCTGCGCCCCCTTCTCGCCGATGCCCTTGACCCCCGGAATGTTGTCGGAGCTGTCGCCCACCAGCGCCAGGAAGTCGATCACCTGCCCCGGCGGAACCCCGAGCCGCTCGCTCGCGTTGGACTCGTCCACCCATAGCTCTTCCACCGCCGCCGGCCCGCCCCGGCCGGGATTGAGCAGCACCACGCCCGGCCCGATCAGCTGGTAGAAGTCCTTGTCGCCGGACACGATCACCGCCTGCATCCCCGCCGCCGCTGCACGTGTCGCCAGCGTCCCGATCACGTCGTCGGCCTCGTACCCCGCCACCTCGACCAGCGGCACCCCGAGGGCATGCAACAGCAGGTCGATGCGCTCGCACGCGCGGTCGAAGTCGGCCTGCAGCTCGGCGTCGAGCTTCTGCCGGGTGGACTTGTAGGCGGGGAATTTCGCCGTGCGGAAGGAGTCGCCCGCGTCGTTGATCCACGCGAGGTAGTCGGGCTTGTGCTTCTCCCTGAGCCGGAGCAGGAAATTCACCACGCCCCACGCCGCCGAGGTGTTCTCTCCCTGCGCGGTGCGGAGCGGGCGCGAAATGAGCGCGAAGAACGCGCGATAGATCAGCGCGTACCCGTCGATCAGGAAGAGTCGCGGGGTGGCGGGCTCCATCACCGTCCGAGCCGTGACGCCACGCGCTCGAACTCCGAGCGGGATTCCGGGGTCAGGCGATATCGGTTGAACCCCGAGTCGTCCCGGAAGTAGAGCGTGAGCCGCACGCTCTGGTAGGTCCAGCGGATCACGCGCGTCTGCGTCAACCCGTTGGTGTCGAACACGTTATCCGGCTCGCCCAGGCGGATGTAGACCTCGCCGCGCTCCGTGCGCCAGCCCGGCACGCCCTCGTCCGTGAATTGTTGCGCCGCCACCGCCACCCGGCCGAAATAGGCGTTGAGTGCCTCGTTCTCGGGCGTCCCTGGATTCGGGTCCGTCTCCTTCCAGAACGTGAGCCACGCCGCCGGCCGCTGGTCCGGCTCCGCATGCTTGAGCCGGTCCACCTCCTCCGAGTGACCGAACCACTTCAGCATGCTGATCATCTCGTCGAAGTTCGTCACCAGCCATGCCGCCGAGAACGACACGACCGCCGAGACGCCCTTCTGGTCGGGGCCGCTCCCCACCACCAGCCGCAACTCGCCCAGCGCCATGCTGTCGGGCCGGAGCTTGATGAACTGGCTCTCGACCGGCAGCCCGCCGCGGAAGATGAGGGAGTCGCTGTACACCAGGCTGTCGGTGGCGGTACGCACCTCGAAGGGCACGGCGGTGCGGCCGGCATAGCCGTAGCCCTCGAGGTAGGCCAGCAGCGTGTCCCCGCCGAACGCCACCGCGCCGCGCGGGTTGAGCACGATCCGGAGGGACTGCTCCAGCCGCTCGCGACCCGTCACCTGATAGGCAAGGATCGGGGCCGAGGTCGTTGCCGTCCCCAGCGGCGACACGACCAGCGGGAGGTCGGCCTTGTTCACCGTGCCCGATTGCAGGTCGCGAATGGTTACCGTCAGCCCGTACGTGCCGGGCAGCAGCCGGAAGAACTTCTGGAACAGCACGCTTTCATCGGAGCGCCCGGTTTCCTGGAAGGTGTCCACCCGCACCGTTTCTTCCTGTCCGCCACTCACCGCGCGGCCGGTCGACGGCTGGAACACCGCGTCGACCCGGTAACGCGCGACGTACGCGTTGTTGTCCTTCTGGAACGAGAGCGCGCGGTTCTCGAGCGAGAGCCCGAGGATCACGAGCACGGTGTCGCCCGCGCCCTTTACCTGGGCCACCGACCCGGTAAACGGCAGCGGCTCACCCGCCGAGAGGCGGCCCAGCTTCTGGAAGAGCACCTGCTGGTTGAGCAGCGCCGTGAACCCCTCGCTCGGCGCCTTGGCGTCCTCGGTACCCACGCGCTTCCACCCCCCGCATGCCGCGAGGACGCTCAGGGACACCGCGGTCACCAGCCCTCTGTACCGTTGCATGCGACTCCTCGGGGGCGACCCAATCCCGCTGGACGGGCCATCGCGCGTCATGATCCGGGACCCTGACCTGCGTCAGGGAACTCCGGGAAAGCTTGCTGGCTCGGCGAGGGCGCGCTAGCTTCGCCGTCCATGACCTCCGACAGCCTGCAGGGGCGCACCATCAACGGATATCGCCTCCTCAAGCAGATGGGCGAGGGAGGCACCGCACTCGTGTACCGCGCCGAGCATCCCGACCGCGGGACGACGGCCGTCAAGGTACTCCGACATCGCCTCGCCGAGGACCCCGTGGCCGTGAAGCGCTTCCTGAGCGAGGCGGATCTCGGCAAGCGGGTCAGCCACCCCAACATCGTCAAGACCTACGATTACGGGCAGGCCGAAGGCCTGTATTACCTGGCGCTCGAGTGGGTTGAGGGCGAGCCCCTGGCCAACTTCGCCACGCGATCAGGCCCGCTCGCCCCCACCGTCGTCGCCACCATCGTGGAGCAGATCGGCGGGGCCCTGGCCGCGGCGCACAAGGGGCGCATCATTCACCGCGACCTCAAGCCGGCGAACATCATGTTCGACCCGGCCACCCAGCGTGCCACCCTGCTCGACTTCGGCATCGCGCGCGACACCGAGAGTAATCCTGACGAGCGGCTCACCCGTGCGGGTTTCTTCGTGGGGACCCTCCAGTACGTCGCCCCGGAGACGCTGAGCGGCGCCCTGGTGAACGAGCAGGCCGACGTCTACAGCCTCGCCACCATTGCGTACTACCTGCTGACCGGTGAGCACCCCTTCAATGGCAAGAACCCCCGGGAGCTCTTCCAGCAGCTCCTGACCCAGAACCCGGTTCCCCTCAGCCAGGCGACCAAGGGTCTCAAGTTCCCGCCGGCCGTCGAGGCCGCCGTCATGCAGGGGCTGATGCGGGACCTGTCGCAGCGCACCAAGACGGTGGACGAATTCGCCGCCGCGTTCTGCACCGCCGTGCGGTCTACCGAAGACCCCAAGGGCGGCTTCCTGAAGAAGCTCTTCGGGCGATGAGCGACCAGGCGGCACTGGAGCGGCTCCTCAAGGAGCGCTCGGTGCGGTTTGGGGACTTCCTCCTCGCCTCGGGGCAGCGCTCCAGCTACTACATCGATTGCCGCCTTACGACCATGTCCGCCCAGGGCATGGTGCTCATCGGCCGGCTCGGCTTGCGCGCCATCCGGGAGGCGGGCTGGGCCCCCGACGCCATCGGAGGGCTCACCATGGGGGCTGACCCGGTGGCCTACGCCGTGGCCGCCGCCAGCGCGGCCGCACCGCCGGTCATCGACGCCTTCAGCGTACGCAAGGAAGCCAAGGTGCACGGCACGGGGCGCTCGATCGAGGGCAACTTCCGCGAGGGCGCCAGGGTCGTGGTGGTGGAAGACGTGATCACGTCGGGCGGCTCAGCGGAGAAGGCCATCAACGCCATTCGTGAGGCCGGTGGAACGGTGCTTGGCGTGCTGGCGGTGGTAGACCGGCAGCAGGGCGGTCTGGCGCACCTTCAGCGTGCAGGACATGAGGTTGTAGTCCTGACTACCACTAGCGGCCTCGGCATCCCAGCCGCCTGACTAGCGCGCCGACTCACCGGCCACGGCCTGACCACGCATGCCATCTACGGGGTTCGTCCTCGGACCCATCGTTCTGCTCACCGTGCTGAGCAGCTCCTGCACGCCGAGGCCGGACCAGTCATCAGGAACCGATGAATCCGGCTCGCAGGCTGGAGCCGCCGGGCTGGCCGATTCCGCGCTCCGGAATGCGGAATACCGCATCGAGTTCGGCTCGGTGAAACGAGTACGGCTCGTCAATGGCCGATTCGACGATCCGGAAAATCACGTGTCCGCCATTCTCCTTCAGTCGCTGCCGGGCGATCTCGATGGGGACGCGGCCGAGGACGCGGTGGTATTGATCGGAAGCAGCGGGAGCGCGAGCGGCTCATTCACGCACATGGTGCCCGTGCTCAACCGCAGAAGGGTGCAGACTGGCGCCGCGACCCTCCTTGGCGACAGGATCCAGCTTCAGGCCATCTCACTCGGAGACCGCACCGTCGTGATCGAGATGCTTACCCAGGGTCCGAAGGACCCGATGTGCTGTCCCACGCTGCATGTGCGGCAGAGCTACCGCCTGCAGGGCGACAGCCTCGCAATCCTGCCATGAGCTGGCATCCGTTCCACTTCGCCTTCTACGTGAAGGACCTCGCCTCCACCCGCCGCTTCTACGTCGGGCTGCTTGGCTGCAGGGAAGGGCGCAGCACCGACGCGTGGGTGGATTTCGATTTCTTCGGCAGCCAGCTCTCCGCGCATGTCGCGGCGGATGTGCCCCAGCCGCGCTGGACGGGCCAGGTGGATGGGATCACCGTCCCCATGCCGCACTTCGGCTGCATCATTCCCTGGGACGACTTCCAGAAGCTGGCCGCGCGCCTCGAGCAGGCCGGCGTCACCTTCATCATCTCCCCGCGGATCCGCTACGCGGGCCAGCCTGGCGAACAGTCCACGATGTTCCTCCAGGATGAGAGCGGTAACGCCATCGAGATGAAGGCCTTTCGGCACCCGGAACACGTCTTCACGGCGTGACGCGCACCGCCGACGTCGTGATTGTCGGCGCCGGCGTCATGGGCGCCGCTGTCGCCTGGCACCTGACCACGCTCGGCTGCCGTTCCGTGATCCTTCTCGACCACGCCCCGGGGCCCGGCACCGGCAGCACCGGGCGCGCCACCGGCGGCTTCCGCACCCAATTCGCCTCGGCCATCAACGTCCGCCTGTCGCTCCTGGCGCGCGAGAAACTCCGGCGCTTCCACTACGAGACCGGAGGCGACTCCGGCTACCAGCCGGTGGGCTATCTCTTCCTCGCCGCCGACCAGGCCCAGCTCGCCACGCTGCGCGAGGCCCTCGCGGTGCAGCGCGCCGCCGGACTCACCGAATCGGCGCTGGTATCGGCCGATGACATCGCGCGCATCAATCCCTCGATCGTGCTCGACGGCATTGCCGGCGGCACCTTTGGCGCCACCGATGGCTACATCCGGCCCCTCGGCATCATGCGGGGCTACCTCGATGCCGCGTTGCGCGAAGGCGTGCAGGTGGAGTACAACGCCAACCCGATCCAGTTCGAGCTCGCCGGCGATCGCATCGCGTCGGTGACCACTCCGCGCGGCCGCATCGCCGCGGGTCACGTCGTCAATGCCACCGGCGCCTGGGCCGCCGACGTCGCACGGCTGGCGGGGATCGACCTCCCGGTGACACCGGTGCGCCGGCAGGTGGCGGTCACCGTGCCCACCACCGCGTTGCCACCGTCCACGCCAATGACGATCTTCGCGGAAGACGGATTCCATTTCCGCGTGCGCGATGGCCGTGTGCTCCTGCTCTGGCCCACCGACACCGCCGGCGCGGATCGGTACGACACGACTTTCGACGCGCGCTGGCTGGACGGCGTCGTGTCCCGCGCGCACCAGCGCGTGCCCGCGCTGCGCGCGGTGCCGGTCGATCGTGCCGGGAGCTGGTGCGGGCTGTACGAAATGTCGCCCGATCACCACGCTATTCTCGGCGCGGCACCGGGCCTCGACAATTTCTGGCTGATTAATGGCTCGTCGGGGCACGGCGTCATGCACGCGCCCGCGCTGGGCCAACTGCTGGCGGAGATGATCGTCACCGGCGGCAGCGTGTCGCTCGATGCGCATGCGCTGCGACCCACCCGGTTCCTCGAGGGCGCGCCGAACCCGGCGCCCGTCCTCCTCTAAGACGGAGACCGATACGAGCATGCGCCATGTTCACACACCCGACGCGCCGCGGCCCGCCGGGCACTACTCCCAGGCCATCGTCCACAGCGGGGTGGTTTATGTGGCGGGCCAGCTGCCCCTCGATCCCACCTGGCCCGATGCGCCGCACGGCACGGTGGAAGAGCAGACGCGTCGCGTGCTCCGCAACGTGGAGGCGATCCTGCGAGCGGCGGGCAGCGATCTTGACCACCTGCTCACGGTGACCGTCTACCTCACCGACGTGGCCCACTGGCCGAGCGTCAACGCGGCATACGCCGAGGTGCTCGGCTCGCACCGGCCGGCCCGCACCGTCGTACCGGTAGCGGCGCTGCACCACGGTTACCTGGTGGAGATGACGGCAACGGCGGCGGTAAAGGCCGATTGACCGCGCGTCACCTTCGCTGAACCTCGCGTCCCGGCGCACGCGTAGGGGAGGGACCTCCCACTTCCAAGGCTCTCATGCGCCGTGCGCTCGGCATTGCCGTCTTCCTGCCGCTGTTCACCTCGTTCAGCCATGCCCAGCAGCCCGCGCGCGCCTCGTGCGCCGGCGCGGAGCATCGGCAGTTCGATTTCTGGGCTGGTGACTGGGAGGTGACCGACAGCGCCGGCCGTACGGTGTACGGCACCAACCGCGTGAACCGGGAGGAGGGCGGCTGCCTCATCCACGAGAACTGGACCGGCAGCCGCGGCGGGACCGGGCAGAGCCTCAACTTCTTCGACCCCATGCAGCAGCAGTGGGAGCAGGTGTGGGTGGGAAGCGATGGCCTGGTCCTGCAGATCACCGGCGGCCTTCGCAGCACCAGTATGGTGCTCGAGGGCGAGGCCCTGGGGCCGGGTGGGGCGAAAGTGAAGCAGCGCGCCGCGTGGACGCCGCAGCCAGATGGCCGGGTGCGCCAGTTCTGGGAGCAGTCGGTCGATGGCGGGACCACCTGGACTGTAGCATTCGACGGCTGGTACCGGCGCAAGCCGTGAGCACCGGCCGTGCAGCAAAGGGGCAC
>Ga0316600_10001603_pt1 | contig 10273 bp, 7 predicted proteins | sample OWC_soil_day5_CT_FD_207652 | JGI IMG/M metagenome (GOLD analysis project Ga0316600, IMG submission 207652) | Wetland soil microbial communities from Old Woman Creek delta, Ohio, United States - OWC_soil_day5_CT | ecosystem: Environmental > Terrestrial > Soil > Wetlands | place: USA: Ohio...
CGTGCATCGAGCGCGGCGGCCACTGCTGCGTGGCCGGGTTCGTCGCCGGGGCCGAGTCCGCGGGCGGCCCCGGCCAGGGCCACCAGGCGGTAGAGTGCGCCGCTGTCGAGCAGGCGCCAGCCGAGGTGCTCGGCCAGGAGGCGGCAGACCGTGCCCTTGCCCGACCCGCTCGGCCCATCGACGGCGAGCACGGGTGCCGACCTCGCCGACTCGGCCATCAGCCACGCTCCTCGAGCCGCAGGCCCAGCGAGTTCGCGAGCGGCGCGAAGCCCGGGAACGAGGTGGCGACGTTGGCGACGTCTCGGATCTCGATGGCGCCCGACGCGCGGAGGCTCGCGACCGCGAACGCCATCGCCACGCGATGGTCGCCGTGGCTGTCGACCACCCCGCCGCTGATCGCTCCCCCCTCGATCCGCAGGCCGTCCGGCAGCACCTCGTTGCGCACCCCGACCGCGTCGAGGCCGCGCGCCATGACGGCGATGCGGTCACTCTCCTTGACCCGCAATTCCCCGGCGCCGGTGACCAGCGTTTCGCCCCGCGCGGATGCCGCCGCGATGAAGAACGCCGGGAATTCGTCGATCGCGACCGGCACGAGACGCTCCGGCACGCGGATACCCGTGAGCACAGCGGGCCGGATCTCGATGTCCGCGACGGGCTCGGCACCGGCGTTGCGATGATTGACGAGCCGCAGGTCCGCCCCCATGAGTGCGAGCATCTCCAGCAGCCCGGTCCGGGTCGGATTCACGCCGACGCCTTCGATCAGCACTGGAGCGCGTGCGCCGATGCATGCGGCGACGATGAAGAAGGCTGCGGACGAGAAGTCGCCCGGCACCTCGATGCGTGCGGCCTCGAGCCGGGCCGGCGGTTGCAGCGTCGCGGTGCCGCCCCGCGCCACGACGTCCACGCCGAAGCTCTGCAGCATCCGTTCGGTGTGGTCACGAGTGACCGCGGGCTCGATGACGGTCGTGGCGCCCTCGGCGTACAGGCCGGCCAGCAGCAGCGCCGACTTCACCTGGGCACTGGCCACCGGCATCGTGTAGCGGATACCGTGCAGGCCGGCGCCGGCGTGGATCCGCACCGGCGGGCGTCCTTCCCGGGTCTCGACACGTGCGCCCATCTCTCGCAGCGGCCGGGCAACGCGCTCCATCGGCCGTCGCATCAGGGACGCGTCGCCGACCAGTACGGAGTCGAAGGACTGGCCCGCGAGCAGGCCCATGAAGAGCCGCATCGCGGTGCCCGCATTGCCCATGTCGAGCACCGTCGCGGGCGCGCCAAGTCCAGCGAGGCCGACGCCCTCCACCCGCAATTCGCCGGCCGCGGGTCTTTCCACGCGGGCGCCCAGGCTCGTCACCGCACGCAGCGTCGCCAGGCAGTCCTCGCCCTCGAGGAAACCCGTGACGCAGGTCGTCCCGGAGGCGATGGCACCGAGCATCAGTGCCCGGTGGGAAATGGACTTGTCGCCTGGGACCACCACCCGTCCGGCGACGCCCGGGGCCGGCTCGACGATGAAGTCGCTCATCTCGCGCGCGCCCCCGACGTCAGAGGATCGCCCGCGGATACGAACCGAGGATTCTGCAGAGCGATGTCTGGCCCTTCAGTTCCTCGAGCGCGCTTACGAGCGGCTCGACTGCCGCGTGGCCCTCGAGGTCGATGAAGAACACGTAGTCCCACTTGCGGCGACGCGACGGACGCGACTCGATGCGCGTCATGCTGATGCCGTGCGTTGCGAACGGCTCGAGCAGGCGGAACAGCGCGCCCGGGGCACCGGTGTGGGCGGCGGACACCAGCAGCGTGGTCTTGTCCTGACCGCTGGGGGGAAACGACTTGCGTCCGACGACCAGGAATCGCGTGGTGTTGTCGGGCCGGTCCTCAATCTCGGGCACCAGCACGTTGAGTCCGTAAACCTCCGCCGCGGCCATCGGCGCGATCGCGGCCGTGCCCTCCTCGTCCCGCGCGCGGCGCGCGCCTTCGGCATTGCTCGCGACGGGGACGCGCTCCACGCCCGTCATGTGCTCGGCCAGCCAGCCGCGGCACTGCGCGAGCGCCTGGGGATGGGCGCAGATGCGCTGAACCCGCTCGAGGGCGCTCATCTGGCCCATCAGGTTGTGATGGATGCGCATCTCGATCTCACCGCAGATGCCGAGTGGCGAAACCAGGAACATGTCGAGCGTGCTGTTGATGGTGCCTTCGCTCGAGTTCTCGATCGGCACGACGCCGAAGTCGGCCGTGCCGGACTCGACCTCGTGGAACACCTCTTCGATCGAGGTGAGCGGCAGCGCCCGCACCGAGTGGCCGAACTGCTTGTAGACCGCCTGCTGCGTGAACGTGCCCTCCGGCCCGAGGAACCCGACCTTGAGCGGCTCCTGCTGCGCGAGGCAGGCCGACATGATCTCGCGGAACAGCCGCAGGATCTCCTCGTCGCGCAGCGGGCCACGCTCCGCGCGGTTGCGCTCGAGGGCCTGGCGCAGCACCTGCGCCTCCCGCTCCGGCCGGTAGAAATCCACCGTGTGCCCGGCGGCGTGCTTCGAGATCCCGACCTGCTGCGCGAGCCTCGCCCGCTCGTTGATGAGCGCATGAAGCTCGGCGTCCACGGCGTCGATGCGTTCCCGGATGGATTCGAGGCCGGCCCTGGCCGGCGGCGCAGGGGCGGTCGCAGCGGCCTTGGGTGCGGCCTTTCCAGGCTTGCGCGGCGTTGCGACCGTTCGCTTGCGGGGGCGTGGCACGTTCACAGCGTCCGTGCGGAAAGCACACCGGGGATGGCCCGCAGCCTGGCCAGCACCTCCGCCGGAATCGGGGCGTCGGTATCGATCAGCGTGTAGGCGAGGTCGCCGCGGGACTTGTTGAGCAGGTCGGCAATGTTGAGTCCCGCATCCGCGAGGCAGGTGGAGATCTGGCCCACCATGTTCGGCACATTGTCGTTGGCGATCGCCACCCTGTTCTCGCCGATCCTCGGCAGCACGGCCTCCGGGAAGTTCACCGAGTTGCGCACGTTGCCGTTCTCGAGGAAGTCGCGCAACGTGTCGGCCACCATCACCGCGCAATTTTCCTCGGCCTCGCCGGTGGACGCGCCGAGGTGCGGCAGGGCCACCACCTTCGGATGGTCCTTGACCGCGCGGGTCGGGAAGTCACAGACGTAGGTCGCGAGGTGCCCGCGGTCGAGCTCGGCCACGAGCGCCTCCTCGTCCACGATGGCCGCTCGCGCGAAATTCAGGATGACGCCGCCGGGCCGCATCAGGCGCAGGCGCGCACCGTTCACCAGCGCGCGCGTCGCGTCGTTGAGCGGCACGTGCACGGTCACGGCATCGCAGCGCGCGAAGAGGTCGTCGAGGCTCAGGGCCTGCTCGACGCCGGACGACAGCTGCCAGGCACGCTGCACGGTGATCTGCGGGTCGTATCCCAGCACCTTCATGCGCAGTCCGAGCGCCGCGTTGGCAACCTCGACGCCGATCGCCCCGAGGCCGACCACGCCGAGCGTCCGGCCGGGCAGCTCGTGGCCGACGAACTTCTTCTTGCCCCTCTCGACAGCCTCCTCGACGGCGTGATCGTCGCCCTCGAGCGAGCGCACGTAGGCCCATGCCTGGCAGATGTTCCGCGCGGACAGGAACAGCCCCGCAAGCACGAGTTCCTTCACCGCATTGGCGTTAGCGCCCGGGGCGTTGAAGACGGGTACGCCCCGGCGGCTGAACTGCGCGACCGGGACGTTGTTGGTGCCTGCCCCCGCCCGGGCGACCGCGAGCACGCTTGCAGGAATCGCCATCGAGTGCATGTCGGCCGAACGCAGCAGCACCGCGTCGGGATGACCGATCTCCGAGGCGACCTCGTAGCGGTCGCGCGGCAGGCGCTCGAGGCCCCGGACGGAGATGTTGTTGAGGGTGAGGATCTTGAAGGACATGGTTGCGCCTCAGCCGTGCCTGCCCTGGAAGTCGCGCATGTACTCGACCAGCGCTTCGACGCCCGCTATCGGCATCGCGTTGTAGAGGCTGGCGCGCATGCCGCCCACCGAGCGATGCCCCGCGAGAGCCACGAGGCCGGCGGCCTTCGCGCCCTCCAGAAACGGCTTGTCGAGTTCGGCGCTCGGCAGGGTGAACGGGACGTTCATCCACGACCGGCATTCCGGCGCGACCGGGTTGCGGTAGTAGCCGGAGCCGTCGATGGCCGCGTAGAGTGTCCCGGCCTTCGCGCGATTCGACCGCTCCATGGCCGCGAGCCCGCCCTGGCGCTTGATCCACTGGAAGACGGCGCCTGCCACGTACCAGCTGTAGGTGGCGGGCGTATTGAGCATCGAGCCGTCGGCCGCCATCGCCGTCCAGTCGAACACGGTGGGCACGTCGGCGCGCGCGCGACCGAGCAGGTCCTCGCGCACGATCACCACCACCAGGCCGGCGGGTCCGATGTTCTTCTGCGCTCCGGCGTAGATCACGCCGAAGGGGCTCACCTCGATGGGCCGGGAGAGGATCGTGGACGACATGTCCGCCACGAGTGGGACGTCGCCCATGTCCGGAACGAAGGGAAACTCGACGCCGCCAATCGTCTCGTTGGGCGTGTAATGGATGTACGCCGCGCCCGGCGTCAGCGACCACGTGGCTTGCGGCGGCACGGATGCGTACTTGCCGCCCGCGTCCGCCGCGACGTTGACCTTGCAGTAGCGCTTTGCCTCGGCAATTGCCTTCTTCGACCACGCGCCGGTGTTGACGTAATCGGCGACCGAGTCGGGACGCGTCAGGTTGAGGGGGATCGCGGCGAACTGCGCAGTGGCACCGCCCTGCAGGAACAAAACCTTGTAGCGCGCCGGGATCGCAAGCAGTTCCCGAAGGTCGGCCTCGGCCTGCTCGGCGATCCCGACGAAGGCCTTGCCGCGGTGGCTCATCTCCATCACGGACATCCCCTGCCCGCGCCAGTCGAACATCTCGTCGCGCAGTTGCTGGAGGACTTCGGCAGGCAGCGCGGCCGGGCCAGCGCTGAAATTGAATACACGGCTCATGCGGGCGGGTCTCCCGTTCGATGTTGCAGCGCAGTGTAACAGTCGGCAGCCGGGCCACGGCGACCCGAGCGGGCCGCGCGCGCCGGCTGTCGGGTCAGGCCGGGGCCGACGGTCCCGGGGGCGGTGCGTCCCCGGCGCCCGCTTCCTCGCCAGCCGCCGCGTCGGCCTCGACGCTCTCCGGCTCGACGGGTTCGACGCCGACCAGCCGTTCCCCGTCGTCGAGACGAATCAGGCGCACGCCCTGCGTGTTGCGGCCAAGCACGGAGATCTCGCCGGCTCGCGTGCGCACGAGCGTGCCGCTCGAGCTCATGAGCATCAGCTCGTCGGTCGTCGCCACCTGGGTGGCGGCGACGAGGCGGCCGTTGCGCTCGGTGGTCTGCATGGCGATCACGCCCTGCCCGCCGCGGCCATGGCGCGGAAAGTCCTCCACGGGGGTGAGCTTGCCATAGCCGTTCTCGGATGCGGTCAGGATGAGGCCATCGGGGTCCGGGATGATCAGCGAGATCACTTCCTCGTCGGGCGGCAGGCGGATCCCGCGAACGCCCGCGGCGGTGCGACCCATGGCGCGCACGTCCTCCTCGGCGAAGCGGACGGCCTTGCCGCTGGAACTGCACAGCATGACGTCGCGCAGACCGTCGGTGATGGCCACCCCGACCAGCTTGTCGCCCGGGTCGAGCGCCACGGCGATGATGCCCGCCGAACGTGGACGCGAGAACGCCGACAGCGGCGTCTTCTTCACCGTGCCGGCCGCCGTCGCCATGAACACGTAGTGGTCGTCCTCGTACTCGCGGATCGGCAGCACCGCGGTGATCCGCTCCTCGGGCTCGAGAGGCAGCAGGTTCACGATCGGCTTGCCGCGCGAACCGCGCCCCGCCTGAGGCAGGCGGTACACCTTCAGCCAGTACAGCTGGCCCATGTTCGAGAAGCACAGCAGCGTGTCGTGCGTGTTCGCGACGAACAGCTTGTCGACGAAATCCTCGTCCTTCATCGCGGTGGCCGACCGGCCGCGACCGCCGCGTCCCTGGGCTCGGTACTCGCTCACCGGCTGCGACTTGGCATAGCCACCGTGCGAGAGCGTGACGACCATGTCCTCGGGAGTGATCAGGTCCTCGATCGTGAGGTCGGACTCGTCGGCGTCGATGCGCGTTCGGCGCGCGTCGCCGTACTGCTCGCGGATGTCGAGCAGCTCCTGACGGATCACTTCGAGCAGCCGCTCGGGACGAGCGAGGATGTCGCTCAGGTCGCGGATGAGCTCGAGCAGCTGACCGTACTCGGTGAGGATCTTGTCCTGCTCGAGTCCGGTGAGGCGGTGCAGCCGCAGGTCGAGGATGGCCTGGGCCTGGGCCTCGGACAGCCGGTACCGGCCGTCGTGCAGGCCGAACTCGCCCGTGAGCCCGTCCGGGCGCGTCTGGATGGCGCCCGCACGCTCGAGCATCTGCGGCACGACGCCCGAGCTCCACGTGCGCGCCATCAGCCCCGCCTTCGCCTCGGCCGATGTCGGCGAGGCCTTGATCAGCGCGATCACCTCATCGATGTTGGCGAGCGCGATCGCGAGGCCCTCCAGGATGTGCCCCCGCTCGCGCGCCTTGCGCAGGTCGAACACCGTGCGGCGGGTCACGACCTCCCGGCGATGCCGCAGGAAGGCCTCGATGATGTCCTTGAGGGTCATCAGCTTCGGCTGGCCGTCCTGCAGGGCGACCATGTTCACGCCGAACACCGACTCCATCGGAGTCTGCTTGTAGAGGTTGTTGACGACGATGTCGGCGTTCTCGCCGCGCTTCAGCTCGATGACGACCCGCATGCCGTCCTTGTCGGACTCGTCGCGCAGCTCGGAGATGCCCTCGATGAGCTTGCCGCGCACGAGGTCGGCGATGCGCTCGAGCAGCCTCGCCTTGTTCACCTGGTAGGGCAGCTCGCTGACGATGATGGCCTCGCGACCGTGGTCGTCGATCTCCTCGATCTCCGTGCGCGCCCGCACCACCAGGCGGCCGCGCCCGGTCGTGTAGGCGCTGCAGATCTCTCGCGCGCCGTTGATGATGCCGGCGGTCGGAAAGTCCGGGCCCGGCACGTGCTCCATCAGCTCCGGGATCGTGATCGTCGGGTTGTCGATGAGCGCGACGCAGGCGTTGATCACCTCGGTGAGGTTATGCGGCGGGATATTGGTCGCCATGCCGACCGCGATGCCGGAGGAGCCGTTCACGAGCAGGTTCGGCACGCGCGTCGGCAGCACGGAGGGCTCGGACTCGGACTCGTCGTAGTTCGGGACGAAGTCCACCGTCTCCTTGTCGATGTCCGCGAGCAGCTCGGCCGCGAGGCGCGACATGCGCACCTCGGTGTAGCGCATCGCGGCCGGGGCGTCGCCGTCCACCGAGCCGAAGTTGCCCTGCCCGTCCACGAGCAGGTAGCGCATGGAGAACGGCTGAGCCATGCGAACGATGGTGTCGTACACGGCGGTGTCGCCGTGCGGGTGGTACTTGCCGATGACGTCGCCGACGACGCGGGCGGACTTCTTATACGACTTGTTCCAGTCGTTGCCGAGCTCGCGCATCGCGTGGAGGACGCGGCGATGCACGGGCTTGAGGCCGTCGCGGACGTCCGGCAGCGCGCGTCCCACGATGACGCTCATCGCGTAGTCGAGGTACGAGCGCTTCATCTCGTCCTCGAGATTGACGTGCAGGATTTCGCGGGCGATTTCAGCCATGGATGCGGTGCGCGTTGGTTGAGCGGCGACGGACGGCGCGGGGCCAGCCCAAAGACGCGGAATGATACCATACGCGCCCCTCCTCTCGACCCGGTCCGCATGGAGCCCATCGACACGCTCGTCTGCGCCCGCTGGGTGCTTCCGGTCGAACCGGAAGGCCGCGTTCTCGACGACCACGCCGTGGCGATCCGGTCCGGGCGCATCGTCGCGGTCGAGCCGGCCGCCGAGGCGCGCCTGCGCTTCGACGCGCACGAGACGATCGAGCGCCCGGACCACGTCCTGCTGCCGGGGCTCGTCAACGCCCACACGCACGCCGCGCTGGTCCTGCAGCGCGGCCGCGCTGGAAACCTGCCGATCGGGCGGTGGTTGCGCGCCGCGGGTTGGACGCACGGGCGCCGCGCGGCCGACCCCGATTTCGTGCGCGACGGCACGGAGCTTGCGATCGCCGAGATGCTGCGCGGCGGCATCACCTGCTTCGCGGACATGCAGCTCTGGCCCGACGTGGTTGCTCGGGCGGCATCGGCGGCGCACGTGCGCGCAAGCGTGGGGCTCGTGGTCGCGGAGAGCGCCTCGAGCTGGGCGGTGTCCGCCGACGAGTACATCGACCGTGGCATGCACCTTCGCGACGAGTATCTGGGCGACCCGCTGGTCACGACGCACTTCGCGCCGCAGTCGATGCAGGCATCGTCCGACGCAACCCTGGCCCGTGTACGTCGCCTCGCCGACGAACTCGACTTGCCGGTGGCGATGCTCCTGCACGAGACGACCCTGGAGGTCGAGCAGTGCCTGCGCGACTTCGGGCAACGACCGCTCGAACGGCTCGCGGCCCTCGGCCTCGTGAGTCCGCAGCTCGTCGCGATCCACATGACTCAGGCCGAGGACCGGGACATCGACCTGCTCGCGGGCTCGGGCGCGAGCATCGTGCACTGCCCCGAGTCGAACCTGAGGCACGGGTCCGGTGTTTGCCCGGTGGCACGCCTGCTCGGTCGCGGGATCCGTGTGGCGCTCGGCACCGACGGGGCCGCCTCCAACAACGACCTCGATCTGCTCGCGGAGGCACGCATCGCCGGGTTGCTGTCCGCCGGGGTCGCGGCCACTCCAGGCGACCTCGTTGCGGCCGACCTCGTGCGGATGGCGACGCTCGAGGGAGCGCGCACGCTCGGCCTCGGCGAGGCGACGGGCAGCCTGGTGCCCGGCAAGTGGGCCGACCTGTGCTGCCTGAACCTGCGTGTCGCGCGCAGCTGGCCCGTTCACGACGTCCCGGCCGCCGTGATCTATGCGGCGTCGTCCCAGCAGATCACCGATACCTGGGTCGCCGGCCGGCGCCTGCTCGCCGAGTCCCGCCTCACTCTGATGGACGAATCCGCGATTCTGGAGCGTGCGGAAGCGTGGCGCATGCGGCTCGACGCGAATGCGGACGAGGAGAACGTCGACGATGACTGAGCAGCTGAATGTCGATCCGACCGAGCTCGCCCGCTTCGAGGCGTCTGCGAGCCGCTGGTGGGACCCCGACGGTGCGATGCGCCCGCTGCACGACCTCAACCCGGTTCGTCTTCGGTACGTCGAACGGTGCGGTTCGCTTGCAGGACTCTCGGTCGTGGATGTCGGCTGCGGCGGGGGACTGCTCGCCGAGGCCATGGCGCGCCAGGGCGCACGCGTGGTCGGGCTCGACCTCGCCGCTGAGCTCGTCGAGGTGGCAAGGCTGCACGCGCTCGAAGTCGGCGTCGCCGTCGAATACCGGACCGAGTCCGCCGAGCAGCACGCCCGCTCCAATGCCGCACGCTACGATCGAGTCACCTGCATGGAGATGCTCGAGCACGTGCCGGACCCGGAAGCGGTCGTCGCGGCCCTCGCGGCCCTCGTGCGTCCGGGCGGCGACGTGTTCGTCTCCACCCTGAACCGGACGCCGCGGGCCTATGCGATGGCCGTCCTGGGCGCCGAGTACGTGCTGCGGCTGCTGCCGGCGGGCACGCACGCCTACGCCAAGTTCATCCGCCCGTCCGAGCTCGCGGCCTGGGCACGGACCGAAGGGCTCGTGCACGTCGATGTTGCCGGTCTCGCCTACGACCCCTTCTCGCGCTCGGCCGGCCTCACGACCGACGCGAGCGTGAACTACCTGATGCACTTCCGCCGGCCGGCCCCGGTCGGCACCGCGGCATGACGATGCGCCGCGAAGCCCTGCTGCTCGATCTCGACGGCACGCTGCTCGACACGGCTCCCGACATGGGCGGCGCGCTGAACCGGCTGCGCCTGGAGCACGGCCGCGAGCCGCTGCCCGCGGAGCTCATCCGGCCGGTCGTATCGCACGGAGCCATGCGGCTGGTCGCACTTGGATTCCCGGAGGCAACCGGTCAGGAGTTCGAGCGTCTGCGGCTGCGGTTCCTCGAGTTGTACGCAGCCCACCTCAGCGAGGGCACGCGCCTGTTTGCAGGGTTTGACTCAGTGCTCGCGACGCTCGAGGCTCGCGACACGCCCTGGGGCATCGTCACGAACAAGCCGGGCTGGCTCACTCGCCCGCTGCTCGAGGCACTCGGTCTCGGCCGCCGGGCCGCCTGCGCCGTCAGCGGTGATACCGTCGCAGAACGCAAGCC